>ENA-OSEY01000001-OSEY01000001.1-marine-metagenome-genome-assembly--contig:-NODE-1-length-311653-cov-7.862624_pt1 | contig 311653 bp, 296 predicted proteins | sample MGYA00248465_ERZ534230 | MGnify/ENA primary metagenome ERZ534230 (study PRJEB26409, sample SAMN06344110) | marine metagenome | isolation source: Sea water from surface | place: Atlantic Ocean:Southern... | reverse complement strand
GTTTAGAGAATATGATACCTATAGGTTCTGATATTATATACTTAGACCTGGACTTAAATGTAAAGTCAAGGTTTGGTCGAAGTGGATCATATGATGGACAAAAGACCAGATATCATGATATTCAAATTGACGAAAGAGGAAATATGTTTGTCGGAGACATTTTAAATAATTCAATTCAAAAGTTTATACCAATTCAGAATTAGAGGTATTATCAATTTACCTTTTTAATAAAATTGAATGGTTTTTTTTATAAAAAACCTTAAATTAAAACTCAATTAAATTTTACTTATGAAAAACTTATTCACTGCCTTTTTATCAATGTTTATAGTAGCATGCTCTACGCCTGAAAAGAATGCTAATTCCAAAATCGAAATATACGATGACTCTGTTTTAGATATAATTGATATCTATTCAGAAATTGAAGAACTTGCTGACTCTATATCACTTCCTGAAGGTCCTGTTTGGGATGAAGCCTCACAGTCACTACTGTTCGTTGATGTAATGGGAAATAAACTTTACAAGTGGAATGAAAACGATGGTACAAGTGAATATATATCTCCAAGTGGCAATACTGGTTATGCACCAAATGTTGACTTTGGTCTTTTGGGAGCAAACGGTTTATTAATTGATGAAAATGGTGATATTATACTTTGTCAGCATGGGGACAGGAGATTAGCTAAAATAAATAATTCATCTACTAACTCACCTAGTTTCACTACACTTATTGATAACTACGAGGGAGGAAGGTTCAATAGTCCAAATGATCTGACATATGCAAGCAACGGTGATATATATTTTACTGATCCTGCTTTTGGATTTTTTAATCTAGAAACTTTTCAATTCGTAGAATCAGAATTAAAAGATTTAAACTTTAATGGTGTATATAAATACAATACTAAGTCAGAAGAATTATCACTAGTAACTGACAAAATTGACCTACCTAACGGGATTGCACTCTCTCCAGATGAAAAAACTCTTTACGTTAATAAGATGGGATTCATTGACGGAAGTAGGAAAATTAAAAAAATAAATCTTGAGACTATGGAGATGTCAACACTTTTTGATGGAGCTGAACTTCCAGAAGAAGATGAAGGAAATTTTGATGGAATGAAAGTACACTCATCTGGAAACATATTTACCACTGGCCCTGGTGGATTACTGGTTATCTCACCGGAGGGGAAACTACTTGGTAAAATTGATTTTGGAACTATAACTAATTGTGCCTTTGACGATGACGAAAATTATCTCTATGCTACAGGATTTATAAACAATACTAAAGTTTACAGAATAAAGCTAAAGATTTAATTTCGTATTTCTTATTGGCAATACCTATCAAATACAACATCTAGAAGAATCGGAGGAGACGTTTCATCACCTGTAGATTTATAACCTAAACTAATTGCTATTTTCCAGTCTTCACATGCAGCTTCAATCTGATTCGTGAAATATTTTGCGTTTCCTCTAAAAAAATAAACCATACCTATATAATCATCTGTGACCTCATAGCGTGATTCACCCCTATCAAAATTATCATCTTCCAAGTATTTAATAAATACACTGAGGTCATCAATTGCTTTAGAATATTTCTTTGTCTCTAAAAATAGAATGCCCCTAGAAAAATATACATAAAGTTGAAGCGAGTCAAGTGAATATGATCTGTTTATGTCGTCAAGTGCACCAAGAGGGTCCCCTAAACGCCAAAGTGCATACCCCCTATTCATATAATAAACTGCAACATTAGAATCTAATTCTATTGCCTTCTCATAATCGGCTAGGGCTTCATCATACATAAGAAAATCACTTTTTGCAATACCTCTCATGTTATAAAGTTCTGCGTCAGTTGAATCAAGCTCAATGGCTTTATCGTAGTCTTCAATTGACTTAGTATATTCCCTATTTTTTAAATTCTCATAAGCCGAAAAGTTATAGTCATCTGCAACAGGGTTTAATAATAACCAATACATAAAAGAAACAACCACAATTAAGAATAGAATTAGAAGAATATTTACTTTTTGGTTTACTGTCATATTGACTTTTTTTAAAATATTTTACATATATAAATTCAAAGCAATTGAAGTCATTAAAATTTTTATATTTAAATTTAATCTCAAAACATTAAATATTAAATCCATGAAAAAATTAATTTTCACCGCTACATTAATTCTTACAACGCTAACATTTGCTCATAGTCAAAACTTATCCGAGCCAAAGGGAGGAGGAGTTTTAGACATAGTCTTAGTAAGTCCTGGAGACAATTATTCTACCATGAATTTTGAGGGACAGATAACAGGATACGGAACCGTCTTTGCCAAGTTCAAAGTATCAGCTGTAAATACTTCAAAGACAAGTGGCACATTGGACGGTCAAGGCAGAACAATTCTAAACGATGGAACCTTACTTTCTACTCCACTCAAAGGAACTTGGAGGAGAGATGGAGGAATGTTAAAATTTTATTTCACTGATGCAGTAAGCAATGGGGCAACAAACTTTGTGATTTGGGATGTCAATATCTTAGAGAAAAAAGCCGAGGTAAAGTATTACGAACTTCATAGCGCTAGTAACTAAGAATATAAGATTAATTTGATTCTTCTAGGACTCTTTTAATAATTCTATCTCTCTGGAATTTATTTTTTAAAAATCCTCTTCTAAAAGGTCTCGATACACCATAACTTGCTCCTCCTAGTCCTAAACTGGAAACACCTATCAGAATATTCAAACCTCTCCAAGGAGTTTGCGTCCTTCCAATTCCAGCTATCGAGACAATACCCAAAACTACATATGGAGCTGCAATTACCTGAAAGAATATGTTGAATGCCTTATTTATCTTATATCTTCTGTCATGAAAAACAATGTTTTCTAATTGAAATTTATTTATAGTTATATCGTCCTGGAAAAGATCAATACCCAATTTCTTTAATTTAATGCTATCTCTTTTAGAAAGGTAGACGTCTTGCTGTGAAAAGATATCTGTTAGAGGTAATGAGATTAATATAAGTATATATATAAACTTCATCAGTCGAGGTATACCAAGTCAACACTTTCTGCGTCTAGTGTTTCCCTAATTTTCAGTATTGCTGGTTTAGGTTTAAAGTCTTCGGTAAACAAAAACTTATGTTCATTTGTTTTATCAACAACACCCCAAGAGCTGTAGGTAATAAGACCATTTTCTCTCTTAGAAATTAATAATTTTAAAATGTTTGCATACCCGTGAGATTGTCTAAGTAGTGAGTTATCGGTTGGAGGATCTTCATTTATTACATAATCAATTTCCGTAATGTGAAATTCTAAATCATTTTGATGTGCCCAGTCAATTAAGTTTGACAGATACTCTAAACTATTTTTATTTAATGATAATTTTTTATCATCCTTCAAATGTGCTTGCCATCCCAATCCGTCAACTCTATAACCCTTTTCTCTTAAATAGAGTATTGTCTCTTTAACTTTATCCCACATCTCAACTTCCATACCCCCGTGCTGATTAAAAATTAACTTAACATTTTTTGCGTATTCATCAGCTATCTCAAAAGCTTTACAAATATAAATTGGAACTCCATCCTCATTCATTCCAATCTGCTTCCATGGATTCTCCCACTTATCGTCTCCAACTTTTTCTCCGAACCACTTACCTGTAGTTGTTATGGTTTCGTTTACAACATCCATCCATTTCACAGAGTTGATTAGATTAAGTTTTTTTGATAACTCTGTCATGTACTCTGTCATATTATCCATTAACTCCTGTTCTGTTCTAGAGTCATTTTTAGCCCATTTTGAACTTTGTGGACCCACTGGACCATGAATTCTTGAAGTTATAGAATTTCTCTCGATAAAATCTATATAAGAATCCAACCTATCCCATTTCCACATTCCTGGTTCAGGATGAACTATTGATTGCTTAGCACTGTTTTCAACAGTAGAGTAATTAAATTCATTAAGAAAAATATTTTCAACGTATGTATTTAACTGGTTTGTATTAAGTGCTGCGCCAACAAAGAATTTATTTACATCATAATTTTTCTCTTTAAGAATGTCTTTGACATAGTTATCTGATGTGCCAGTATTTTGATCTATTTCTGGTTCTGAAACACCGTAAGTAATCTCTTCGTCCTCTGAACAGGAAGACATCAAAAGAATAAAAATCAAAATATTTAAGTAACTTCTCATATTCAAATTTAACTTAGAAAATTAAGATGATAAAAATTGATAAGAAATATATTATAAAATACTCGTTCGAGTTTGTTGTAATTGTTCTTGGTATAAGTGTTTCTTTCTGGCTCAACGAATTATCGATTGATAATCAGAATGAAGTGGAAAGAGTTAAGGTTCTAAATAGTTTGAAAATGGAAATTCAAGAGATCAGAAACTATACAGACGAGAGAGAGAAAACGTGGCAAACGGATTTAAATTTACTCAATCTTTTATTAGACCCTAAAGATTTAAATTCAACTTCAGACTCAATTCTTAAAATAACAACCAGTAAAAGTAGGATCGAAACTTTTCTAGTTATATACAGAGTTTTTGAACCACCAATGAATAGATACTATTCGATAATAAATTCAGGAGATCTTAAGTTTGTTAAATCAAATAAAATTAAGGAAGTACTAAGCAGATTACATAATACCTCATTTTCATACGTAGAAACAACAGTTGAGTATGAGAAGCAACTCAAGCAAAGCTTCCTTCCCTTCATTGCTGAAAACCATCCAAGTATTATAATTGCTCGAGATGATCAAAATGTCTCAATGAAAGAATATGTCCTAAAGCTAGTTAATGCAATTGAAAAAGATATAAAGCTAAAAGCAAACTTTTCAATGGTGAAAAGGTATTTAGAATATAAATTAAACTTTCTAAGAATCTATGTTGTAATCATGGAAGATCTTGAGGCTGAAATTAATAAAGAATTAAAATAATTATAATACTCCAGGATTGGCTGCATCAGCATTTACATCTCCAGTAGTAAGCTTATTTAACATTTGAGTGACATCAAAAAAGTCTTGTTCTTTAGCAATTTTCCCATCTTTCATTGTAACAAGGGTAGTACCTGAAAGGTCTAATTTATTACCAGTAGCAGGTAAACCAAAAGCTGTGCCTGTGTGAGTGCCCTTAAAATTCCAATGCTTTACCAGCCTGTCGCCTTGACCTAGAACTTCAAGAATAGTAAATTCTAAATCAGAAAAACCATTTACATAATTCATATAAAAATCTTTGCAAGCTTCAAGTCCGACTAAATCTCCTTGGGGAGTTACAATAACTACATCTTCTTGAAACCTCTCAGAGTTAATAACTGAAGCATCCCCTGACAGGAATAAAGACCAAGTCTCTTTATACATTGCTATGTCCTTATTCAGCTGAGCATCGTCATCCAAAATTTGTTGTTGTTGTGAGGAAGGACCACATGATATAAAAATGAAGGATAAAATAATAAAGTATACGTTTGATATTTTCATAATTTAAGAAGTATAGTACTAATCTATATAAATTAATTTACTTGAGGTTTCAATGTGAATTAAACTTTTGATTTTAGTTTTTCAATTATCTCAATGACCTTAGGAAGAATTAGATCTTCTCCATTATTTTCTAAGACATAATCTGGATTGAAATCCTCTTTATTTTTTAATTTCTGGCTTTTTATAATTTTAAGAATTTCATCTTTTTCCCTGTGCTTATCTCTTTTCAATACTCTCTCCATTCTAATTTCATCTCTTGCCTCTACAAGAATAATCTCATCCAAATCCTTATAAGAACCTGACTGATAAATTAATGCTGATTCTTTAATTAGAATAGAATCTTTATTTTCTGAAACCCAAGAATTAAAATCTTTTATTGTTTCTGGGTGCACAATGGAATTTATTTTCTCAATTAAGCTTTTATTGTTGAAAATAGCTTGTGAAATTATTGCCTTTTTGAGTACTCCTTTACTATATGCTGATTCACCAAGAAGTCCAGTAATTTTTCTTATAATTTTATCATTGGTTTGCATCAGGTATTTGGCTCTTTCATCTGAATTATAAACCTTAAAACCTAAGTGTGAAAATATATTAGATACAGTAGTTTTTCCAGACCCAATACCTCCAGTTATACCTACCAGATAAGACATTTAACTTCAAATTAAGTATTCTAAATAAATGAAAGTTAATTATTCTCTTGAGAAGACATCTCAAAAGAGATAGAATTTTTATCAAACTTTATTTTAGTCCCCCTATCAACGTCTAGTGTGACCTCATTACCATCAATAGAAACAATCTTACCATGAATACCACCCATAGTAACTACTTTTTTTCCTTTTTTTAGAGAGGAGATAAAGTTAGATTGTTTTTGTTTACGCTTCTGATCTGGCCTGTATATAAAAAAGTAGAAAACAAAAAGTATGGCTAATGGGAAGAAAAGCTGAGCTAATCCTGATCCAAAAGACTGTAACAAAATCATATATTATGATCTTGGATTAACTTGCGCTCTGATCAATAACTTCTTTACTTTTGATTCTGTATTAGCAGTTATAGTCACAACCTTATTCTGCATACCAGGCTTATTGCTTGAATCAAATTGTACTTGTATCTCACCAGAACCACCAACTGGTATAGGTTGCTTTGGCCACTGAGGTACTGTACAACCACATGCAGCAGTTGCTTTTGATATAATAAGAGGTGCCTCTCCTGAGTTTGTAAATCTAAATGTATGACTTACAATATCACCATCTCTTATCTGTCCAAAATTATGTTCTTCTTGGTCGAAAGAGAACTTAGGAAAAGCTCCAGCAGGGACAATAGTTGATCCACCACCCTTTCTCATAGAAGCAATTTCTGTCTCTAATTTTGCAACTCTTAACTCGAGATCACTTACTTGTGACCCACAAGCTGTTAAAAATATAACTGATATAATTGATATAAATTTTCTCATTTGATTGTTATTAATTTTCTTTAATTTTTGATAAAATTCCGTCTACATCTTTTAGCAGCCTTTCTGCCTTTGTCTTGGCATCACTAACTACTTTTCTTCCCTTTGTCTTTGCTTCTGATTTTACTAACTCTTTGTCATCAGTTATCTCATCGATCAAGTCTTCTAATTTCTTCCTGTACTGATTTAATCTAAAAGTTAATCTATCTCTAGTATTATTTCCTTTGTCAGGTGCAAATAATATACCTAGTATACCACCAACAATCAAGCCTATTAGTAAGCTTATGAATGAATTTGTAGAATTTTTACTCATAATTTTATCATTTATTATCGATCAAACCTTTTCCAGTTTTTTTAATTTGACCTTTCTTTAACAAATTTAATGAAATTACATCTAAAAGACCATTTACAAACTTTCCACTCTTTTGAGAGCTGAAATTTTTAGCTAAGTCAATGCACTCATTTATTGTTACTTTCACTGGGATATAACTAAAAGATGTCATCTCAGCTATACCTAATCTAATAATTGAGAGGTCCATTCTAGAAATTCTATCTAATTCCCAGTTCTTTACAAAGTCATTGATGTAAGAATCAAATTCTTTTGATTTTGAAACAACACATTCGTACAAAGAACAAGCAAATTTTATATCTTCCTCAATGTTTTCAGATAAACTTGCGACTGCAAATGTATTAAAATCTCTTGAATTTAAGGATTCAAAAGTTTTTTTTAACATTGACCTGATTATTTGTTTGTCTATGTCCCAATAAATATTCCTTGCCTCGAAAAATGAATTTATATCTTCATTTTTAAGAAAAAAACTCAAGATCAATTTTCTTACGAACTCAAGGTCATCATTAAATGTAGGGTTTTCTAAGTTATTGTATTCATTAAAAAAACTTTCTTTAATTAATAACTTATACCAGTCCTTTATTAATTCCTCCTCACTACCCAATGAGGATTTAAAATCTATAATTTCAGATTTAATTTTCTCGTTTTCTCCTAAAAACTCTAAAACCTTATTATTAGAAAAGTTAAATTTTAATTTATTTTTCTTGGTTAAAGATTTCTCATTTATTTCTCTTTTTCTTGAATCTATCTCCCGAAAACTAAGTGATAATGATAATAACTGATAAAGAAAGCTATCTATATTAGAAATGGACTTTTTTAAATCTTCTAAGGTATGAGATTTAAGTAAATCAATGTCATCTGATAATCCAACATTGTGTTCATAAGAATATATATGTTGTAAAACTTTAATTCTTATACTTCTCCTATTTAGCATAGCAATTCATTTAAAGAACGAGGTGCAATATTAGTTATTTTTCAGAAATATTGTGAATTCTATTTTTTGCCAACTGAATAGCAGCATTATATGTTGAGGTGTCATTCTCTTGAGAGAATTTTAAAACATCAGTCACCTTATCATAGATATTACTTGTCATATCCATAACTTTTTGAGAATTAATATCACCAATTTGTTCATGGTAAACACTAATTATACCTCCAGCATTTATTAAGAAGTCAGGGATGAATATTATTTTTTTCTCTTTAAGCTTATTCAAAACTATTTCTTCATCAGCAATCTGGTTATTAGCGGCCCCAGCGATTACTTTACACCGAATCTTATCTATTGAATCTTTATTTATTGCACCACCCAATGCACAAGGAGAAAAAATATCATACTCATTACTATAAATCATATCTTCTTGTAAGATCTTAATATTTGTACCAGAAAATACATTTAAGTTTTTGGGATCTATATCGTAAGCATAGACTAACGATCCTTCTTTAAGAAGGTAGTTAATTAATTTACTGCCAACCTTTCCAACACCCAAAACCAATATTTTTTTTCCTTCTAAAGACTCACTACCTGTCATATTCATCATCGCCGATTTCATACCAAGGTATACGCCAAATGCCGTTGGAGCTGATGAATCACCAAGGCCACCATGCTCTTTTGGAAGTCCTACAACATAATTTGTTGTTTTTTTAATATTAATTATGTCGTCTGAGGTCATATTTACATCCTGAGCAGTCCAATATTTACCATTTAAATCGTTTATAAATTCAGCATACCTTTTGATAAATTTTTCATTTTTAATTTTTGGATCACCAATAATAACAGCCTTACCACCTCCTGCGTTGAGGCCTGCTAAAGATGACTTATATGACATCGCCATGGACAGGTTAACTACATCATTTAATGCCTCCTCCTCAGAGTTATAATTCCACATCCTAGTACCTCCCATAGCAGGTCCAAGTGCAGTATTGTGGATACCAATTATAGCCTTCAAACCTATTTCTTTGTCGCAACAATAAACAAGTTGTTCGTGATCATTCTTATTTAACAATTCGAAAATTGATTTAGTCAGATCTTTACTCATAATTATGATTTTAAGTAATAGATTTACGGTTAGTTGTTTTTGTAAATCTATAAAAATTGAGAGAGCTATCCTATTTAAATAAATACCTATTCAAATACAAAAAATATTATCTGTTAGGAACTGGATTCATATTAATCTCTACTTTTTTTGCTCTTGTACCAGCAACTCTCATAAGAGAAACCTTTGATTTAATAGAAGAGGGTGTTGCCTCCTACTCGAATGGCGATTTAATTTCTAGAGATGAAACACTAGAGTATGTTTTAATTTATGCTGGCGGCATAATTTTAGCAGCAGTTATTAGAGGGTTATTTATGTATATGATGCGTCAGACAATAATAGTTGCCTCAAGAAATATAGAATATGATTTAAAAAATGAAATCTTTTTTCATTATCAAACTTTACCTTCTCAATTCTATAAAGAGAATAATACAGGAGACCTAATGAATAGAATTTCAGAAGATGTCAGCAGAGTAAGAATGTACATTGGCCCGGCTTTAATGTATGGAATGAATGTTACCATTTTAATGCTGACTATTATACCATTTATGTTTTACATTAACTCCAAACTTGCCTTCTACAGCATTCTTCCACTTCCATTATTGGTCCTATCAATATACTATGTTCAAAATATTATAAATAAAAGGTCAGAAGAAATACAAGAGTCATTATCTGACCTTTCAACATACGTACAAGAAACTTTTTCAGGGATAAGATTAATTAAATCGTTTGTAAGAGAAGAAAATTTTTCTTCAGTTTTTTCAAAGAAAAGTGTAGAATATAAAGACAAGTCATTACGTCTCCAATTTGTCTTATCCTTATTCTTTCCAATTATTATGACATTAATTGGGCTGAGTATTATAATAACAGTTTATATTGGGGCAATTGAGGTCTTCAGTAACAATATCACAATTGGTAATATTGCTGAGTTTCTTATTTATGTTTATTTACTAACATGGCCAGTAACCTCACTAGGTTGGATAACAAGTATCGTTCAAAGAGCTTCAGCCTCTCAAAAAAGGATAAATCAATTTCTCAAAGAAGAAAATAATATCACATCAAGTGAAAATATAACTATTGATTTAAAAGGTAAAATTGAATTTAAAAATGTTTCTTTCACATATCCAGATACTAATATTACTGGCTTAAAAAATATTTCATTTAAAATAGAGTCCGGAGAATCACTTGGTGTGATAGGGACAACTGGATCAGGCAAAAGCACGCTAGCAAATAGTATATTAAGATTATTTGATATTAGTGAAGGTAATATTCTGATAGATGATAATAAAATTGAAGATTTTGATGTAGTTAATTTAAGGCGTCAAATTGGTTATGTGCCTCAAGATGTTTTCCTATTTTCTGATACAATTGAAAACAATATACTTTTTGGAGCTAAAAATAAAACTTTTAACCATGTGGTAGAGGCAGCTGAAAATGCTGACCTTACCAGAAATATTCAAACGTTTCCAGATGAATATAAGACTATGGTAGGCGAGAGAGGAATCACATTATCAGGAGGTCAAAAACAAAGAATATCAATAGCTAGGGCAATAATTAAAAAACCTAAAATTTTAATTTTAGATGACTGTTTATCTGCAGTTGATACAAAGACAGAGAATAAAATCTTAGAAAACTTAAAAACAATTATGCTCGATAAAACCACTATCATTATATCTCACAGGATATCATCTGTTAAACTAGCAAAGAAAATACTAGTTATGGATGAGGGAAAAGTTATTGAAGAAGGAAATCATCAGGATCTCCTAAAAAAGAGAGGCGAGTATTATAAGATATATAAAAATCAAATAGAGGAAGAAAAAATTAATTAAGTCAAAATATTTTTATTTTGCATCTCATAAAGTCTTCTGTAATACCCTCCAGATTTATTTAAAGAGTTGTGATCTCCAATTTCTTTTATTTCACCATTTTCTAATACAATAATATTATCTACCTCTTTAATAGTAGATAACCTGTGAGCAACAACTATAGAGGTTCTATTCTTTAAAATTTTAGATATAGCTGACTGAATCATGGACTCCGTCTCAGAGTCAACAGATGAAGTTGCCTCATCTAAAAGAATTATCTTAGGATCATACAACATAATTCTTATACATGATATCAGTTGTCTTTGTCCAACTGATAAGGAAGCGCCTCTTTCTTTTACATTAAAATTTAATTTATTAGGAAGTGCTTCGATAAATCTTCTAGCTCCAACCTGATCTATTGAGTCCCAAACCTGCGACTCACTTATGTTATCGTTAAACAATGTAATATTGTTAAATATCGTATCGGAAAAAAGAAATACATCTTGTGAAACAAGACCTAAATTATCTCTGAGGTCTGATGAGTTTAATTTTTTTATATCATTTCCATCAATTAAAATTTTTCCTTTTTGAAACTCATAAAACCTGTTCAGTAAATTTATTATTGATGTTTTTCCTGAACCAGTACTCCCAACAAATGCTATCGACTCCCCCACACCAATTTTAAAACTGATATCTTTCAAGACATAGTTATCTGAATTATATGCAAACCAAACGTCTTTAAATTCAACACTTCCATTTATAGATTCAACTGAATTTGATTGATTAGAAATAATTGTTTCATCACGATCTAATAAATCAAAAATTCTTTTCGAACTCACTACGCCCATTTGAAGGGTATTAAAACGATCAGCAATAGCTCTGATCGGTCTAAAAAAGAGTTGTAAATACATTATAAATGCAATAAGCACACCAAGCGTTACCTCCTCTGCAAATACTTGTCCTGAACCATACCAAATCAAAAGTCCTAAACCTACAGAGGTTAGTAATTCCATAACTGGAAAATAAATTGAATAATATAGAACCGCTTTTAAATTAGCATTAAGATGATCTTTATTTATGCTTACAAACTTATTGTACTCTTTATCTTCATTACCAAATATCTGAACAATATTCATACCTACAATATGCTCCTGAACATAAGAGTTTAGGTTCGCTACAGCCGTCCTCACATTATTAAAAGATATTTTAACTTTTTCTTTAAATATATATGTAGTTAAAAATAGAAAAGGTAAAGTGGCTAAACTTATTAGAGTCAATTTCCAGTTTAGATAAAACATGAGAACAACAATTCCCACTAGTTGTAAAATGTCACCAATTATAGATGCAATACCTTGACCAAATATATCAGCAATCGTCTCAATATCTGAAATATTTCTTGTTACAACTCTACCAATAGGTGTTTTATCAAAAAATTGAAGTTTAAAGCTTTGGAGATGCTTAAATAACTTAATTCTAATGTCCTTTATAATGTTTTGACCAAGCCAACCCGAAAAATATGTATGATAATACATCACCACTGCATTAATTACAAGAAGAACAAGAAGAAGCATAATCATCTTTAATAAGCCATCTGAATCTCCAATACTTACATAATCATCAATAATTATTTGAGTAATAAAAGGCCTTAAGGGTTGAAGTAATGAAAGGCTCAATGTAAGGAAGACAAGAAAATAAAAAAATTTCATGTATGGTTTACAAAAAACCATCAACCTCTTAATTATTTTAAAATCAAAAAGATTTCCACTTACCTTATTCTTGTTTTCAGCCATGAAAAATATCAGAATTATAATTAACCTTATTCAAATATAGACCATAAGGTGGTGCTGAAGGACCAGCATATTCTCTATTTTTTTTTTCAAAAATCAATTTGAACTCTTTTAGGTTTATTTTGCCCTCGTTTAATTGAAGTAAAGTTCCAACAAGTGCCCTTACCATGCCTCTTAAAAATCTATTAGCACAAAACTTAAACAAATAAAAATTATTTTTTCTTCGTATTGATGCGTGGGAAATAATACAATTAAAATTTTTGACTTCAGTCTTTACTTTCGAAAAACTTTGAAAATCTGAGTTTTTCATTATTGTTGAACAGGCTTCATTAATTAAATCCATATTTATTTTTTTATTATAAAATGTAGACAGCCCATCTACAAAAGGAGACTTGAGATCGTGTATCTTATAAATATATTCTCTAGATATAGCATCAAATCGGGCGTGGGAATTATCAACAACTTGGTTAACTGAATTTATCGAAATATCTTGTGGCAAGAAAGCATTCACTCTATAAATAAAATCATTATCAACTTCTTTATTTACATCAAAATGGGCTACTTGTGATTTAGCGTGTACACCAGTATCAGTCCTTCCACTTCCAACAATATCAGTGCTCTTGCCTAATATTTTTGAAATCACATCTTGGATAGTTGATTGAACTGTCACAGCATTTTTTTGAATCTGCCAGCCGTGATAATTTTTTCCATTATATGATATATCAATAAAATACCTCATCATTTAATATTTTATGAGCTAATTTTTTTTTCTTTGTACAAAATACATTCATGATACAGAGAATCCAAACAATATTCCTAATCTTATTTATTGCAAGTTTGATAGCTACATACTTTTTCCCAGTATGGCAAAAAATAGAGTTTTCAGAAGAAAATTCTCCTGAAATTATGGCTACCGGTTTCATATCAAGTAGTTACATAGAAAATATATCTGAAGGTAATGCAGAAGTACATGACTATTTTTACATACCTGGTATAATAATGTTGTGTTGTGGACTTGCAGTGTATTCAATTTTCAGCTATAGAAACAGACTAACTCAAATTAAAATTGGAACTTTAAATTCTTTCCTTACATCCTTATTAATCTTTTTCTTTTTATATCAGACATTTTATCAAGAAATATACCTAAATATCGATGACCAAATCAGTTTTCTTATTTCATTTTATTTGATATTTTTGGCGATATTTTTCAATTTCCTTTCAAATAGATTTATTAGAAAAGATGAATTGTTAGTTAGGGAATCAGAAAGAATTAGATAAAAATTATGAAAGAAAAAGGTAACATATCGATTAATACGGAAAACATATTTCCTATTATTAAGAAGTTTTTATATTCTGATCAGGACATATTCCTCAGGGAATTAATTTCCAATGCTGTTGATGCAACACAAAAAATTAAGAGCCTATCTCAGATGGGGGAAATGAAAGATGAGCTCGGGGATTTAACTATTGAAATAAAACTAGATGCGAAGAAGAAAACTATAACAATTTCAGACAAGGGCATAGGGATGTCTGCTGACGAAATTAAAAAATATATAAATCAAATTGCTTTTTCTGGGGCTACTGAATTTATTGAAAAGTATAAAGAGAAAGATGACTCAAGTCAGATAATTGGACATTTTGGACTTGGCTTTTATTCTGCATTCATGGTCTCCAAATATGTTGAGATAAATTCTAAATCTTACATCAAAAAAAATAAATCTGCGTACTGGAAGTGTGACGGGAATACTGAGTTCGAAATTAAACCATCACAAAAAAAAGAGAGAGGCACAGATATAATTTTACATATAAATGATGACTCCAAAGAATTCCTTGAAGAAGGAAAAGTAGAGGAAATACTTAAAAAATATTGTAAGTTTTTACCTGTTAAAATCAAATTTGGTCAGAAAGAAAAATCTGTTGAAGATGGAAAAGATAAAGATGGTAAACCGAAATATAAATCTGTCAAAGAAGATAATATCATTAATAATCCAGATCCGATATGGAATAAAAGTCCTAAAGATTTAAAGGACGAAGATTACATAAGTTTTTATAAAGAACTTCACCCATTTTCAGAGGCCCCACTTTTTTGGATACATTTAAATGTAGACTACCCATTTAATTTGACTGGAATACTTTTCTTTCCAAAAATTAAAAATGACTTTGAAGTTCAAAAAAATAAGATACAGTTATATTCAAGACAAGTCTTTATTACGGATGAGGTAAAAGATGTCGTTCCTGAATTTTTAATGTTATTGCACGGGGTAATTGATTCTCCTGATATTCCACTAAATGTTTCAAGAAGTTATTTACAGTCTGACGGAAACGTCAAAAAAATAAACTCTTACATTACAAAGAAGGTTGCTGACAAACTTACTGAACTATACAAAGATGACAGGAAATCATATGAAGAGAAATGGAAGGATATAAATCTTTTTGTAAAATATGGTATGATATCAGAAGAAAAGTTTTATGAAAAAGTTGAAAAAATAGCTCTATTACAAAGTCTAGATAATAAAATGAGGACATTTGAAGAGTATAAGAAATTTGTTTCAAAGACTCAGAAAGATAAAGATAAGAATACAGTTATTTTATATTCAAATGATGCAGAAAAACAAGACTCCTATATTGAGGACGCTAAGAAGAGAAATTATGATGTTGTTCTATTCGACAATGTAATCGACAGTCACTACATCAACCATATTGAACAAAAACTTGACAAAGTACAGATAAAAAGAGTTGATGCTGATATTCTTGATAAACTGATTGATAAAGATGAGAAGAAAGAAACAGTGATCAAGGATGAAGACAAAGAGTCACTAAAAAAATTATTTGAAAAAATTATTAATAACCAGTCTACAGTGGTTAATGTCGAGTCATTAAATCCTGATGAAAGTCCAGTCATTATAACACTACCTGAATTTTTTAGGAGAATGCAAGACATGGCAAAATCTAGTGGTAATAATCCAATGATGATGGGCGGACCCGGTGAGATGATATCTGTTAGTATTAATGGGAACCATAGGCTTATTGATAAAATTCTAAAGGCAAAAACTAACAAAACCAAAGAGAAAATAGCATCTCAAATTTATGATCTTGCTCTTTTATCTCAGAATATGTTGACGGGATCAAAGCTTACTGGTTTTGTCCAGAGAAGTATTGATATACTATCTAAGTAATTTTTCGTTATTAAGCTGTTTAAATAATATATGAAGATAAGACTTATCCTTTTTTTTCTTCTGGCAAGTTCTAGTGTCAATTCACAAGATATTTTCAGATTAAATGCAGACACAATATCTGGAGATGACCTGTTATTTAGGACTGCTGAAGACACACTTCTTTTTAATAAAAAAAAGAAAACAAAAAAAAATGTTTTTTTTGGTGTCAAGACAAAAAAAGGATTTATAAGAGTTGCCCAGGGAAGAAATAATATTTATGAAAATTTTCATTTTATTATAAGCTCCGAGATGAAAAATCCATATGCACAAGAAATTCATTTTTTTGATAAAAAATCAAGGAAGATCAATCGTTCAAGAACAATATCTGATAACTCACTTCTTTTACATGGCCCTTATGTTAAAAGACTTAATAATCAAGTTGTCGAAGAAGGATATTTTTATTATGGTTTAAAACAAGGAAGGTGGGTTAGATTAAATAGATCTGATATACTACAAGACAAGGAAAACTATATGTTAGGTTGGCTGAATGAATCTTTGAGATTTTTTTGGGATTTAGAAAAAAGCAAACTTAAAGAAATTATACCTATTAAATTTGGAGAAAGAAATGGTAACTATTATGCTTTTTTTGAAGATGGAAAAGTAGCAGCTCGTGGTAGGTATGTGAGTGATTCTAGAGTTGGAGTCTGGACTGAGTTCTTCAATACAGGAAAGAAAAAGAGAGAAATTAATTATGGGGATAAACCATTCTCTACAAATCCATCGTATATATCGAGGGAATGGAATAATAGTGGTAAATTGATATACGATAGAAATTTATACATTAGAGAATAGTTATAACTCAATTTTAGAATTTGAATTCGGTAATTAGTAAAGAGGTAACAGTTTTAAGTCTAGGTGAAATAAGGTTTAAAGATGCTTGGGAAAAACAAGAAAAAATTTTCAAACGAACAATAGAGACGAAGATAGAGAATAGAAGGTCCGAGACTCCAAAAAAAACTCACAACTATTTACTGACATGCTCTCACCCACATGTTTACACAATTGGGAAAAGTGGTGATAAGGAAAACTTGTTAATTAGTAGGAGTGAAATTGAAAAAAGAAAATTAGAATATTATAAGATTAATAGAGGTGGTGATATTACCTACCACGGACCTGGTCAATTAGTTGTTTATCCAATAATTGATTTAGAAAACTTCTTTACGGATATCCATAAATATTTAAGGTTATTAGAGGAGTCAATAATATTAACTCTAAAAGATTATGATATAGACTCTGGGAGAGTGGAGGGTCTTACTGGGGTGTGGGTTAACCATAAAAAAAATAACCCAAAGAAAATATGTGCTCTAGGAGTTAAAACAAGCAGGTGGGTAAGCATGCACGGTTTAGCTCTAAACGTGAGTACAGATCTTGAATATTTTAAAAATATTATTCCTTGTGGAATTGAAAATAAAGATGTCACCTCTATTGAAAAAGAAATTAAAAAAAAAATAACAACTAGAGAAGTGGAAAAGAAAGTAATCAAAAACCTATCTAAGGTATTTGGTTTCAAAATAAAATAAATTGAAAAAGAGATATAAAAAGAAGAAAAAAAGTTCCGTTAAATTAACAGGTGTAGTAGATCATGTCAAAAAAAGATTCTGTTTTGTAACAGTTGATGGGATGACCGAGGATATTAAAGTAAGAGCTCAGAATATGAATGGAGCTATTCACGAAGATTCTGTTGAATTACATCTAATAAATAATTTCTCTTCAAAGATAGAGGGTAGAATTACTAAAGTTATTGAGAGAAAACTATCTGAGTTCACAGGAACTATTGAAGACAATAAAGATTTTGCTTTTTTTATTCCAAACAATAAAAAAATTTATTCTGACTTTTTTATCAAAAAAAGAAATTCAGAAAAATTCAGTAATAAAAAAAAATACTTGGCAAAGATCACAAGTTGGACTGGTGGAAAAAAACCATTTGCCAAAGTAATTAGATCAATTGGTGATATTGGAAGTAATGAAGCCGAAATACATACAATTATGCATGATTTTAATTTACCATATAAATTTTCTGAAGAGATAGAAAAAGAAACTGAAAAATTAAATGATATAATATCTGAAAAAGAAATTGGTAAAAGGAAAGATTTGAGAAAAGAAATATCTTTTACAATTGATCCTGATGACGCAAAAGATTTTGATGATGCCCTTTCAATTAAGATAAATAATGATTTATATGAAATTGGTATTCATATTGCTGACGTGTCTCATTTTTTTAATACAAAAGGTTTAATAAATAAAGAAGCAGAAAAGAGAGCTACATCAGTTTACCTAGTTGATAGAACGATACCAATGCTACCTGAAAAATTATCAAATGATTTGTGTTCCTTGAGGCCAAATGTAGATAGATTGACTTTCTCAGTTTTGATAAAGATGAATAAAGACTATGAAATAGTTGATAAGTGGATTGGAAGAACAGTCATACACTCAAAGAAAAGGTTTACATATGAAAATGCTCAAGATACAATTGACCAAAATAAAGGTGAGTTCTTAGAGGAGCTAGTTAACTTAAATAGAATTGCTAAACATCATAGAAAAAAACGTTTTGAAAACGGATCTTTTAATTTTAAATCAAACGAAGTAAAATTTCAACTTGATGAAAAAAAGAAACCGATTCAAATTATTAAAAAAGAGAGAAAAGATACTCACAAGATGGTTGAAGAATTTATGCTTCTTGCGAATAAAATAGTAGCTGAAGAAATAAATGAATATGAAAAAAAATATAACAAAAGGTACACATTTGTTTATAGAATTCACGAAGATCCAGACAAAGCAAAGCTAGTTGAGCTAAAAAAATATATTAAACAATTTGGATACTCCATTAACGTAGATGAAAAAAACCTTTCCTCATCAATAAATGATCTAATGAAAAAAATAAAAGGAAAACCAGAAGAAAATTCTATTGAAAAATTTGCTATAAGATCAATGTCAAAAGCAAGGTATTCTACTGATAAAGAAAAACATTTTGGATTGGCTTTTAAGAATTATTCACACTTCACCTCACCAATAAGAAGATTTCCTGATGTGATGGTTCATAGACTTCTTCAATATTATATAAATGGAAGTAAACCAAAAGATAAGCTTTATTATGAAGTGCTTTGTAAGCATTGCTCACAAATGGAAGTTAATGCAACAAAGGCCGAGAGAGAATCCATTAAATATAAACAGGCAGAATTTATGTCAAATTTTATTGGAGAAGAATTTGATGGGGTAATCACAGGAATAACTGAGTGGGGCATTTATGTTGAGATAACCAAAACTAAATGCGAAGGGTTAGTTAAGATATCTTCTTTAACTGATGACAAATATGATTTTGATAACGAAAAAGTAATTATAATTGGGAGAAGAAATAAAAAATCATATAGTTTAGGTAAAGCAGTAAAGGTTAACGTTACAGGAACAAATATCGAGAAAAGAACAATAGATCTAGACCTATTATGAATGAAAAAATAATTACATATAAAAAGTTAATAAATGATGAGATAAGTAAAATTCACTTTTCTGATAAACCAAAAAATCTATACGAACCATTAAAATATATCTTATCACTAAAGAGTAAAAGGTTAAGACCTACCCTATCTATATTATCATACAAATTATTTCAAAATGAAATTGATAATATAATTATCCCTTCAATTTCCTTAGAGCTGTTTCATAATTTCACCTTAATCCATGATGACATTATGGATAATGCAGACCTGAGAAGAGGTAAAATTACTGTTCATAAGAAATGGAATAAAAACATTGGTATTTTATCTGGTGATATTCTTATGATATATGCGTATAAACTTCTTGAAGAATTAAGTCCAAAAATTAGTGGGAAAATAATAAAACGATTTAATGAAATCTCAATTCAAGTTTGTGAAGGTCAACAATATGACATGAATTATGAAGAGGAAGATTCAATAGGAGAAGAAAATTATCTTGAAATGATTAGACTTAAAACTGCAGTTCTTATAGGATTCAGTTTGGAACTGGGTGGACTTGTAGCAAATTGTGATAAAAAAACAACAAAAATTTTATACAAAATTGGTGAGATGATGGGTATCGGGTTTCAATTAATGGATGATTATCTAGATGTTTTTGGAAACTCAGATTTTGGAAAGAAAATAGGTGGTGACATTGTATCCAATAAAAAAACTTATTTGATGATTAAATTATTAGAGAAGTCTGATAAAGATGATTTAGAAAAAATTAATGAAATCAAAAAAAGTAAGGACGAGAAAAAGAAAGTTAATGTTATCAGTGAACTTATGTTAAAATATAAGATTAATAGAATTACAAAAGAAAATATTAACAGCTACTTCGAAAAAGCGCTAAAAAAACTTGATCAAATAGAATGTAATTTGGATAATAAGACTTTGCTCAAAGAATATTTTGAAAAGATTATGGTTAGGGTTAGTTGACCTCAGCAACAGAGACGAAAGACCTATTATTTTTACCTTTTTTAAATTCAACTACTCCATCCTTTAGTGCGAATAATGTATGATCTTTACCAATACCAACATTTTCTCCAGGATGATGCTTAGTTCCCCTCTGCCTAACTATTATGTTACCTGCAATAATCTTTTGTCCACCAAAAATTTTTACACCTAGCCTTTTACTGTGTGATTCTCTTCCGTTTTTTGAACTTCCTGCTCCTTTTTTATGTGCCATGTTATTATTTTATTTCTTTAATTAAAATCTTAGTGAGTTGTTGTCTATGTCCATTTTTAACTTTGTAACCCTTTCTTCTTTTCTTCTTAAAAACAAGAACCTTATCATCCTTAACCTGATCCAATATCTCTCCAGTAACCTTTGATCCTTTAATAACTGGTTTTCCTATTTTAGCTTTTCCTTTATCAGATATAAAAAGAACATTATCAAATTCAACCTTTTTCCCAGATTTTGGATCTATCTTATCCGTGTAGATATATTTATTCTTCTCTACCTTAAATTGTTTTCCAGAAATGTCGACTATTGCGTACATACCTTTTTTTTTAACGTGTGCAAATTTATGATTTTATATTAATTATTCAAATCAAAAAAATCAAATTAGAAAAAAATTAAAAAAAACTAAAAAACGTTTTAAATATGTTTTGATATTTAAAAGTCTTTTTATAATATTTGTACTGCCTAGATCGAGATGATTTTTTTTATAGAAATCACTTGGTCACAGCTTCCAAACACAACAGATTATAAACCACTTATTGACTAAATTTTTTAGTCATTATGTTATCATTTCTAATATAATGACACGGGAGATTTTTTGTCATTTTTTGATTGTTAAACAAAATTTAATTATAAAATATAATGTCCAAGATAGATGTAAAACCAGAACCAATCCTACAAGATAACGCAGACAGATTTGTTTTATTTCCTATAGAGCACGACGATATATGGCAATTTTATAAGAAAGCAGAAGCTAGCTTCTGGACTGCTGAAGAAATTGACTTAAGTCAAGATTTAAAAGATTGGGGAAATTTAAATGATGGCGAGAAACATTTCATAAAACATGTACTTGCATTTTTTGCGGCAAGCGACGGAATTGTTAATGAAAACCTAGCCGAACATTTTGTCTCGGATGTTCAATACACTGAAGCAAAATTTTTCTATGGATTTCAAATAGCAATTGAAAACATACACTCTGAAACATATTCTTTACTAATTGATACTTATGTTGACGATACAAAAGAGAAAGATACACTTCTGCATGCTATAGAGACACTTGATTGCGTCAAGAAAAAAGCTGATTGGGCTTTGAGATGGATTGATAACGGAACTTTTGCAGAAAGACTAATTGCCTTTGCTGCTGTAGAAGGAATATTCTTTTCAGGTAGTTTCTGTTCAATATTCTGGTTGAAGAAAAGAGGTCTGATGCCAGGATTGACATTCTCTAATGAACTTATTTCAAGAGATGAAGGTCTACACTGTGATTTTGCATGTCACTTATACACTAAACACTTAGTAAATAGACTTCCTGAAGAAACTGTTATTGAAATCATAAAAGATGCAGTTGATTTAGAGAAGGAGTTTGTAACCGATGCTTTACCAGTAAAACTTATCGGTATGAACTCAGATTTAATGTGTCAATACATTGAATTTGTTGCTGACAGACTTTTAGTCGAGCTTGGTTGTCCAAGAGTTTATAATTCATCAAATCCTTTTGACTTTATGGATATGATCTCATTACAAGGAAAAACTAATTTCTTCGAGAAGAGAGTTGCTGAATACCAAAAAGCTGGAGTACTCAAAAAAGATGAAGAAGCTGATACTCCAAAATTTTCACTTGAAGAAGACTTTTAATTTATAATAGATGTTAGTAATAAAAAGAGACGGTAGAAAAGAATCTGTCAAATTTGACAAGATAACTGCAAGAATTGAAAAGTTAAGCTACGGATTAAATACCGAGTTCGTAAAGACAATAGAAATTGCTAAAAAAGTAATAGATGGTCTTTACGACGGGGTATCAACCCAAGAGCTAGATGAACTCGCTTCTGAAACTGCCGCTACTTTAACAACTAAACATCCTGATTTTGCAACGCTTGCTGCAAGAATTGCTGTATCAAATCTTCATAAGACTACAAGTAAATCTTTCTCATCAACTATGAAAAGACTTTACACATATGTTAATCCTAAAACGGGTGAAAATGCATCTTTACTTTCTAAAGAGGTATATGGTGTTATCAATAAAAATGCAGCTCTTCTTGATTCTTCTATAATATATGATAGAGATTTTAGCTATGACTATTTTGGTTTTAAGACTCTAGAAAAATCTTATCTTTTAAGATTAGATGGTAAAGTCGTTGAAAGACCTCAACATATGTTAATGAGAGTTGCAATTGGTATTCATATGGATGATATGGATAGCGTACTTGAAACTTATAACTTGCTATCTGAGAAATGGTTTACCCATGCAACACCTACACTCTTTAATGCTGGTACCCCAAAACCTCAATTATCATCTTGTTTTCTATTGACCATGAAAGAAGATAGTATTGATGGGATCTACGATACTTTGAAACAGTGTGCCAAAATATCACAATCTGCAGGTGGAATTGGTCTTAGTATTCACAATGTTAGAGCAACTGGGTCATACATTAAAGGTACAAACGGAGTATCAAATGGTATAATACCGATGCTAAGAAACTTTGATATGACAGCAAGATATGTCGATCAAGGTGGAGGTAAAAGAAAAGGTAGTTTTGCAATATATCTTGAACCGTGGCATTCTGATATTTTTGAATTTTTACAATTAAAGAAAAATCATGGTAAAGAAGAACTTAGGGCAAGAGATCTTTTTTATGCAATGTGGATTCCAGATCTATTTATGAAAAGGGTTGAGTCAAATAGTGACTGGTCTTTATTCTCACCAGACGAAGCGAAAGATTTACATGAGACTTATGGCGAAGAGTTTGAGAAGTTATATGAAAAGTTTGAAAAAGAAGGAAAAGCCAGAAAGACAGTAAAAGCTCAAGATCTTTGGTTTGAAATTTTAGAGGCACAGATTGAAACTGGTAATCCTTACATACTTTACAAGGATGCATGTAATATTAAATCTAACCAAAAGAATTTAGGTACAATCAAATCATCAAACCTATGTACAGAAATAGTTGAATATACGTCTCCTGACGAAGTTGCTGTTTGCAATTTAGCTTCTATTGCACTCAACAAATTTGTCAAAGATGATATGACCTATGATCATAAAAAGTTATATGAGATAACAAAAGTTATTACAAGAAACTTAAATAAGGTTATCGATGTAAATTACTATCCTGTAGAAGAGGCAAGAAACTCTAACATGAGACATAGACCAATCGGTATTGGTGTTCAAGGATTAGCGGATACATTCATATTAATGAGACATGCATTTGATTCTCCAGAAGCTAAAAAACTGAACGAAGAAATTTTTGAGACAATATACTTTGGTGCGATGGAAGCATCTATGGAAATTGCAAAAGAAGAGGGAACATACAAGACTTACGAGGGGTCACCTGTTTCTAAGGGAATTTTTCAATTTGATATGTGGGGAATTGCTCCAAGCTCAAAAAGATGGGATTGGACAAAACTTAAGAGAGAAGTTAAAAAACATGGAGTAAGGAATTCACTATTACTGGCACCTATGCCAACTGCATCAACATCACAAATTCTTGGAAATAATGAGTGTTTTGAACCGTATACATCCAATATTTATACAAGAAGAGTTCTATCTGGTGAGTTTATTGTTGTCAACAAACATCTTCTTAAAGATTTGATTAAGTTAAATCTTTGGAATGAGTCCATGAAAGATAGATTAATGGAGGCAAATGGTTCCATTCAGGGAATTAAAGAAATTCCAGATGACATCAAACTTCTGTATCGAACTGTTTGGGAAGTTTCACAAAAAAGTATCATCGATATGGCTGCTGACAGAGGTGCTTACATATGTCAAAGTCAAAGCATGAATATTCATATGCAAGACGCAAATTTTGGAAAACTAACCTCGATGCATTTTCATGCATGGAAAAAGGGTCTAAAAACTGGTCTTTATTACTTGAGGACTAAAGCTGCTGCAGATGCAATTAAATTCACAATCGTAAAAGATGAAAAGTCTCAGACAATGGAAGATAAGCAAGCTGCAGTGCAGTGTTCCATAGACAACCAGGACGATTGTGAGATGTGTGGAAGTTAGTGCAGCATTCGATACATTATCTTATTAAACAATGATATTAAAACTTATTTTAATTTTAATTAATCTGCCTGTAATTAGTCAAGACAAATTTATTGGATCTGTAGAAAGATTATCTCCTGAAATCGATAATCTGATTGAAAAAAGTGCAAAAATTGAAATACTTGCCGATGGTTTTGAATGGTCTGAAGGCCCAGTATGGTCAAGCCAACTAAATTCTGTTCTATTTTCTGATGTTCCTGAAAATGTAATATATAGCTGGAATGAGGATAAAGGATTAGGGACTTTTACAAGACCAATAGGATACAGTGGTAAAGTTCCAAATCTTAAAAAAGCAGGAACAAACGGATTGACAATTGATGCTGATGGAAATCTCATAATATGTATGCACGGTGATAGAAAAATTACAAGACTTGAAAAATTAAATATTAATAGAAAAGTAACTCTTGTAAATTCATTTGATGGTAATTTATTGAATAGTCCAAATGACTTGGTTTACGACTCTAAAGGAAATCTTTACTTCACGGATCCACCATATGGACTTCTTGAAGGTGATAATGATAAATTAAAAGAAATTGAATTCAATGGAGTTTATAAGGTATCCCCCAATGGAGATATTGAAGTTCTTGTAAAAAATCTAACAAGACCTAATGGAATAAGTATTTCTAATGACGAAAAAATCTTGTATGTGGCTAATTCTGATAAGAATAATCCTGTAATTATGCAATATGATTTGTCAGAAGAGGGAGCAAAAAACCCAAGTGTTTTCTTTGACGGGAGAGAATTAACTAAAAAAGATATCGGATTGTTTGATGGCCTAAAGGTTCACCCGACTGGAAATGTTTTTGCTACCGGTCCAGGTGGCGTTCTTGTAATCAAAGAGAATGGTGACCATATTGGCACAATTAGAACTGAGGTTAGAACTGCAAATTGTGCATTTGACGAAAATTTTCAATATCTGTACATGACATCAGATATGTTCCTTACAAGGATTAAACTCCTTTAACTATTTAAATAAGTTTACTTAAAACAATTATTTTTTAAAGGAGAATAATAACAACGGTAAAAAAAGTATAAAGCCATATTTAAATCCAACTATGACTGAAAATAAAATTGAACCTAAGAATAATACTAAAGAAATTATTAATAATTTATTTTTCATTAACAGATATATATGGCTTTAGTCCATCGGATATATATATTCTAGCCTCACCATTATCCATATAAATAAAATATCCGAAAAGGTTATCTAATGAATTTAAAATTCTTTTTGAGTCTTTAAAGTTCATAGCCATAAACGCTGTAGCGTATGCATCTGCAGTTAGGCAATTGTCAGAAAAAACTGAAGCGCTCAGCATGTTTGTATAAGCTGGATAACCACTTTTTGGATTGATAGTATGAAAAAAAAGACTGTCATCAACATAATATTTATTAAGATAATTTCCAGAGGTAGCAAGCGACATGTTAGGTAAAGATACTTTTGCAGACAAATTAATATTACCGTCAAAGCTAGGTTCCCTAATACCCAGAACCCAATTATTTTTTTTTATATTTTTCCCACTTACTCTTACCTCCCCCCCAATTTCAACATATGTATCAGTTAAGTTTTTTAGTTTTAAATGATTATGAATAACATCAACAGCGTACCCTTTTGCAATAGAACTAAAGTCAATATATGATTCTTGAAATTTTTTGTAAATATGGCCTTCTTCATAAGTTATTTTATCAAATCCTACAAATTTGATTAACTGATTTATTTCTGCCTCACTAGGGACCTTATCTATTTTATCTGGCCCAAATCCCCATTTATTAACAATTGGACCAACGGTTGGATCAAACATTCCATCTGTTATGTCATAGATTAATTTACTCTCATAAATAAGTTTACCAAACTCTTTACTAACATTTATTCTACCTTCTGAATTATTAATAACTGATATTTCGGAGTCTGGGATATAGGTTGAAAAAATTCTATTAAATTGAATTAGGATTGAATCTATCTCATTTTTTAATATTTTTTTTTCATCTGATATGTACTTGACAGTATACTGGATTGAACCCATTGTTGTCCCTGTAATTTCAAACTCATTTCTATTTTTTCTAGTCAGAAAAAAAATGGTTGTAGCCAAAACAAAAACAAGAGAGATTAATATACGACGCATAAAAATAATTAAATTAGCAGTTGTTGTATGAGAGAAGACTATTTAAATTCAGATAAAAATACTACCTCCAAAGATAAAGAATTTGAAAATATTCTTAGGCCAAAGTCGTTCAATGATTTTTTTGGTCAGGATCAAATTCTAAAAAATATCAAAGTCTTTGTAAAGGCAGCAAAAAAAAGATCTGAACCTCTTGATCACGTATTACTTCACGGTCCTCCAGGACTTGGAAAAACTACTCTTTCTCATATAATATCAACTGAACTTTCTTCAAACTTAAAAGTCACTTCTGGTCCAGTTCTTGAAAAGGCAGGAGATTTAGCTGGCCTCTTAACAAATTTAGAGGAAGGTGATGTTCTATTTATTGATGAAATTCACAGGTTAAATAAAGTAATAGAAGAATATCTCTACTCAGCAATGGAAGATTTTAAAATTGATTTAATGATAGACTCAGGACCAAGTGCACGGTCAGTACAAATAAAATTAAATCCTTTCACACTTATTGGGGCTACTACAAGATCTGGACTGCTTTCTGCTCCACTCCGCTCCAGGTTTTCAATAAATTTTAGGTTAGAATATTACGATAAAAAAATACTAACAAGAATTGTTAACCGGTCTGCAGAAATACTTAAAATACCAATAGAAGAAAAAGCTTCTTTAGAAATTGCTTCTAGAAGTAGAGGAACGCCTAGAATATTAAATAATTTATTAAGAAGGGTGAGAGATTTTGCTGAAGTTGAGGGAGATGGAAAAATAACAAAAGAAATAACAATGAAAAGTCTTAATTCCCTAAAAATAGACAAAAAAGGATTAGACGAAATGGATAATAAAATAATTGAGGCAATAGTTACAAAATTTAACGGAGGTCCTGTTGGTATAAAGACAATAGCTACTGCATGTGGTGAAGAGGCCAATACAATTGAGGAAGTATATGAACCTTTTCTTGTGCAGGAGGGATACATAAAAAGAACTCAAAAAGGCAGAGTAGCTACAAACTTTTCATATGATCATCTTGGTATAAATCCACAAGGTGGTTTCCAAAATGAAATTTTCAATGGTTGAAAAAAACACAACTCTAATTAAGAATAAAGCAATAGAACTAGGATTCTCAAGTTGTGGTATTTCTAAGGCTAGACATCTTCACGAGGAGGAGGAAAAGTTTGAGAAATGGTTATCTCAGGGTTATCAGGGATCAATGAATTATCTTGAAAAAAATTTAGATAAAAGATTAGACCCAAGAAAATTAGTTCCTGGAGCTCAATCAGTAATTTCACTTAGTTATAATTATTTCCCAAAGGAAAAAATTGATAAAAAAAATAATTTTATACTTTCGAAATATGCTTATGGAAAGGATTATCACAAAGTGATAAGGAAGAAATTAAAAATACTCTTTAACTACATGAAGGAAAAAATTGGTGATATAGATGGAAGAGTTTTTGTTGACTCTGCACCTGTACATGAGAGGGCATGGGCCAAGTTATCAGGTATAGGTTGGATTGGAAAAAATTCACTCCTAATTAATGAGAGGAAAGGAAGCTATTTTTTTCTTGCGGAAATAATTTGTGATCTAGAACTCGAGTATGACACAATAACAAAAGACAGATGCGGTAAATGTACTAAGTGTATAGACGCATGCCCAACTGATGCAATAACCTCAGCCCAGGTAATTGATGCTAATAAATGCATTTCATATCTCACTATTGAAAATAAAAAAGAAATTCCTAATGAATTAAAAAGTAATCTAAATGATGCAATTTTTGGATGTGATATTTGTCAGGATGTGTGTCCCTGGAATAAGTTTTCCAGACCCCACAAAGAGGATAGTTTTAAACCAAAAAAGGAGCTTTCATCACTAAGAAAAAGAGACTGGATAGAACTTACTGAAGATACATTTAATAAAATTTTTGAGGGTTCAGCTGTGAAAAGAGCCAAATATGAAGGCATCATCAGAAATATAAAAGCAGCCGAATAATTTAACTTTTTTTAATTTTTTTATAAGACTTAAAAATCATTTGATTATTAATTTTACCTATGTTTTTAAAAAAAATATTATTACTTGCTTTATTTGTTTCTAGTGCAAGTATTTTTACTCTAGCTCAAGAAATAAGTATATCGATAAAACCTGAAAAAATTAGAGTTGGTGGAGCATTACAAATAACTGTTTCAATACAAAATGACCAGATAAAGAGTTATTCACAATTTCCTGAAATTGATGGGTTTTTAAAAGGAGGAATATCTTCTTCAAGTTCAACAAATTTTATTAATGGTAAAATGTCTTCATCTCAGAGCATCATACAAAACTATATTGCAAAGCAAGAAGGTGTATTTGAAATTCCAAGTTTTGAAATTAATGTTAATAACCAAAAAATAAATGTTAGTGGAAAAAATATTACTGTTACAAAAGAGTCTGGTTCTAAAAACAACTCACCTTTCAATAACTTTTTTGATCCGTTTGATGACCCCTTTGACAATTTTTTTGACAGGGATAATGATGAATTTTATGAAGTAGAAGCTGATGCGTTTCTAAGTTTAAATACAGATAAAAAAAATGTTTTTGTTGGAGAAGGTTTTAATACAACATTAGCCTTTTACGTATCAGAAAATAATGTAGCGGACATGAGATTCTATGAGTTAGGAAGACAATTAACTGATATACTAAAGAAAATCAAACCAGGTAATTGTTGGGAGGAAAATTTTAATATTGAAAATATCAACAGTATACCAGTAGTGATAAATAATAAAAGATATAATCAGTATAAGATTTTTCAAGCAACATACTACCCTTTCAATAATGAAGATATAAATTTTCCTAGTTTAGAGCTTGAACTAATAAAATATAAAGTATCAAAAAGACCATCATTCTTTGGTAGAAATAAGATGGAAGATTACGAGAAGTTTTTTTCAAAGCCAATAAAAGTAAATGTCAGAGATCTTCCTGAACACCCTCTAAGAGACAACGTGGTTGTAGGCAACTTCAAACTCAAAGAAAGTATAGACTCAAAAAATATAGAGACCGGTAATAGCTTTAATTACGAATTTGAAATTGTAGGTGAGGGAAATATATCAGCAATCAATGAACCAGAAATTAATCTAAATAATATAGAACTTTACTCACCCAACTCTGAACAAATAATCAAGAGAGAAAGAGGAAAGGTATTTGGGTCAAAAAAATATAGCTATTATGGCATACCTTATGAAGCTGGTGATTATGACTTCTCTAAACATGTTAATTGGATTTTTTTTAATAGCCAATCTAAAAATTATGATACCCTTAGATCAGAAATAATAATTAACGCATTTGGAGAAATGAAAAATAGTATAATTAAGAATATTGAATCCGATACATTTATTGATTTTATTAAAAATCAATCAAATGAACTAAAGGAGAATAAAAAACACTTTTTTAATAGTAAATTTCTAAGTTTTATTATAATTACATTAGTGGTTACAACATCAATACTTGTAATAATTAGGAAAAATGGGTAATACATTCGGAAAGGTTTTTAGAATTTCTACTTATGGAGAATCACATGGAAAATCAATAGGAGTCATTATTGATGGATGTCCTCCAGGTATAAAAATTGATAAAAAACACATTCAAGATGAGTTAGAAAGAAGAAAACCGGGCCAATCAAAAATCACAACTCCAAGAAAAGAAGACGATTCAGTAGAAATTTTATCAGGAATATTTCAAGACAAAACTACTGGTGCTCCAATAAGCCTGCAAATTAAGAATAAAGATCAAAAGAGCAGTGACTACAAGCATATATCAGATACCTTCAGACCTTCTCATGCTGATTATACATACTTCAAAAAATATGGAAATAGAGATCACAGAGGTGGTGGTAGGAGTTCAGCAAGAGAAACAGCAAATTGGGTAGCTGCTGGTGCAATTGCAAAACAAATTCTAAAGAATTTAGATATAAAAATTAATGCTTATGTTTCACAAGTTGGAAATATTAAACTAACAAAGCACTATTCTGATCTTGATTTCAAAAACACAGAGAAAAATATTGTCAGATGTCCAGATGATGAATATGCAAAAATGTTTATTGATTTAATAGACAAGACAAGAAAAAACCTTGACACTGTTGGCGGAATTATCACATGTGTCGTTCAGGGTTGCCCTGTTGGAATTGGAGAGCCAATCTTTAATAAACTTCACGCGGAACTTGGTAGAGCTATGCTTTCAATTAATGCAGTTAAGGGATTTGAATACGGAAGTGGTTTTCATGGCTCATCAATGAATGGTTCTGAGCATAACGATGAGTTCAACGTTTCTAAAAAAGGAAAAGTTAAAACTAAATCTAATTTTTCTGGAGGAATACAAGGAGGTATAAGTAATGGAGAAGACATATATTTTAATGTTGCATTTAAACCTGTATCTACTATCATGAAGGATCAAAACAGTATTGATTCAAAAAATAAGGTTGTAACTTTGAAGGGTAAAGGAAGACATGATCCATGCGTAGTGCCAAGAGCAGTACCAATTGTAGAAAGCATGGCTGCTAATGTGATTGTTGATCTTTATTTACAGAGTAAAAGTTAAGATATGCCACTTCATAATAAAATAATTTCTGGTTTAATATTGGGTCTTCTTTTAGGCATTGCATCTGTGTTTATTGGGATTGGCAATTATATAACAGACTGGGTGATGCCTTTTGGAACAATATTTGTAAAGATGCTAAAATTAGTTGCTGTCCCTTTAATTTTTGTTTCTTTAGTATCGGGCATTTCAAATTTGAGAGATACATCAAAACTATCAAGAATAGGTGGAAAGACATTTGGCATCTATGTGCTTACAACAATATCTGCAATAGTACTTGCATTAATATTAGCTAATACTCTTGAGCCTGGAGAGTATTTTCCTGAAGAAAAAACAGCCGAACTCAAAGAAAAATATGCATCTGATGCAAATATGAAAATAACAAGTGCAAAAAACGTTGAAGATTCAGGTCCACTTCAGATGATGATTGATGTAGTTCCTGACAACTTTTTCTACTCAGCAAGTAACAATAAAAATATGCTTCAAATAATATTTTTCTCGGTGTTATTTGGTATCGCATTAGTATTATCATCAAAGAAAAAATCAGATCCTATCAAGAAAGCATTTGATGGACTTAATGAAATAATAATTAAAATAGTTGAAATTATTATGGAATACGCACCAATTGGTGTGTTTGCGCTACTTGCTGGTTTAATAGTAGATCTCGCTGGAGATGATCCAAATAATATTATTACAACCCTTAAACCTCTTCTCTACTATGCAATCACTGTACTAATCGGACTTTCATTTATGGTTCTAGTTTTTTATCCTCTAATTATCTACTTAGTTACAGGAGTCAATTTCAAAAGTTTCTTTAAGGCAATTTTCCCTGCTCAAATGTTAGCTTTTTCGACTAGTTCAAGTGCAGCTACATTACCTGTTACCATGAAAAGAGTTGAAAAAAACTTAAATGTATCTGACGAAGTAACAAGTTTTGTTTGTCCTCTCGGAGCAACAATAAATATGGACGGAACAAGTATTCACCAAGCAATATCTGCCGTGTTTATTGCTCAAGCTTTTGGACAAGACTTAACTCTAGCAGATCAGATGGTTATTGTTTTAACAGCCACCCTTTCGTCAATTGGTGCCGCAGCAGTGCCTGGAGCTGGTCTTATTATGTTAGTCATTGTTCTTGGGGCAATTGGCATAGACCCTCAAGGTCTTGCACTTATAATTGCAATTGACAGACCGCTAGACATGTGTAGAACAATAGTAAATGTAACTGGAGATGCAACTGTTGCAAGTGTTGTTGCGTCTACTGAAGGTGAGAAGATTAAATATGTAAATAATGAATAGTGTGAATATATATATTGAAGCAAATCCAAACCCAAACTCTCTAAAGTTTGTGACGGATAGAATGCTTTTACAAAATAATGAGATAAAAGATTACCCAGACCCTAAAAGTGCAATTGAGTCTCCGATCGCTCTCGCCTTGTTTGAATTTAAATATATTGAAAGAGTATTCATAATGAGTAATTTTATTACAATAACCAAAAATGATCTTGTAGATTGGGAAGAAGTAAAACTTGAGCTAAGGAATTTTATTAAAAAATTCATTGAGGAAGATGGGAAAATTATTAATCCTCAATCAAGTAACAAAAAGGAAGAAAAATCACTCAAGGATATTGACAAGAAAATCATTCAAATTCTTGAAGAGTATATTAAACCAGCTGTTGAGCAGGATGGTGGAGCAATTCAATTTGAATCTTTTGAAAAAGGAACTGTAAAGGTTTCTCTTCAAGGAGCTTGTAGTGGATGTCCTTCATCTATGATAACTTTGAAATCAGGTATAGAGAAACTATTGAAGAGATTTATCCCAGAAGTTGAAGAGGTAGTTGCAGAGGGAGTTTAGACTAAATTTTAACATACCAACCAGTTGATCCATCTGGATTATCTTTCAGTTCAATTCCAAGATCTATTAATTCATCTCTAATACTATCAGATAATCTAAAATCTTTTTTGGTTCTAGCTAAATTTCTATCATTAATTTTGGTGTGAATATAATCTTCTGTGATACCCCTTGACTTAAGTAATAAATTATTTAAACTTTTAAGAAAATTTGATCTTTTCTCTTGAAATAAACCAAAAATACCACCGTACAAAACAAAAAAATCATCAAACTTCTCTGAAAAAAATTTTATTTCAGGCGTCACCTTTTTATTTACTGCCAACAAATTAAATTTCTTAACTAATTCAAAAATTACTGAAAGGGCAGCTGGAGTATTAAAATCATTATTAATATGTGCGTTGATCTCCTGTCTCTTATTTTGAAAATAATCCTCATAAGTGTTAATAGGATTTGAAACTATTTGTGATTCATTAATTTTGGAGCTAAGCTTTAGTGAGGAATAGATTTTTAATAAATTATTTATTGTCTGATTTAGAATTTTATCATTAAAGTTCAATATTGATCTATAGTGAACACTAAGAATTAAAAACTTAAATATTTCAGCATTATTTTCCTTAATAAAATCTCTTGCCTTTACAATGTTTCCAAGAGATTTAGACATTTTCTGATTGTCAAAGTTTATCAAATTATTATGGATCCAAAAATTTGCAAATCGATTAGAAAAATTTGATTCGGATTGGGCAATTTCATTTTCGTGATGAGGGAATAAAAGGTCAACACCCCCTCCATGAATGTCAATTCTAGGTCCTAATATTTTACTAGACATGGCGGAACACTCAATATGCCAACCCGGCCTGCCAACACCCCAAGGTGAATCCCATCCTGGCTCGTTATTCTTCGATGGTTTCCATAATACAAAATCCATCGGATTCTTTTTGTTCTTATTGACTTCTACCCTGTGACCTGCTAGAAGATCCTCTGGCTTTTTTCCAGAAAGCTTCCCATAATCGATAAACTTATCGATAGAAAAGAAAACACTACCTTCTGATTCATAAGCACATTTTTTTTTAATTAAATCTTCAATAAACCTAACTATATCACCTATATGTTCAGTACACTTTGGTGTTTGAGTTGGAAAATTAATTTTTAAAGATTCATAGTCTCTCTTAAATTCATCTATATATTGCTCTGAAATCTCTTTTGTAGATTTATTTTCTTGATTTGATCTATTGATGATTTTATCATCTATATCTGTATAATTATATACATACTCAACACTGTATCCTAAATGTTCAAGCCAATTTCTTAAAAAATTAAAAAAGATAGGTCCTCTAAAATTTCCCACATGAAGTAAATCGTAGACGGTTGGCCCACATACATACATTAAAACCCTATTCTTATTAATTGACTTAAAAGTTTCTTTTTTTTTACCTAAAGAATTAAAAATTTTTAGAGTTTGTTTCCCCAAGATTGTAGATTTATTTACCAAAGTTTGACTTCTTTCTAAAAAAAGTTAAGTTTGCATACTAATTTAAATGGAAGCGGGGACATTTGTCCCCATTTTTTTTGAAAAATATTATGGATACAAGAGTACTAATACAAACGTTTACAGAATTTGCTAAACAAAAGAATGTAGACAGGCCTACAATGATCAGAATATTACAAGATGTTTTTAGGGCTATGATAAAGAAGAAATTTGAGCATGATGATAATTTCGATATTGTTATAAATGCTGATAAAGGTGATTTAGAAATAATGAGGTTCAGAGAAATAGTCGACGATAACTCAGAAGACATATGGGACTTTGATAAAATTAAATTAACAGACGCAAAAAAAATTGAGGAGGACTTTGAAGTAGGTGATGAAGTGGCTGAAGAAATTAAAATTGAAGATTTTGGGAGAAGAGCTGTTATTTTAGCAAAGCAAACACTTATTCAAAGGGTAAAAGACTTAGAAAAAGAAGTAATAATTAATAAATATGAAGATTTAGTAGGAGAAATTATAACAGGAGAAATATATCAAACACTTAGCAGAGAAGTTTTACTCGTTGATAACGAAGGAAATGAAATATCACTCCCTAGATCTGAGCAGATACATAAAGATAAATACAGGAAAGGTGATGCTTTAAGGGGTGTCGTTACTAGTGTCGAGATGTTTAGAGGTAATCCAAAAATAACTCTTTCAAGGACAAGTCCTCTTTTCCTAGAAAAATTATTTGAAAATGAGGTTCCTGAAATTTCAGATGGCTTGATAACAATTAAAAAGGCCGTTAGAGAACCCGGCGAAAGGGCTAAAATTTGTGTTGAATCATATGATGACAGAATAGATCCTGTTGGAGCTTGCGTTGGGATGAATGGATCCAGAATACACTCAATAGTAAGAGAGTTACAAAATGAAAATATTGATGTAATAAATTTTACAGATAATCAGGAATTATACATCTCAAGAGCCTTAAGTCCAGCAAAAATTACTAGTATGAAGATTGACAATGAGGAAAAAACAGTATCTGTATACTTAAAACCAGATCAAGTTTCATTAGCTATTGGGAAAGGTGGTCAAAATATTAAATTAGCAAGTAGACTTCTTGAAATGGAAATTGATGTCTTCAGAGAACTAGATGAGTCTCAAGAGGAGGATGTTGACTTAGATGAATTTTCTGATGAAATTGAAGGTTGGATAATTGATGAACTTAAAAGGATAGGTTTGGATACTGCAAAAGCAGTTTTAAATTTAGAAAAAAGTGATCTAGTTAAAAGATCAGATTTAGAAGAAAATACTGTTGAAGAAGTTGTTAATACACTTAAAAAAGAGTTTGAGTAAAAATAATCTATGTCAAAACAAATTAGATTAGGTCAAGTAGCAAGAAAACTGAATGTTGGAAGAAATACAATTATAGAGTTTCTTCAAAACAAGGGGTATGATATTGATTCTAATCCAAATACAAAAATTGATGAAAAGATATATGAAATGCTTGAAAATGCATTTGAAGATTCTGCTGTTGAGAAAAAAGTTGCATCAAACATTAAAATTGGTCTAGAGGAGAAAAAAGCTTTTAGTGAAAAAGTTGAGGATAAAAAAGAAAAAGCTGGAACTGATGATAATAAAAAAGAGGAAAAAAAAGAGGAAAAAAAAGAAGAGAGCAAAATCAAAATAATTAAAAAAATTGATTTAGGTGAAGATAAAAATAGAGTTGCTTCCTCTGATCAGTCAAAAAAGAAACGAAGACCCAGAAAAAGAATTATTGCCAAAAAAAATAATGAGACTAAAAAAGTTAATCAAGAAGATCAAGATAAGAAAAATAAAGAAATACAAAACCAAATTAAATCTACCCTAGCAAAATTAAGTGGAACAAAAGATTCTGATACAAAAAGATCGAAATATAGAAAAGAGAAAAGATCACAACACGCAGAGGCAATAGAAGAAGAAAAGATAAAGCTTGAAGAAGAATCAAAAGTATTAAAAGTTACTGAATTCATTTCCGCAAATGATTTAGCCAAACTTATGGATGTAACAGTTAATGATGTAATATCAAAATATCTTGAGATTGGAATGTTTGTATCAATCAACCAAAGACTAGATGCAGAAACAATGACAATAATTGCTGAGGAATTTGGCTATAAAGTTGAATTTACAACATCTGAGGAGGAAGAAATTGTTGTTACGGAAGAACCTGATAACGAAGAAGAGCTAAAGTCAAGAGCTCCAATAGTAACAATTATGGGTCATGTTGATCATGGTAAAACCTCATTATTAGATTATATAAGAGAGTCTAGAGTTACAGAGGGAGAAGCTGGAGGTATAACTCAACACATTGGAGCATATGATGTTGAAACCAATAGTGGTCAAAAAATTGCATTTCTTGATACACCAGGACATGAAGCATTCACAGCAATGAGAGCTAGAGGAGCAAAAATCACTGACTTAGTAATAATTGTAATTGCTGCTGATTCAACTGTTATGCCTCAGACAAAAGAAGCAATAAATCACAGTAAAGTAGCCGAAGTGCCTATTGTATTTGCCATAAATAAGATTGATACACCTAATGCTAATGTTAATAAGGTTAAAGAAGACCTTTCCAAAATTGATATCCTTGTTGAAGATTGGGGTGGAAAATATCAGTGTCAAGAAGTATCCGCTAAGACAGGAGAGGGTGTTGAAGAATTACTTGAAAAGGTATTATTAGAAGCCGAACTACTAGAATTAAAAGCTAATCCAGATAAAAAAGCAGTTGGCACAGTAATAGAATCTGAATTGGACAAAGGTAGAGGATATCTAACTACAATGATGGTTCAAGGAGGAACACTAAGTGTTGGTGATATAGTTTTAGCTGGTTCACAGTACGGAAAAGTAAAAGCACTATTTGATCATAGAGGTACTGAAAAACAAACAGTAGGTCCAGCAACACCAATTTTAATGCTTGGCTTGAATGGTGCTCCTCAAGCGGGTGATAAATTTAACGTTTTTGATACAGACAAAGAAGCTCGTGAAATTGCTACAAAAAGAGAACAATTAATCAGAGAACAAAAGCTTAGAACAAAAAAACATGTTACCCTTGATGAAATTGGAAGGAGACTTGCTCTTGGTAGCTTTAAAGAACTAAATATTATACTAAAGGGTGATGTTGATGGATCCATAGAAGCACTTTCCGATTCTATGGAAAAACTTTCATCAGAGGAAATATCAGTAAATATTATCCACAGGGGTGTAGGTCAAATAACTGAATCTGACGTACTTTTAGCATCAGCATCTGATGCAATAATTATAGGTTTTCAAGTAAGACCTTCTCAGAATGCCAGATCACTTGCAGAGAAAGAAGGTATTGATATAAGAATATATTCAATAATATACGAGGCTATCAATGAGATAAAGAGTGCAATGGAGGGAATGCTTGAACCGACAGAAGAAGAAGTTATTGCAGGAAATGTGGAAGTTCGAGAAATATATAAAATTTCAAAAATCGGTACAATTGCTGGTTGTTATGTAACCAACGGCAATATTCTTAGAAATAATAAAATAAGATTAATAAGAGATGGAATTGTTGTATATACTGGTAAAATAAAACAACTCAAAAGATTTAAAGATGATGTAAATGAAGTAAAAAATGGTTATGAATGTGGTTTAAGTATAGCTGATTTCAATGACATAAAGGTTGGAGATGTAATTGAATCTTTTGAAATTAAGGAAATCAAAAGAAAACTTTAAATTTGTATTATGCCCAAAAAACAAAAAACAAAATATACTGCAAAGGAACTGAAAGAATTTGAGAAACTAATCTTAGATAAGATTAAGGATGCACAAGGTGAACTTGATTTTATTAAGGAATCATTACTGAGAAAAAATCTATCTGGGACTGACTCAACACAGGGGGCTCTAAAGACACTTGAAGATGGTGCCGATACCATGGAAAAAGAGAGCTTAAGTCAATTAGCCGGAAGACAACAAAAATTTATTCATAATCTTGAAAAAGCTCTTATTAGAATTAAGAATGGAACGTATGGCATATGTAAGGATACAGGTGTTTTAATTGATAAAAAAAGATTAAGAGCTGTACCTCATGCCACGCAATCTATTGAAGCAAAATTAAATAGAAGTTAAATTTGAGTTTTCTTGAATCAGGTATAGAATCACTAATCTTCTGCTCACCAAAACCAATTAAAATAAAAGAAATAATTAAGGTTTTTGAGGAGTCAGAAAAGAAAAATTATGACGAAAATAAAATAAAAAATTGCTTATCATCTCTAATAGATAAGTATAGAGATCCTTCATTCCCATTCGAAATAATTGAATCTGGTGGAGGGTACCAATTTTTAACAAAAAGTCAATTCTCTTCTATAAATGAAACACTTCTTAAACAACAATCTAAAAGAAGACTATCTATTTCAGCATTAGAAACTTTATCTATCATTGCCTATAAACAGCCTGTTACAAAATCTGATATTGAAAAAATTAGAGGTGTAAATTGTGATTATACAATTCAAAAACTTTTAGACAAAGGCTTAATTGTCATAAAAGGTAAATCTGACAAAGTAGGTAGACCATTAATATATATTACAAGTGATAAGTTTATGGATTATTTTGGAATTAATAATCTAGATCAACTTCCTACAATAAAGGATTTTCAGAAAGAAGAAAATTCAATTGGTGATGAGGGAGAAGCCTAAGTCAACTGAAGTCAGAATTAATAAATTTATATCTCAATCAGGTATATGTTCAAGAAGAGAAGCCGATAAGCTTATAAAAAAAGGAGTTGTACATGTTAATGGAGAAAAGTGTTTGACTCTTGGTGCAAAAATTAAAATAGAAGATAAGGTTGAAGTAAATGGTAAAATAGTTAACCCTGAGAGAAAGGTATATATTCTATTAAATAAACCTAAAGATTTTATAACAACAAGAAAAGATACTCACAACAGAAAAACTGTATTTGATCTGTTAAAAGGAATTAAAGAAAGGGTATTCTATGTCGGTCGACTTGACAGACATACTACTGGATTATTACTTTTCACAAACGATGGAGAAGTTGCTAAAAAACTAAGTCATCCTTCTCATAAAATAAAAAAAATATATAGTGTTTTACTAGATAGAAACCTTGATGAAATAAATCTAAAAAAAATAAAAAAAGGATTAATTATCGATGATGAATTGATAAAAGTTGATAAAATCAACTTTTTAGATTCTAGAAAAGAAATTGGAATTGAAATTCATATGGGTAAGAATAGGATTGTAAGAAAAATTTTTGAAAGCATAGGATATAAAATTAAGAAGTTGGATAGAGTTGCATTTGGTCCACTTACAAAAAAAGATTTACCAAGAGGGAAATGGAGAAAGCTTTCAAGTGTTGAAATAAGAAATATTAAGTTTTTTAAGTAAAAATGAAGATTTCAGTATATAAAAATAAAGAGGAGGGTTCTAGAATTTTTTCTAAAACATTTGTAAATGAAATAAATAGTATTCTATTAAAAAAAAATAATTGTACTATTTGTTTAGCAACAGGCTCATCCCCTACTATTTTTTATAATGAACTGGTAATTCATTATAAAAAAAAGAATATTGATTTTAAAAAAATTAAAATATTTAATTTGGATGAATTCTATAATATAAATCCTAAGTCAAAAAACAGCTATAGTTATTATCTATATCACCACCTCTTAAATCATATAAATATCAAACAAAAGAATGTAAACCTTCTCTTAGGAAAGCCAGCAAATCTTAAGGATTATTGTAAGTCAGTCGAGGATGAAATTAAAAAAATTGGTGGAATAGATATAATGATATTAGGTATTGGCATGAATGGACATATTGGTTTTAATGAACCTGGTTCAAATCAGAATACAGTTACAAGAAAAGTTAGAATAAGTGATAATTCAAGAGAGATTTTGTCAAATGATTTCAATAGTCAAAAAGATGTACCTAATGAAGCAATAACTCTGGGAATAAAAACTATTTTATCAGCAAAAAAAATATATTTATTGGCATGGGGAACAGGAAAGTCTGATATTATTAAAAAGGCGATTGAGGAAGATGTTAATGAAAAGTGTCCAGCATCTTTTCTTAGAAAACATCAAAATTTAGAATTCATACTTGATAAATATTCAACAAGTAAACTAAATGATAGTTTACAGGTTAATAGAAACTGAGAAAAATCTTATTATTAATATTCCAATTCCAATAAATAGAATACCTATTATAGCAGGGAAGTCTAAATTTTGTCCATATCTAAAGTAACCTACCAAACAAATTAACAGAATACCTAGCCCACTCCATATTGCATAAGTTATACCTATGGATAAATTCTTTAAAGTCAATGACAAAAAATAAAAAGAAATACTATAGCCAATTATTACAAATAAAGAAGGAACTAATTTTGTAAAACTATTACTTTCTTTTAAGGCAGATGTTGCTATCACCTCAAAAATTACAGCGATGATTAGATAAAGCCATTTCATGGATAAAGTGGTGCTGGGCGGACTCGAACCACCGACTCACGGATTTTCAGTCCGATGCTCTACCACCTGAGCTACAGCACCTGATAAATCAACTGCAAACCTAAATAAATAAACATATCTACCAAAATTATTATTTTTGAAATTATCTCGTAATAGATAACTAAAGAATTAAATAAATGCTTTTAGATTTCAATAATTTATCTCCAAATTCAAAGTGTTGGGTTTACATAACAAAAAATGAAATAAGCAAGTCAGAACTTGAAAATTTAGAAATAGGATTAAATAATATATGTGAAAATTGGATGTCTCATGGAAGAAAAATTAAATCCAATTATAAAGTAAAAAATAAACATTTTATAATATTATTTGCAGAGGAGAACGATGTGAGTGGATGCTCCATTGACTCAACTAATAGAGAAATAATGAGAATACTTAATGATCTTAATATTGGTTTAAACCCTAACTCTAAAATAGGTATATTTAAAGACGAGATTATTCTTTTTTACGATAAAGAAGAAATTATTGATCTTATTGGAAAAAATAAATTTTCTTTATCTGATAAAATGATTAATACAACCATAAGGAACAAAAGTGAGTATTTAAGTTCATGGAAATTAATGTTAAAAGATTCTTGGTTAAAAAACTTCATTTAATGAAAATACCTAAAGTTATTTTATTATTTATAATAATCGTTTTTATTGGATCCTGTATCAATAATAAATCTGCATTAAAAAGCTTTAACAACGCTGAATATAATAACGCAGCAGAAAAATTTCAAAAAATTGTAAAAGAAGATGACCCAAAAACTAATTTCCTAATTGCAGAAGCATATAGAAGATCTAATCAAATTAATGAAGCAGAAAAATATTATCTTAAAAGTATCAATCAAGGATTGGGTAACGAAATGGCTTATTATTACTTAATTCTATCTCTAAAAGCAAATAACAAATATAACGCAGCTGATTCCATAGCAAAAAAGTATATTCAAATTGGGAATGATGAAAGTGTCATCAGTCTTGTGAGAAATGAATCTGTATTTATTACCAATCTCAAAAAATATCCTGATACGAGTTATTATAAAGTAAAAAATTTACAAGCTATCAATACAGATTTTGCTGAATATGCTCCATCATATTCAAACGGCAAATTGTATTTTGTTTCTAACAGATTAACAGAAAAAATTTATAAAGGAACAGGAACACCTTTTACTGATCTATTTGAAGTTGTGACAAAAGGAGCAAATGTTGAGTTAGGCAGCTTAAAAAAGCTTGATGAAAATATTAACAATGAACAAGTAAATGAGGGATCAATCACGTTTTCTGAAGACGGCACTTACATGATTTTTGCAAAAGGAAATGATGGAAAAAGTTCTGGAAGAAACAATGTGGATCTTTATTTTTCAAGATATAGAAGAGGTGGATGGACAAACCCTAGGTTACTTAATGTAAATACTAGCAGAAGTTGGGACTCCACTCCTTTTCTAACAAAAGATGGCAAAACTCTTTACTTTGCATCAAATAGAGATAAAGGCTTTGGTGGAACAGATATTTATAAAGCTAATCTTAATAGAAGGGGTAGATGGATAAATATTCAAAATCTTGGACCTGTAGTAAATACTCCTGGGAATGAAGTTTTTCCCTCAGTTACTGATGATGGTAGATTATACTTTTCTTCTGACAGTCATGAAGGTTTTGGAGGTTTAGATATTTTCGTTGCCACAAGAGTTGCTGGAGAAATTAAAATATCAAATCCAGGTAAACCATTGAATTCAACTGGAGACGATTTTGGAGTAAATCCATTTAATCCAACAAGGGGGTTTTTTACATCAAACAGATCAGGAGGTAAAGGGGACGATGATATATACACCTTTGTTAATAATGATCCTAATCTAAAAATTGTTAATTACACATTAAAAGGATCAACTCTAACTCCTAAGGGCGAAAGTGAAGATTTAGAAATTCTTGGGAACAGTGTTGTAAAGCTTTTAGATGCAGAGGAAAATATAATTGACGAAACATTCACAGATAATAATGGTAATTTTGAGTTCAAAGTATATTCCGAAGAAGATTATATTTTAATTGGAGAAAAGGAAAATTATTTCAATACGAGAGGTGTTTTTTCAACTATTGGGAAATCTCTAGATAAATCCAAATTAAAAGAGTTTATAACCGAAGTAGAATTTGAAAAAAATTTAGTGCTTGATAAAATAGTTATGAATAAAGCTATTCTCCTTGATAATATTTACTACGATCTTGACAAATCTGATATACGACCTGATGCTGCTGTAGAATTAAATAAATTAGTTGTTATTATGAGGGACAATCCATCTATTTCTATTGAACTAAGTTCACATACAGATGATAGGGCATCTGTTGACTATAATCAAGATTTATCTCAAAGAAGAGCTGAGTCAGCAGTTTCTTACATAATTGATAAAGGAATAAATGAGAATAGAATTATTGCTAAAGGGTACGGAGAATCACAACTATTAATCACAAATGCGCAAACAGAAGAAGAACATCAAATTAATAGAAGGACTGAGTTTAAAGTTACAAGCTACGAGTTTATTGATGAAGACCAAGATGGTGATGAAGAGAGATTCTTTAATAATAATTAATTATGTCAAAGAATAGATATCTAGAAAGAGGTGTTTCATCCAATAAAGAGGACGTTCATAATGCAATTAAAAACACTGATAAAGGCTTATTTAGCAACTCCTTTTGTAAAGTTGTTCCAGATATTTTATCTAATGACAATTCTTATTGTAATGTAATGCATGCAGATGGGGCTGGTACAAAGTCAATTCTGGCATATTTATACTGGAAGGAAACAAATGATGTAAAGGTATGGCGGGGAATAGCCCAGGACGCATTAATAATGAATATTGATGATCTAATTTCTATAGGGATTACAGACAACATTATTATGTCGTCAACAATTGGTAGAAACAAACACCTAATTCCAGGGGAAATAATATCTGAAATTATAGATGGCAATAACGATATGATTTCATTATTAAGAAGTAACGATATAAATATTACTTCATCAGGAGGAGAAACAGCTGATGTTGGTGATATCACAAAAACTATTCTGGTTGACAGCACTATAACTGCCAGGGAAAAAAGAAGCAAAATAATTGAGTGTAATATCAAACCCGGGGATATTATCGTGGGGCTATCATCATCTGGAAAAGCAACTTACGAGAAAGAATATAATAGTGGGATAGGCAGTAATGGTCTAACATCTGCAAGGCATGATGTTCTCTCGAGTTATTATAAAAATAAATATCCAGAAACGTTTTGCCAAGAAACAAAAAGTGAATTTATTTATTGTGGAGGTAAACTGTTATCAGATAGTACTGAATCTGGATTAAACATTGGAAAACTTCTTCTATCCCCCACAAGAACATACGCTCCTATAATAAAAGAAATACTTAAGGATTACAGAAAAAATATATCTGCAATTATTCATTGTACTGGTGGGGGGCAGACAAAAGTCCTTCATTTTACAAAAAAAAATAGAATTATAAAAGATAACCTATTTGATATACCTGAAGTATTTAATATCATAAAAAGTGAATCAGGTTGTAGTTATGAAGAGATGTATAATGTATTTAATATGGGTCACAGAATGGAAATATATTGTGATAAAGAATATGCTGATGAAATTATAGAAATATCAAAAAAATACAATGTCGATGCAAAAGTCATCGGTAGAGTGGAAAATTCTGATAAAAAAGAATTAATAATCGATAATAACGAAGAAATAATTTACTATTAATTATATAACCGAATAAACAAATATGTCTATTAAAAATATAATTAGTGAAATAAAAAAAATTTCTGGAAGCAAATATATAATTACAGAAGATTGGAGAAAACAACCATATTCTAAGGGATGGAGATATGGTAAGGGGAATGCATTTGCAGTAGTAAAGCCGGGTACATTGATTGAAATATGGAAGATTTTAGAATTGTGTGTGAAAGAAGACATAATAATAATAATGCAGGCTGCAAATACAGGCTTAACCGGAGGATCTACCCCTTACGGTGACGATTACGAGAGACCGGTAATTGTCTTAAACACAATGCGAATAGATGATATCCATATTATCAATGATGGAAAACAAATAATTGGCCTAACTGGAAGCACTCTCTACAATCTTGAAAAAAAATTAAAACCATACAAAAGAGAACCTCACTCAATCATTGGCTCTACATCTATTGGTGCTTCGATTATCGGTGGAATTTGTAATAATGCCGGCGGATCACTTGTCCAAAGAGGACCATCATATACACAAATGGCATTATATGCTAAAATTAATAAAAATGGAAAATTAGAACTTGTTAACGAATTAGACATAAACTTAGGCTCAAGTCCCGAAGAAATTTTAAGCAATCTCCAAAATAAAAACTACAAAAAGTCAGATATAAAAAATACAGGAAAGCTAGGTTCTGATGATAAATACTCAGAAATTATTAGAAAAATTAATGAAGACACCCCATCCAGATTTAATTCTGATAGTAGATTATTATACGGTGCTTCAGGTAGTGCTGGGAAACTTGCAGTTTTTGCTGTAAGGCTTGATACGTATCGTTCGCCAAAAGAAAACAAAGTATTTTACGTTGGAACTAACGACCCTGATGTTTTTTGGAAGATTCGAAGGGATATTCTTTCAAAATTTAAAACACTTCCAACGCTTGGTGACTACTTACACAGAGATTGTTATGATGCTGCAAAAAAATACAGTAAAGATACATTTCTAGTCATAGAAAGATTAGGGACCACATTTCTTCCTACATTATTCGAATTAAAAAGAAGGGTTGATATTTTAGCTAAGAAACTCAAATTTTTTCCCGACAATTTTTCTGACAGGCTAATGCAGTTCTTAAGTAATTTCTGGCCAAATCATTTACCAAAAAGGATGGAGAATTTTAGAGATCTGTACGAACATCACTGGGTTATTGAAATGTCTGATGAAGGTATAGTGGAGGCAGAAAAGTATTTCAGTGAAATTTTCAAAAATCAAGATGGTGATTATTTTATTTGTAATGAATTTGAATCGAAAAAGGCTTCATTACACAGATTTGTGTCTGCAAGTGCAATTGGTAGATACCATATTCTTAACTCTAAAAATCATGGTGACATGATGTCACTGGATATTGCTTTTCCAAGAAATGAAAAAAATTGGTTTGAGAAACTACCTAAAGAAATTGATGAGTTACTAGAAATGAAACTTTACTACGGACATCTTTTTTGCCATGTTCTACACCAGAATTATATTGTAAAAAAAGGAGTGGATGGTGATGAGTTAAAGAAAAAATTATTAAAAATCTATGACAAAAGAGGAGCAGAGTATCCAGCTGAACATAACGTGGGTCACGAGTATCATGCGAAACCTTCTCTGTTGAATTTTTACAAACAATTAGATCCAACTAATAGGTTTAACCCAGGAATAGGTAAAACGACTAAACTAAAAGACTGGAAGCAAGTATAAAATGAATAATAAATCCATTGGAAGCAAAAATTTTAATAATTCAATTGATTTCTTATATTTGCGACACTAAATTTTAAAAATGGTTAAAGTTAATATTAAAGAAAACGAGGATATAAACAGAGCCCTCAAGAGGTTTAAAAAGAAATTTGAAAAAGCTCAAGTAATAAGAACTTACAGAGATAATACTTACTATACTAAAAAGTCTGTAACGCTCAGAGAAGAAAAGCTCAAAGCTGCATACGTACAAAGATTAAGGTCAAAAGAATTATAATTTTCTATAACTTTCATAGTTATTTATGAAAGATAAGTTTCTACGTCATCTGAAATTTGAAAAAAGAGTCAGTGAAAATACAATTAAAAGTTACGATAACGACCTAAGTCAGTTCTTGACATTTAGTGAAAAATACGAGAATAATAGAAAATTATCTTCTATTGATAACAAAACAATAAGAGCTTGGATCATAGAGCTATCAACTAAAAACCTATCGAATAAATCAATTAACAGGAAAATTGCTTCTATAAAATCTTTTTTTAAATTTTTAATTAAAAGACAAATAATAAAAAAAAATCCTTCAACACTTGTAAAAAGTTTGAAAGCAAAACAAACACTCCCTCTTTTTTTAAAGGAAAAAGATCTTGTTGGTCTTTTTAAAACCATTAATTTATCCAACACCCTTGATGAGACAAGAAGCGATTTAATTTTAGAGTTATTATATGGAACTGGAATTAGAATAAATGAGTTAATTAATCTTAAAAGTAAAAATTTAGATCTTATAAGAAATGAAATCAAAGTTCTTGGCAAAAGGAATAAAGAAAGAATATTACCAATTAATCAAAACATTGTATCGAAAGCAAAACTTTACCTAAATCATAAAAAAAGGAAATCTTCTAAAAGTGAGTTTGTCTTTCTAACAGATAAAGGGAATAAGCTTTACCCAATGATGGTGTATAGAATTGTAAAAAAATGTTTATCATCTCTCATAAACAGTGAAAAATATAATCCACATCTTCTAAGGCATTCTTTTGCCACACATATACTAAATAAAGGGGGGGACTTAAATGCTATAAAAGACCTACTAGGCCATGAAAGTTTAGCTGCAACACAAATCTATACTCATAATTCTATAGAGAAGCTTAAGGAAACTCACAAGAAATCACATCCCCGTGCAAATTAATTAGATCCACTCCTTAACAGATGTTACAAAATGAGATGGGTTCTCAGCATGTACCCAGTGACCAGCATTTGGAATCTCGATTATACCAAAATTTGAAAATGTTTTTTTTAATTCAACAATATCAGAATCAAGTATATAACTTGATTTCTGCCCTTTGATAAATAGAGTCTTAATATCAATATTTTTAACTTCTACTGCTGCAGATATCTCACTAATTGAGTTCATCAATAAATTTACATTTGGTGTCCAAGAGAAACCATTTTCATCTCTTTTTAAATTTTTTAAAATAAAATTTCTTTCACCCTCACTATTAACAATTTCTTTAATTAATTCACTAGCCTGTTTTCTAGATTGAACGTTTTCTGAAGAAATTTTTTTAATTGCCTCAAAAACATGATTAAACCTAGTTGTGTCATATACTCTATTGCATACGTCAACAATTACAAGGGATGAAACTATTTTTGGAAATAACTCCACATATTGCATTGCTAGCTTACCCCCCATTGAATGACCTATAATAGTTGGCTCATTTATATTTTTAGTTTTTATAAATTCATTAAGTGATGTTGCCATATCGTAATAAGAAAAGGTGTTACTGTGATAAGATCTCCCATGATTTGGAAGATCTAATATCGTTACTTTGTAATTCTGAGAAAGTTTCAATGCGATTGAAACCCAATTATCCAACGAGCCAAGCAATCCATGTAAAATTATTATCTGCTTACCTGAGCCAAATTCTTTAAAATTTAAATTTCTAGTCACTTTAAACAATTTAAATAGGATGCAATTGTTTTTTCTAACCCATAGTATAAAGCATCACAGATAAGGGCGTGGCCAATAGAAACCTCGTAAATAAATGGAATAGATTCCTTTAAATATTTTAGATTATTTAGATCAAGATCATGTCCAGCATTGACTCCAATTCCAATTTCTTTAGCATAATTTGATACTTTAACATAATCTCTAATTGATTCTTCTCTATTTTTTACATATTCCGATGCATAAGTTCCTGTGTAAAGTTCTACTCTGTCTGCACCCATTTCTTTGATATATTCTAACATTTCTTTTTCTGGATCAATGAATATTACAACCTTTGAGCCTAAGGACTGAATATGTTTTATAATTTTTTTTAGGTCAATTTTAATATCGGACTTTTTCCACCCCCTATTAGATGTTAAAACTTCCGGAGGATCTGGAACAAGTGTTACCTGTTCAGGGACAATATCATCTATTATTTTCAAGAATCTTTTATCTGGATAACCTTCTATATTGAAATCTGTTTTAACAACAGAAGCAATATCATATACATCTCTTAATGTTATGTGTCTCTCATCATTTCTTGGATGCACTGTTATACCTTCAGCTCCATATTTTTCACAGTCTCTAACAACCTCAACTAAATTAGGATTATTGGCGCCTCTAGCATTTCTTAATGTTGCAACCTTATTTACATTTACACTTAATCTGGTCATAATTAATGTAAGTATTTAATAAATTTGTAATTATGGACTTCAAAAATATAATAGATAATCAAATAAAAGAATCTATGTTAAATAAAAGTAAGACTAGATTGATTGCTCTAAGAGCAATTAAGTCAGCAATTCTTTTAGAAGAAAAAAGTGGAGGCAGTATTGAAAAAAATCCAGTTAAACTATTAATGAAGTTAATTAAACAAAGAAAAGACTCAAGAGATCTTTACCAGAAAGAGAATAGAATAGATTTAGCAGAAAAAGAGTCTAATGAAATAAAGATTATTGAGGAATTTCTTCCTGAGCAAATGAGTGATGTTGATCTTGAAAAGAAAATTGGGGAGATTATAAAAGAAGAAGGAGGGGCAAGCATGAAAGATATGGGAAGAATCATGGGAATTGCTGTAAAAATGCTTGATGGTAAAGCTGATAATTCTAGGATTTCTATATTTGTAAAAAAACTTTTAGCTTGAATTTAATCGATCTAATATTTAGTTTTTTTTTGATATTTTATACCTATAAGGGATATAAAAAAGGATTAATTGTGAGTTTTGTCTCCTTATTTTCATTCTTTGTGAGCATAATTATTTCATTAAATTTTTCAAATTTTTTCTCTAATATATTAATACAATTTTTTCCTGATTCAAATAACCTTATAATAGGTTTCGTATCAATTTTTTTTACTTTTATTTCAAGTTTTTTTATTATAAGTTGGTTAACAAAATCAATTAAAAATATAATTGATTTAACCTTTATTGGTTTTTTTGATGATGTTTCAGGTGCTTTATTTGGTTTTCTTAAAACTGCACTAATTATAAGCTTTGTTGTTAATATTTTTCAGTATTTTGATGTAACCGTCATGGAAGAAGAAATTAGAAGCTCTGTAATAAGCTATTTTTTGATGGATTTTGCTCCAAAAACCCTTTCTATTTTTATTGACTTCTTTCCATCACTTGAAGTGATAGTGGAGAGTAGTGATCAGTTAAAAAAAATTGATGTATAGTGAATACTGCAAAACCGCATATTGATAAAGGAAAAGGTGAAGTTATTATTTTATTACATGGTCTATTTGGTGCGCTAAGTAATTGGAAGAGTGTAGTCGATTTTTTCTCAAAAAAATACAGAGTAATTATACCTAAAATTCCATTAACAGATGTTGATGTAGAAGATGCTAATCTTGAAAGCTTAACTAAATTAGTTAGTAAATTTATAACAAGTAACAGACTCAAAAACTTTACATTAATAGGAAATTCACTTGGTGGGCACATAGGCTTGATGTATACAATCCAAAATCCAAATAAGGTTAAACAATTAGTATTGACTGGAAGCTCGGGCCTTTATGAAAACTCATTTGGAGGATCTTTCCCAAAAAGAGGAGACTATGGATATATAAACGATAGAGTTAATCATACTTTTTATAATCCAAATATCCTAACTAAAAAATATGTAGATAATATTTTTGATACATTAAATGATAATGCCAAATGCTTAAATATTATTACAATTGCGCGATCAGCTCAAAGAAATAATTTATCCAAGAAATTATATAGAATAAAATGTCCAACATATTTGATATGGGGATTAAATGACACCATTACTCCACCATCAGTAGCACATCAATTCAATAAGTTGATATCAAAATCAAAATTAAAATTTATTGATAAGTGCTGCCATGCTCCTATGATGGAAAGACCACAAGAATTCAATAAAATTTTAAAAACTTTTTTAGATGAGTAAGAAGAGAATAGGAATAAACGGGATTAATATAAAAGGACAGAATCGAAAAAAACTTAAAGGTTTGTTAAAATGCCTTACAGATAAAGGGTATGAAATTTATCTTTCAGATGGTCTTATGAAAACCTTTAAAAAAGAAAAATATAAATCTTTTTCCAATCAAAATCTTTCTAAATTCTCATTTATAATAAGTCTAGGTGGTGATGGAACATTACTAAATACAGTATCTCAAGTAGGAAAATATGAAACAAAAATTTTAGGAGTCAATATAGGTAAGCTTGGTTTTCTCTCATACGATGTATATGATGTTTTTGAAAAAATGATAGATGATATTGAGAATGAAAAATATACTCTAGAAGAAAGGTCATTAGTAACATTAATTAACACGGAAAAAAAAATAGAAAAAAATTTTGCACTGAATGAAATATCTATTGTCAAGAAAGACTCTTCCTCGATGATTAGAATTCATTGTTACATTAATAAAAAATTTCTTTGCACTTATTGGTCTGATGGATTAATTATTTCAACTCCAACTGGTTCAACTGGGTATTCTCTATCATGCGGCGGACCCATTTTAACACCAGACACAAATAATTTAATTATTACACCAATAAGTCCACATAATTTAGGTCTTCGTAGCTTGATAATTTCAGACGAATCTGAAATCACCCTCAAAGTAGAAAGTGAAGGGGTAAACTACCTAGTATCTCTTGACTCAAGATCAATAACCTTAAAAAATGATCAAAATATTATTATTAAAAAATCAACATTTAAAGCAAATCTCATTCATCCAAATAGCTTTGATTTTTTTGAGACTTTGAGAAAAAAATTGAATTGGGGATATGATCTTAGAAATTAATAAGATAATTGTTCATTTTTCGTTATTGATATCATGAAATTCAAATTAATCATAATATTTTATCTATTTGCAATTAATGGGTTCTCTCAATTTTTAGAACCAGGAATTAGTATTGGTGTTAACAGTTACTCTGGTGACCTTAAAAGAGGGTATAGTCTGTCAGATGGGTCAATGGGACTTGAGATTTTTAACAGATTTAATATAAGCTCACACCAGACATTTAAATTTTCATATAAAAGAGGCAATTTAAAAGGTAGTGAAAGGATCAACGACAATCTCTCATCAAATAGAAACATGTGGTTTAAAGCAAAGTTTTCAGAGGTTTCACTAAAATTTGAATACAATTTTCTGGACTACTTTGATGAGATCAATAGAGAGAACTTTACACCATATCTATTTATGGGGCTAGGATCTACATTGTTAAAAAATACATTCGAAAGAAATAACTCTCTAGGCAAAAACAAGAAATTATTAATTAACATACCATTTGGTATAGGGTTTAAATATTTAATTAATAAACAATTTTCAGTGGCTTTTGAATTCGAAATAAAAAAAACATTTAACGACGATTTTGATTTGACTAACGGTGCCAACACTCGTGATATTGATAATATAACTGGATTAACCCTCCCCAATAGTAACATTCAGAACTTTAATAAGAATTATCAATATGGTAGCGGTAACGATAAGGACTTTTATTACTTTACAGGAATAAGTATCAGTTATATTTTTTACAGAATCCCATGCCCAAAAGATTCTGCACCAATCAACAGTATATACTAACTTTACGTATGGACTCTAAAGAAAAAAATAAACTAAAACATATAGCCATAATAATGGATGGCAATGGCAGATGGGCTGAAAAAAGAAATAAGACCAGAATAAAAGGCCACATCCATGCAAAAAAAAGTGTCAAAGAATGTATTGAGTTCTGTTTAGAAAATGAAATAAAATATCTAAGCCTTTTTGCATTTTCTACCGAAAATTGGTCTCGACCTAAAATAGAAGTAAGTGCTTTAATGTCTCTTTTAGACGTTGTAATTAATGATGAAGCAAATAATTTAATGGAGAAAAACATAAAGTTTAGATGTATTGGAGACATAAATGAGTTACCAAAAAAAACTGTTGAAAGCATAGAAAAAATAAAAGCACTAACAAAAGAAAATAATGGTCTTAATCTAATTTTAGCTATTAATTATTCAGGTAGATGGGACATACAGAATGCAGTAAAAAGAATACTTTCATCCAAAAAAAATAATATTTTAGAGAACTTTAACGAAAAAGATTTTGAAAAGTATCTTTCAACATCTAATATTCCAGACCCAGAACTATTGATTAGGACAAGTGGAGAACAAAGAATTAGTAACTTTTATTTATGGCAAACTGCATACACAGAATTATATTTTACAGATATTTTATGGCCAGATTTTAATAAAAAAGAATTAAATAATGCTATTTTCGAGTTTAATAAAAGGAATAGAAGATTTGGAAAAGTCTAAATTGATGAAAAAATTTTTTTTAATTGCTATACTGCTACCAATATTGTCGTATAATTCATATGCTCAGATACGGTATAACATGAACGCTAATGATGAGCAGATTGCAATAAGTTATACAAATCCAAAAAAATACGAAGTTGCTGAAATAGACATAGAAGGCGAAAAGTATTTAGATGAAATTGCTCTAAAATCTCTAGCTGGAATAAAAGTTGGAGATGAAATATCTATACCAGGAGAAGCAATTTCTGGTGCTATAAAGAAACTTTGGAGGCAAGGAATTATAGGTGACATTAAAGTATCAATAAAAAAAATTGAAGGCGACAAGGTTTATCTATTAATTAGCTTAACTGAAAGACCAAGATTAAGTACGTTTGAAATAAAAGGTATTGGAAAAACGCAAAAATCTGAATTGACAGAAAAACTTAATTTAATAAGGGGGAGAATAGTTACAGATGCAACAATTAAAAACACACAAAATATTATAAAAAACTTTTATAATAAAAAAGGCTTTTTTAATACGGAAGTTAAAATTCAACAAGTAGAAGACTCCATTGTTGCCAATAGCATTAAATTAGATATTACAGTAGAAAAGAATAAAAAAGTAAAAATTGATAATGTCAAGTTTGAAGGAAACAAAGAATTTTCAGATGCAAAGTTGAAAGGGAAACTTAAAAAAAGTGGAGAGAGAGTTAGAGTGACAATCTTTAAAGAGATTTTCAATAGAAGTATAAATTTATTAAACCCAAAAAATCTATTCGCAGAAAAAAATGGAATAGATAAAAATAAAGCTATTAATTTCATTACAGATAATGCAAAAATAAACTTCCTTAAATCAAGTAAATTCATAGAAAAGGAATTCAAAAATGATAAAGAAAATTTAATTTCATTTTACGAATCAAAAGGTTACAGAGATATTAAAATCTTAGATGAAAATGTTGTAAGAAATGGGGATTACGTTGATATCGAATTAAGAATAGAACCAGGAAGAAAATATTACTTTAGAAATATAGAATGGACAGGCAACTACATCTATAACGAAGAGGTTTTAAACGAAGTACTTGCAATCTCAAAGGGAGACATATACGATACAGAAACCCTAGAAAAAAAGATTACCTACAACCCAAAAGGATCTGATGTTTCTTCTTTATATCAAGACAACGGATATCTTTTCTCAAATATACAGCCAATTGAAGTTGGGGTGATTGGTGATTCTGTTGATATAGAAATGAGAGTTTATGAGGGAGCTCAGGCTACGATAAATAAAATATTTATAACAGGTAATGATAGAACTAGTGACCACGTAATAAGAAGAGAATTGAGAACTATTCCTGGTCAAAAATATAACAGGTCCGAACTTATTAGGACACAGAGAGAACTTTCTCAGCTTGGATATTTTGATCCAGAAAGTATTAATCCAGTTCCCGTTCCAAATCCACAAAATGAAACTGTTGATATCACATGGGAATTAGCTGAAAAACCAAGTGATCAGGTTGAACTATCAGGAGGTTGGGGAGGATATTTTGGCTTTGTGGGAACAGTCGGTCTCAGCTTTAGTAATTTTTCAGTAAAAAATATTAAGGATTTTAGTAAGTGGAGACCTTTACCAGTTGGGGACGGTCAAAAGTTATCAGTAAGAGTACAGGCTAATGGAAGGCAATTTCAGACATACTCCTTTACCTTTTCAGAACCATGGCTAGGTGGCAGAAAGCCAAATAATTTTAGTATTAACTACAGCTACTCAATAAACAGGATGTTAGATTTTTATGGCAGCGGAAGATATAATCCTTTTGGAGGTTATGGTGGCTATGGAGGTTACGGTGGCTATGGAGGTTACGGTGGCTATGGAGGTTATGGTGGCTATGGAGGTTATGGTGGCTATGGAGGTTATGGAGGTTATGGAGGTTATGGTGGCTACGGTTATGGTGGTTATAGACAATCTACAAAGGACAGTAAAATAATAGGATCAATGAAAATTCATGCCGTCACAATTGGTCTTGGCAGAAGAGTAAACTGGCCTGATGACTTTTTTGTAATATCTAATTCTTTAGTTTACTATAATTATGACTTATTTAATTTTGGTCAGTCTCTTGGATTTGATACTGGCATAACAAACACATTTGCTTTCAAAACAAATATATCTAGAAATAGTATAGACAATCCTATGTTTCCTAGAGGCGGTTCAATGTTTTCTTTAGATGTAGCGGTAACTCCACCGTATTCCAGATGGAACAACTTAAACTACGAAACAGCAACACCAGAAGAAAGATACAAATGGGCTGAATACCATAAGTGGATGTTTGATTCAAAATTTTATACAAAAATAATTGGTGATCTAGTACTTGAGTCAAGAGCCCATCTAGGTTATATAGGTTCCTTCTCTGGTGAAGATAAAATTGGTCCATTTGAAAGATTCTATCTAGGTGGAGATGGATTATCTGGATCCTATAGTAATTTTCTTCTTGGTACCGAGAGAATTGCATTAAGAGGTTATGAAAATAATTCACTTGTACCATATGATATTGAAAAAAATATAAGAGGAGGAACAATTTATAATAAATTTGTATTTGAATTGAGACATCCAATATCACTTAACCCTAGTGCAACTATCTACGGCCTTTCATTCGTTGAAGCTGGAAATAACTGGAACTCACAAAAAGATTTTAATCCCTTTGATCTTAAAAGATCTGCAGGAATTGGAGTTAGAATATTTATGCCTGCATTTGGACTTCTTGGTATTGACTGGGGCTATGGCTTTGATAAACTACCGGGTCAATCAGAGAGGTCAGGTCCACAATTTCATTTTTCAATTGGCTCGCAATTACGATAATGAAAAAACTCATTTTAATTTTTTTGTTTCTTGCTAATGGCCCAATTTCTGCACAAAAGTTTGGTTACGTTAACTCTGAATTTATCCTCTCAAACATGAAAGAATATAAATCTGCGATGAGTGAAATAGAGAACCTTTCAAAAGCTTGGGAAAAAGAAATCAGTGATATGTATATAGAAATTGAGAAGAAAGAAATTGAATTAAAAACTGAACAGATTTTACTTACAAAAGAAATGTTCGAAGACAAGAGAGAATCACTTGACGAAGAATGGAAAGAAGTTAGAGAATATCAAAATAAGGTTTTTGGGTTTGAGGGATTGTATTTTTTAAAGAAAAAAGAATTAATTGAACCAATTCAGGATATAATTTTTGAATCTGTAGAGAAAGTAGCAAAAAAAAATAGATTACAAATTATATTCGATAAGTCATCTGAGCCCGTACTTTTATATACAAATCCAATTCATGACTACACAGATTATGTTTTGGAAGATTTGGGACTAACTGAAAAAAATAACTAGCTTTACAAATTATAAAATAAAAGAAAATGAAAAAAATAATATTATCGCTATTTGTAATAATAAATATCTCAAGCTTTAAGTCAGTTTCTCAGGATTTAAAGATAGGTTATACTAATGTTGAATACATACTAACATTCTTGCCAGAAACGAAACAAGTTCAAAGTGAAGTTTCAGCTTACGGCACACAGTTACAAAACCAACTTCAATCGAAAATTACTGATTTTCAAAGTAAAGCCGATGTATTTCAAAAGTCTGCAGCTACAATGACTGATTTGATAAGAGCTGATAAACAAGAAGAGTTACAAAATCTACAAGCTTCAATACAGAAGTTTCAGACAGAGGCTCAAACTTCTATTGCTCAAAGAGAAGCGGATTTATTTAAACCTTTATTTGAAAAAATTAGTAACGCTATTAACGTAGTGTCTGAAAGAGAAAATTTCACACATGTTTTTAGTGCTGGGGTACCAGGAGTTGATGTTTTACTATATGCTAAGCCAACTGATGATATCTCAAATTTAGTTCTTGCTGAATTAGGTATTGATCCTCCATCACCAAATAACTAAATATTAAGATTTAAGACCAATATCTCTTAATCTTTCTTCTAGAAATCCACCTGCTGTAATATCCTCAAACTGTTTAGGATTATTCTGCGAGCAACAGCTCTCAAGACATGACAAATCCATTTCGGGCCTTGGGTGCATGAAAAAAGGTATAGAATATCTTGAAGTACCTAACTTATCAATAGATGGATTGACAACTCTGTGGACGGTCGATAAAAGTCTTTTATTTGTTAATCGCTCTAACATATCTCCAACATTTATAACTAATTCGTCATCTTTTGAGCTAATAGGAATCCATTTATTTTGCTTGGTGAGAATTTCAAGACCGTCAGCACTAGCACCCATTAAAAGAGTTATTAAATTTATGTCTCCATGTGCGGCAGCTCTTACTGCTCCATCTGATATATCTGAAGGATCCAATGGAAAATAGTGAATCGATCTTAAAATACTTTCACCTCCCTTAACTTTATCTTCAAAATAATTTATATCAAGATTAAGATACATAGATATAGCTCTTAATAGGGTTAGACCAATATTTTCAAGTGTAATAAAAACTTCAGAACCAATTTCATTGAAACTTTCAACCTCATGAGGCCAAATATTTTGTGGATTAGAAATTGAAGGGTTGCCTATATGAAAGAATTCTTTTAAATCTCCTTTTTTACTGCCTTTAGCATGTTCTTGACCTTTAACTACATATCCTCTCTGTCCATATAAGTCAGGAAAATAATATTTAATTTTTTTCTCATCCTCAAGATCAAAAAACGCTTTTATAACTTTATACAATTCATCGGTAAGTTCTTTTTTTAAACCATGATTCTTAATTATAGCAAAACCAGTCTGATTAAATGAATGACCTAAATCATCAGAAAATGCTTTTCTCTCTTCATCAATGCCACTAATAAATTTAGAAAGATCAAGGGTAGGTACATTCATAAATTATTATTCAACAGTTATATTAATTGAGCTTGACATCTCTTTACCAAACGAAGAATGTACACCGTCAGCAAATTGTAGAGAAATAACGTAATCACCAGGCTCTAAATCAAGTGATACTTCTGTTTGGCCTTTTCCATAGTGTAGTGTTGAATCGCTAGTTGGAATTACGGATCCTTTTGGCCAGTGTGTTTGATTGATCAGAATATGATGATGGCCATATCCCTCTCTTACAGGGCCAGCAGGTTCAATCATCATTCCTTCTAAGCCCATATCGATATAGACTGGACTTGCTACAGTAGCACCGTCTCTAGGAAATTTAAAAAATACTCTTTTTGTTTGTTCATCACTAGTTGATTTCAATCCTTCTTCTTTTGATTTTTGACTATTAGTACATGAGAAAAGAATTATAAATAAAGTTAAAAGGAGAACATGTGGTTTACTTGAAAATCTGCTGTAAGACATCATTTGATTTTAATTTTAAATTTATATCAAGATTACTACTATAGTATTCAATAATTAAATTTATTACATTATTTCTTAAATTATTATTTGATTTAATAATAATATCATAATTATTATTAATGCATTTATCTATATAATCTAACATAAGAGGATCCATTTTATTATAATTTACTAACTGTTTAACATCGGAAATTCCAAATCCAAAATGATTTGACAACTTGAGTAAGAATTGAATATGAAAATCATTATAACTATTTTTCATCTTGTCAAAATATAATATTGACTCGGAGATAAATTTAAACTTTGAACTTTGATCTTCTTCTGAGGATAAAACTTTTGATAAGAACTCCGACAAAAAAAAACATATTGAAATTTTAGAAATGTCTGCGTGCAATGATTTATAAATTTTTGAAATTTTTGATTCTTTTATTCTGTTAAGAGTAGAATTATTTTTCTTATATAAAATTAAATTTAATTGATTTAACGGCTGGTAAATACTTAATTGACTAGATTTTGTACTTCTTACGCCATTCACTATAAATGATTGAAGGCCATGAGATTCAGTATAAATTTTACAAATTATAGAAGACTCTTTATATTTTAAATATTTTAAAACAATACCATTTGTTTTTATAATCATTTAATAAATATTTTTTCTACAAGTTCTCTAGAACCATCATTTGATGTTATAAAAACAAAATAAATTCCTGAATTAACCTTGATATTTTTACTGTCCTTCAAATTCCATAAGAAACCTCCACCCTTATAGATTTCAGAAAGTATTAAACGTCCTGACTGATTTGTAATATGAATTAAGTTATTATCAACTAGACCTGTGATTTTTACATTTTGATCTACATCTAAATCAACAGGATTAGGGAATATTTTTAGTTTACTGTAGTCTAAATTAGGTGACTCGTTATAAGTTTTGTAGGAGATTAATCCATAATCGGTTAGAATAAATATATCTCCTTGTTTATCCATATTAATAGATAGTACATTATTGGATTGCAGAGGAGAGTTATCGGTTTTAATAGATTCAATTGTCTTATTTTCAGAGTTAAATACAAAGATACCTTGATTCGTAGCTATCCACTTTTTATTCGAGAAGTCAACTAATATGTCATTAATTTTAATATTCTGAAAAATATTTCTTTCACCATTATTAGGAGTCAAATAATTATCATAGTTTTTAATATCATCGAATTTTGAGGTTGTAAAATATGTTAACCCTTCATCTGAACCAACCCAAACATAATCATTTTGATCAATGGCAATGGCATTTACATTTGTTGATTTTAATTTATTATTTGTTATTGACAGATTAAACTTCTCTTTAGACAATGTATTAAATAAAGTAATGCCTCCAAACTTACTTTTGTCGTGGATAACCCATAAAGTCTCTGAACCATTAAATGTTAAACTTAACGGATAATTGAAACCAATTCCAATTTCATATGATTGCCAATTATTATTTATTTCTCTTGAAATTAAAGGTGTATTAGAACCATAATTAAGAATCCAAAGTACATCCTGTATATATTCGATATCAGTCACTACTATATCCGAGGAATTACTATATTTTTTTAGTAGTGAGCCAGGATAATTATCGTCAATAATTATAAAATTATTGTAGTCCAGAATACCATGAGAGAAAGATGCATAAAAAGTGTTTAAACTATTTTTTGCAATTGATGAAATGCTATCAAATCCATTTAAATTTTCTGATTCCCATAAACCTTGATTATGGACTGAAAATTTATCTCCACCAGAAAATGTATAGATAATATTATCTTCATCATATATTTTGTTAACACTCTTAACAGGAAAATTAGAGGGTGAGTAAAAAATATTTTCATCAACATTATACAATGAAAAAGCATCACCAACTAACCACATATCATTATCGTAAATGTCAAAATTATTTACTTTTAGATTTTGGGGTATATTTAAATTTGTAGTATCATTAAATTCATCCTTAACAATTAAAAACATAGACTGATTTTTTTTAAAAAGTTTATATATCATATTGTCTATTTCTTTGATCATAACAATTTCACCATCAACATCTGTTCCAACACTAACTCCAATTTCAGAAAAAATAGAATTATTGTTATAAAAGTATAACTGATCATTCTCAATAAAAGATCCATAGATAGAATCATTAAATAATGACATCTTATCCCAGTTTCTAAAATCTTTGTAGTTTGAATTGATATCCGAAAAAAAAATATCTCCATTGGAGATGGCATAAATTTTATTCTTTGAAAAATTTAAAAAGGATACATTAACCTTATCATTTGGATCATAGAAATATTCATATCTTTCTTTAACAGTTTTATTTTCAGCATCAATGACGTATACCCCTTCAGTTGAGGAAACATAAATATATTTCTCTTTATTAGTTACATGATTTATCTTAACATTTTCAGTTATAGCTAAGTCCACAGATGAAACTCTGTTACCCTTAACAAAATCTATTTTTCCAGAAGAATATATTAGAACAAGTTCACCATTATAATCTAAGGCCTTAATAACATCCACACCTGATAGGTTTAAGTCTACAGTATTTTTAATAATATTGTTAGACTCAAGGTCTAAATAAAAATAACCTCTTTCTGCAAAACAATAAATTTTACTGTCATATAATATCGATTCTTTTATATCCTCTAGATTAAAATGGAATCTCCAAATATTCTTATTTTGAATTTCTAAAGAAAAATTAGGTTCTAAAAAAAGAAGGGATATGATTAATGTTATGAAAAATATCATTTGCTTATTATTAATATATGCATAATAAATAGCATATTTAATTATTAATTTATAATTCTAAACGTCAAAAAAAAAGTTGAGTATATATATAGGCAATTATATTAAAAAGCTTCAAGATAATCTTGAAAAGAAAGTTTTAAGAGGAAATGATATAATTGAACTTACTAGCTCCAAACAATTAAATCTTTTTATTTTAAAAAATATATATGATGCTTGGAATAAAAACTTCGAAAAAAATAAAATTATTTATTTTAATTATGAGAATAAAGAAATTTTAAGTGCAGTCACTTCATTAAAAAATATCTTGTCAAACCATATTGAAGTTGATATCAAAAATTTGAAAGGTTTGATAAAAAAATCAATTATAGAACTTATAGAGTATATGTTTTATCCTAAAAATTTTATTAAAAAAGACATACTTAAAGAAATAAAGCTAGCAGGTGAAAGTATAAATAGAAGATCAAAATTTTTTATTGATAATAAAAAGGTATTTAATAATCTGATAGAATCTTCGAAAGAAAAAGATCTTAACTCAACTGAAATGAGTCAGATAATTAGTTCATATTCATTTGAAATAAATCAAGAATTAATTGAAGAAATAGAGTTTTTGCTTGATTGTAAATCAGAAGAATTAAAAAAAATAATTATTGAGCCGGTTAACTACAAAGAACTTTTTGATTGTTCTGAAAATGATTATAAAGAAATTGTAACAAGAGCAAAAAGAAAAAATTCTTTTCAAGATGCAGCTAATTTAATTTTAGAAAATACAAAAAGTGAGTTTTTAGATGAGAGAGAAAACCAGCAATTAAGATCACTATTAAATGAGATTAAAAAAAACTATACTTAAGCCTCAGCTATCTTGAAAGTAAAGATGGTTTAAAACTATTTAATTTAAGAAAAATAAAAATTAATAAACTAAAAGATAAAAGAGATGAACCCCCATAACTTACAAATGGCAATGGAATTCCAACGACAGGAAAAAGGCCTAAGGTCATAGATATATTTACAAAAAAATGGAAAAAAATTATTGAAAAAACAGAGTAACCAAACACTCTGGCAAACTTATCTTTTTGGTTTTCGGCTAATATTAAAATTCTATAAAGGAAAATAAAATATAAGATTATAAATATCATTGACCCCAAGTACCCAAACTCTTCTCCAATTACTGAAAAAATAAAGTCAGTACTTTGAAAAGGAACAAAATTAAAGCTTGTCTGAGATCCTTCCATATAACCCTTACCTAAAAAGCTACCTGAACCAATAGCAATTTTAGATTGAGTAACATTCCATCCTGCTCCTAATGGATCGGCGTTTGGATTAATCAAGGACTCAATTCTTTTTTTTTGATGGGGTTTTAAAACATTATTCATCAAAAAGTCTTGTCCATTAATAACTAAAATTACTAGGACAAAAAATATTGATGAATTTATAATTCTTTTTAAATCTTTAATTGATAAACCAACTATAATTAAAAATAGTATTGTGAAAATGGTGTAAAGTATTGTTTTTTCTAGAATAATTCCCATCATAAAAATAACAATAAAAGAGAGTGCAATGAAGAAAAATTTTAAACTTAAACCCTCTCTTAATAAGACCAAAAAGAAAGAGAAGTATACCAGTGCTGTTCCTGTATCGCCTTGAAATAGAATTAAAATAAAAGGAATAAGAATTAAAGTCGAAACTTTGATCAAAGACTTTACACTATCAACTTTTAAATTTGAAGAATCAAAAACTTTTGCTAGAATTAATGCAGTAGAAAATTTAGCAAATTCAGATGGTTGAAATTTTAAACCAAAAAAATTAAACCATGAAACAGAACTTTTTACCTCTTGACCAAAGAGGAGAACCAAAACCAAAAGAATTATTGACAAAAAATATAAAGGAACAGCTAAATCAAAAATAAACCTGTACTCTATAATTTGTATTATGAAAAAAATAATCAAACAAATTAAAATCCATATTAGTTGTTTGAATGACTCATTCTTTAATGAAACGAAAGGTAACTCCTCTGAATATTGAGATGAATAAATTGAAATAAATCCAAAAAAAACTAATATTATATAACACAAAGTTATTATAATGTCATTAGAAAAGATACTGATATTAATTTTCCTCATCTATAAAGTCACCTTTTAAAACATAATCCTCTAGCCAATTTCTTTTAGTCTTGCCATAAATATAATATTCCGAAGCTAAACTTGAAATTGAGGCAGCTGATCTACCTCCCCAACCAGCATTTTCAATGTATGCAGCAATAGCAATTTTTGGATTATTTTTAGGTGCAAATCCAATAAAACCAGAATGATCATAGCCATGGGGATTCTGAACTGTACTTGTTTTTCCACATAACATTAACTCTCTCATATAAGCCCTTCTCGCAGAACCATTCATGACAACGTTTTCCATAGCGTCAACAACATAATCAAAGTGAGTTTTATCAATATCTAAATATTTTCTTTGATTATTAGATATTTTCTTCCCATTGATGTGAGTAACAATATTAGGATTATAATAATATCCTCTATTTGCAATGATTGAAGCAAAGTTTGCCATTTGTATAGGTGTAACTAAAAGCTCTCCCTGTCCAATACTTAAAGAGTAAATATTAGAAAATTTCCACCTTCCTTTTCCATAAAATCCATCATAGTATTCTGAGGATGGAACAAAACCAGAACTCATATTTGAAATATCAAAATCCAAATCTGATCCCAGACCAAATTTTTTAACATATTCTGACCATCTGTCTAATCCAATTCTTGAGTCAATAAAAGTATTGTTATCTCTTTTTTGATTAATAAGTTTCCTAAACAACATATGAAAATAATTATTTGATGAATTAACAATAGCCTTATTCAGGTCATAAATTCCAGCAGGCGCAAGGTCACCGATTCTTGATAAATCAACATATATCTGATCCTCTTTACTAACAACATTTTCTTCCAAACCAATTAAAGCCTGAATTAATTTAAACATTGACCCTGGAGGATATGTGGCGGTAAGGGCTCTATTGTATATTGGTTTCAAAGTGTCGAGCTGAAGATTTCTATAATTTTTAGAGTAATCCCTTCCACTTAGAATATTAGGATCAAAAGATGGGGCTGAAGCAATAGCAAGTAATTCTCCAGAGCTCGGATCAATGGCTACAACACTACCTGTTTTACCCTCTAAAAGTTTTTCAATATACCTTTGGAGCTTGATGTCAATAGATAGTTTTATTTCACTGCCGTTTTCAACAATTATATCGTCCTCACCACCTTTGAAGCTACCTGATTCGTTTCCTCTTACATCATAAATTTTAAGCCTTACTCCCTTGTTACCCCTTAGATCTTTCTCAAAGTTTTTTTCAATGCCTGATTTTCCAATTAAATCTCTTTGTCTATAATAGTTAGTAGTGTCTGATGAAATATCATTATAACTAACCTCAGCGACATAACCTAAGGCATGTGAAAGGCTTTTGAAGGGATAATATCTAGTTGGCTTTGATACATGATAGATTCCACTGAAGTGATAAAGATCACTTTGTATTTGTGCAAATCTTTTATGACTCATATCCTTATAAAAAATAGATGGTCTATACCTTGAATAATTTGCAGCCTTTGTGATTATTTCTTCTAACTGATATTTATCAATAGAAAATACATTAAGTAAAGATGCTGTATCTTTTACTGAAAATTTTCTTGGAATTATATAGAAATCATAACTAGGTCTATTTTCAACTAAAATTGAATCATTTCTGTCATATATTATTCCCCTTGATGGATAAATTGTTTCTAGGTGAACTATATTTTCCTCGGACAGAGTTCTGTATTCTGAATTGTATACCTGTAAATAAAATAGTCTTAAAGAAAATATAATTAAAACTAGACCTAATATTATTTTAAAAATTACTGTCTTATCTCCACTCATCTCTAAGTTTTGACTCTAAAAATAAATATTGAAACAACAACATAAAAAGATAATTTAATACAGATGAAAATAAAATGAATAATACATTGTCCAATATAAAAATAGACGAAGATTCAAGAATGACTAAAAGAGAAAAATAAACCAACATTATTGGAAAAGAAAAAATAAAATATTGAATATTTCCTAACTCGTGAACTGAAATATCATTTAACTCATCTATTTTTTCCTCACCAATAATTTTAAGCGCCCAAAGGTTTCTAAAATAAACTATGATTATTGATGTCATAGAATACACACCTAAAGAATCATTAAACATATCAACAAAAAGCCCAAGAAAAAATGCAACCAATAAATTCTCTATTGAATCTTTCTTGTAGCTATACAATAGGAGAATAAATATCAATGGAGATAAGACTAAAAAGCTAAAAAATATAATTTTATTTAAAACAAAAACCTGAATAAATAATAACACAATAAAAATCAATATTTTATTTTTCATCTAATCTATATTTTCGAGGTTTATCTTTTCTTCAAATGGAAAACTTTTCACCAAATACACATTATATATACTATAAAAGTCTTCCGAGAGAAGAATGTCTACATCATAAAAATTTGAATTTGTATCTTCATTTATACTACTAATTTTGCCAACTTCAATTCCTTTAGGAAAAATTGAATCAAAAGAGGAAGTGATTACAGAATATCCAATTTCTAGAGGTACATGTTTAGGAACATAAAGTAATTTAACTTCTCGAGGATTTTTTCCATCCCAGTTTATTGATGATAAGGTTTTAGTCTCATCAACTAAAGTTGATAAGTAAAAAGAAGTATTTAAAAGAGAGATAATTGTTGAAAAATTATCAGATACATATTTAACCTTTCCTATTACTCCTTTAGAAGAGATAACACCCAAATTTTCTCTTACACCGTCTTTAAATCCCTTATCAATTGTGATATAATTTTTTGATTTATTTAATGAATTGTTAATTACCTGAGCACTTAAAAAACCAACAGTAGAAGTGTCAATTACAACTGATCTATAGTCTGACTCAAGTTTTTTTATTCTATTAATTAGTTCAAGGTTTTCATTAATCAAAATTGTATTTTTCTGTTCTAAAGAAAAATAACTCAAAATTCCGTTCTGTACTCTATAGAAATTTCCCGATATATAATTTGAAGAATTAAAATAAAATGATCTTAAAATAAAGCTTTCATTTAAGACAAGAAAAAAAGAAAAAATAAGAAGAAAAAAAAACGTTATTGAGTAATTATATCTAGATATAAATTTTAATAAACTTCGCATTAATTAAGACATTAATACAGACCTGAACCCTTCTATATTTTTAAGGGCTATTCCTGTACCTCTTACTACAGCTCTTAAAGGTTCCTCCGCAACATGAATCGGTAGTTTAGTTTTTAAGTTTAATCTTTTGTCTAAACCTCTTAGTAAAGCTCCACCTCCAGTTAAATAAATACCGTTATCGTATATGTCTGCGGATAACTCGGGCGGAGAATTTTCGAGTGCTTTTAAAACTGCCTCCTCGATTTTTGAAATTGATTTATCCATTGCAAAGGCAATTTCGGAGTATGTTATCTTTACAACTTTAGGAATTCCAGAGACTAAATCTCTTCCTCTAATATCCAAGTCTTCAGGAGCATCCTTTAACTCAGTCATTGCAGAACCTACTTCTATCTTAATTTTTTCTGCAGATCTCTCTCCAATCAATAAATTATGTTGTCTTTTCATGTAGTCTAAAATGTCATCTGTAAAACTATCACCCGCAACTCTAATAGACTGATCCGTTACAATACCTGAGAGTGCAATAATTGCAATTTCTGTTGTTCCACCTCCAATATCAACAATCATTGATCCAACTGGCCTCTCTATATTAATACCTATACCAATAGCAGCTGCAAGTGGCTCATGAATCATGTAAACTTCTTTTGCGCCAGCATGTTCAGCAGAGTCTCTAACTGCTCTTTTCTCAACTTCAGTTATTCCAGAAGGAATACAAATAACCATTCTATGAGATACGGGGATAAACCTTTTTCCACTATCTATCATTTTAATTAGACCCCTTATCATATGCTCGGCAGCATGGAAGTCGGCAATTACTCCATCTTTTAAAGGCCTAATAGTCTTGATATTTTCATGGGTCTTTTCATGCATTTGCATTGCCTCTGAACCAACTGCAAGAACTTTATTTGACATTCTATCAATAGCAATGATAGAAGGCTCGTCAACAACAACTGAACCTTTACTGATAATTAAAGTATTTGCAGTACCTAGATCGATCGCGAGGTCATTATTAAAGTAATCAAAAAATCCCATAGGTTAATATTATAATGCAAAAGTAAGAAAATATATTATGTGATGGTACAAGTTAGTGATAGAAATGTCTCATGCCTGTTAAAACCATAGATATGTTAGTATTATTACATGCATCAATTGATAAATCATCCTTTATTGAACCTCCTGGCTGAACAATACTGCAAATTCCTGAACCTGCTGCAATCTCTACACAATCAGGAAAAGGGAAAAAAGCATCAGATGCCATTACTGAGCCTTTTATATCAAAACCGAAGGTTTTAGCTTTTTCAATAGCATGTTTTAAAGCATCAACTCTTGAAGTCTGACCAACTCCACTTGAAATCATTTGACTATTTTTAACTAATACTATTGCGTTTGATTTAGAGTGCTTCACTATCTTATTAGCAAATTGTAAATCCTCGTAGTTTTCACTCGATGGTGTTTTCTGAGTGACAACTTTCCAATTTTTAATTTTATTTTCAGCTATATCAAGATCTTGATTTAGATAACCCCCTAGAACTTTTTTTGAAGACCTAGAATCAAAATTGGTTTCCTTTAACTTAAGTAAAATTCTATTTTTTTTAGATTTTAAAATTTTTAAAGATTCTTCATCATAATCAGGCGCAATTAATATTTCAAAAAATAAATTATTCATTTCGGATGCAGAATCTACATCCACTTTATGATTAGTAATCAGAACGCCACCAAAAGCAGATAAAGGATCCGATTCCAATGCTTTTTTGTAAGAAGTGAGCACAGATGAACAACTTGCAATTCCACAGGCGTTATTATGTTTTATTATAGCAAATGTTACACTAGAAAATTCTGAAATTAATTTAATTGCAGAATCAATATCAAGTAGGTTGTTGTAAGATAAATTTTTGCCGTTTAACTTTTGAAAAACATTTTCTAAATCACCTTTAAAGAATGCTTTTTGATGCGGATTTTCTCCATACCTCAAAACAGGATAATGACCTGATTCTAATCCAAAATATTCATCTATCTGAGAATCATATTCAGAGGTAATATTAAAAGCTTTTAACGCAAAGTTTTTTCTGAAAGCAATATCTGTTGAATACTTGTTCTTTTCAAGATAGGTTATAACTTCCTTGTAGTTTTTCTTGGATGAGACAACGAGTGTTTTTTTATAATTTTTACCAGCTGCCCGTATAAGTGAAACACCGCCAATATCTATTTTCTCTATTATCTCCGATTCATCATTTGTAGATTTAACCGTATCCTCAAACGGATAGAGATCAACAATCACTAAATCAATCTTGGGAATACTAAACTTCTTAACTTCATCAAGATCAACCTGTTTATCTCTATATAAAATACCTCCAAATATTTTTGGATGTAAAGTCTTCACCCTTCCACCTAATATTGATGGATAATCTGTTATAGATTCAACTGAAGTTACTGGTATACCTAAATTCTCAATAAAACTTTTGGTACCACCAGTTGATATTATTTTGATATTTTGATTATGTAATTTGGTGGCTATCTCATCAATACCGTCTTTATTAAAAACTGAAATTAACGCAGCACTAATTTTTCTCATAGACAAAAGTAATATTATAATTTATCTAATAAGTACTTTTCAAGTATTTGAGAAAAATAAATATGTTCTAATTTATGAATTTTTTGAGCAAGGGAGTCAGGTGTTTCTCCATCCTTTATTTGGATCTTTTTCTGAAATAAAATTTTTCCCTTGTCATATTCCTCGTCCACAAGATGTATTGTAATCCCAGAATATTTTTCTTTTGAACCAATAACGCTTTCATGAACCCTAGAACCATAATATCCTTTTCCACCAAACTTTGGTAACAAAGACGGATGGATGTTTATAATTTTATTTTCATATTTATCAATCACAATCTGTGGAATTAATCTTAAGTAACCTGCTAAAACAATATATGAAATGTTTCTTGAATCTATCAATTTGAGAAGCTCCTCATCTGAAATATTATTATCAAATATTATTTGATGTAAGTTCAAGCTTTTTGCTCTCTCAATAACATAGGCATTATCATTATTACAAAAAAGAGAATCAACTTTAATTTTGGGGTGGCCTTTAAAGTAATTAAATATTTCTTCAACATTTGATCCTGACCCCGATGCAAATAAAGAGATACTAATCATATTCTTTTCAATTTAATTTTATTGAAAGATAAAGCAAGCCCCAAAGTCAAAATGAAAAAACCTATCCACATGAAATTTATAAAGGGTTTTTGCATTGCCTCAACAATAACCCAGTTTTTTTGAGTCGTCTGATACTTAATTTTAAATAAACCCTTTTCTGGGATTATCTCAGTGATAGAGACTTTAATACCTAAATCATCGATTATATCAGGGACAATACCTACTTTATTGTCATTAATTATAAATGCGGGCCTTGCAACATAATCTTGACCAGAAGCAAGAATTTTGATTTGTGCTTCAGCCACAAACTGTTTTGAATCTTCACTTATCGTTTTTGTTGATACTTTCAGTAACCTAGAGACATAGTCATTCAGAAAAAAAGTCTGATCAATTGGAACTAAAATTGAATCTGTTTCTGACCAGTTAATCTCTTGTTCAGGATCGGGATAAGTTCTGACATGTACGTAAAGATCTTGAAAGATATCATTTGAAACATCAGGAGAAAAAACAATCATGTCGGAGTTTGGATCAGTTTGAACTTTGGGATATAATGTGAAAACCTCCTTCCCTTTTTCGAAGTTTAATTCAAAGTAAGTTATATCATTATTGTCAACGTCAACTGTATCGTTTTCTTTAAAATCAATTCCTTTTAGAGATAAGTCTTTCTTTATAATATATTTATTCTCAAGTGGTATAAGTTCCAGAAAATTTTTATTTATATATCCTGAATAATCTTTTAATTTTTTTCTTTCACCTAAATAGTTCACTCTGTAATCCCCAACATTTCTTTCTTCATTCACAAAAAGTAACATGTTATCTTCATTTACTTCATCTGGAAAATCATTATTCCACACTAGACCAGTATAATTTTTGGATACTATAGATGAGTAGCCAGAAGAAAATAATATTCCAATTAACATTACAGCCAATCCAATATGTGAAACAGAAGCAGATGATATCAAGTCTTTTTTCCTAATAAAATAAATAAGAACACTTCCATTAGAAAAAATAGAAAAAATTGACGCTGTTAATAGAATCATGTAAGATGGTTTAGTAATAGGGTATATGTAAATAACTAGAGAGGAAAGTACAAGAGTTATTGCTAAAGGGTTAGAAAAAAGAGACACAATATTTTTTGACTTATTTTTTCTCCACCACAGAACCTGTGCTATAGATGAAAATATTGCAAGTGATGAGGCAAACCATATCTGTGCATTAGAATAAAAAATCTCTTTTTCAGCAGGAGGAGCTAAATTAGAAAACCCACCAAATAGTTCAACTATTGCATTGTATACAGGAATAGATGTAGGTAAAATTACCTGAAAAGACATAAGTATTAGTGTCAGTATTCCAATAAAAAGCCAAAAATCACCAGAATATGCCTTAGACTCTTTTAGTGTCTCTGGAATATCACTCCATCTTGTTATAAGTAAATACATAGAAATGAAAATGAATAAAAACAGACATAACAATAATTGCCCACTTAACCCAAGATCTGTAAATGAATGGACAGAGCTATCACCCAAAACACCACTTCTTGTAAGAAATGTAGAATATAATATAAGTATGAAACTAGATAGAGAAAGAATAAATGACATTTTGTAATATTGCTTTTTTCGGCTTGTTAATATTATACAATGAAAACTTGCCACAAGGAATAACCAAGGAACATACACGGCATTTTCAACAGGATCCCAATTCCAATAACCTCCAAAGTTCAATGTTTCATATGCCCAGTATGATCCCATCATAATACCAATACCTAAGACTATAACAGATAATAAAAGATATTTCTGTGTTGGGTTAAGCCATTTTTTATAGTCTCTTAGCCTTAAAGAGGAGATAGCATACGAAAAAGGAATAATACATATTGCAAAACCTAAGAATAGAGTAGGAGGATGAATTACCATCCAGTAATTTTGTAGTAATGGATTTAGTCCAGACCCATCCTCAGGGACATAATTCGGATCAACTGAAAAAATTGGGGCGGATATCACATCACGAAGTAAGATAAATGGAGAGCTTCCAATCTTTATATCATAAAAATTAACTCCTAAAACCATTGAGGTCAATACGCATTGAACAAGCGAAATAACCATAATAATTGATGCATTCCATTTAGAGTAGGGCCTTGAAATAAAATAAATTCCAATTAAAATATTCCAAAACATCCAAAGGAGAAAAGAACCTTCTTGTCCTTCCCAGAAAGCGGAAATTTTAAAGTATATAGGTAAAAGGATAGATGTGTGCTGGAAAGCATAATAATACTCAAATTTGTTACCCATAAGAATTGCATACAGCAAAGCTATTGATGCTAACAGAAAGAATGAGTGTAGTGAGAATGATAACCTTCCAAATTTATACCAGGAAGTACTATTCTTTCGTGAATCAACAAGATAGTAGCTAACCGTTGAGAGTATGGCAAAAACGAATGATGATATAATAAATAAATGTCCAAAAGATCCTATCGAGGGCATCGAAATTAAATTTTTATATTCTCTTCAGTGTATTTAGATGGACACTTAAGTAATATTTCATCAGCTATAAACCTATTATTATTATAGGACCCTATTACTACGATTTGTTCTGACATTAAAAAGTCAGGTGGCATAGGTTCTCCAAAAAAGACATCTTCTTTTAGGCCTTTTTCGTCCACCATCTCGAATGAGAAACTTAACATATCAGAACTTTTTTTAATCCCGGTTATGTTATCTTCAGTGTCCCTATTTAGCTTTCCAACAACATGGATTTTAGACATGTTACCATTTGAATAAAGTTCTTTAGCTTCAGTGAAAGAAACATAGGTACTTGCGTCACCAAAAGTTGTCACAATTATAACCAGAACTATCCCAATAAAGACTATTGAAAGACCTAGAGAATTTTTCATTTATTTTTTTTTATTGAGTTAATCTGTTTTTCAATTCTATATAAATACAAAAATAAGCTGAAAAGAATAATCAAAGAAATAACTACAACCACATAAATTTTTCCATTGCTTCTCATAGCATCAGCCATCGCAACTTCTTGTAGAATAAGAAACAAAAAAAATAAAAAGTTCATATTAATTATTTTAATTTCAACATTTTAAGCCTAAGGTCTGAAATCCACAGACCTAAAAAAATAAAACCAGTTACTGCTGGATAAAAAACTAATCGTAATTGTGAATTCATATCATAAACATTAAACCCTGGGTTTCCACCATTACCAGGATGAAGGGAATCCGTCAACCTAGGAAGAATAAATATTAATGGTATTAACATGGAAAACGCAAAAACATTATAGACAGACGAAATTTTTCCTTTCTTTGATTCATCTTCTATTGAACTCCTTAAAATAAAATATCCAAAGTAAATAAGTAACCCAATAGCAGAACCATTTAATTTAGGGTCATTAGTCCAATAAGTACCCCAAGTATATTTTGCCCAAAACATTCCTGTCAAAAGGCCTAAAATACCAAAATATACACCTACGTGAGCATAATTATAAGATTTAGAATCATGAAGTTCTCCACCCTTTGATACAAACATATAGGAATGATAAGAGGATAGAAGTAATAAAAAAATCATAGTAAACCACATGGGGACATGAAGGTATAAAGCTCTTACCGTTTCATTAAGAATAGGTAAGGCCGGAACATCAAATAAGTACCCCGCGGTAAATGTATATGTTAGAAGAAAAATACATCCTAACTTAATATATTTCATAACTTAATTTCTCCATAAATAATTAAACAAAACTTTTGTCAAGGCTAATAAAATTATATTCAACAAAATTAAGAGATAGATGTCTTCTCTAATAAGATTCCAAGAAAAATCTATTGATGAAATTTTACTTATCCTAACCAGTAATAACAGAATAGGTAATATTACTGGAAAACCAAGAACACTTATTATCAAGGAATTGTTTTCAACTTGATAAGATATTGCTGATATTAAAGTCAAACAATTTGATATACTTAAGGATCCTAATATCAATAGAACCACAAAAAAATTTTTAGAAATAATTATATCACCTAATAAAAATGAAAAAATAATAAAAGTGAGTAGTACAATTCCAGAGAGGAAAAGAAAATTATAAACCAGTTTAGATATGATGAGTTCGTCAGGAGAAACTATAAAATAATAATAAAGATTTCTTTTTTGGGACTCTTGAAAAAAGCTCTTAGATACAGATGAGATAGAAGCAAATAAAATCAATATCCAAAAAATTGATACCCAAACTTCTAAGTTGAATAGACCGCTTGGTTGGAAGGAGAGATAAACTATGTATATAGAACTAACTACGTACAATATAACAGAAAAAAACAGATGACCCTTGCTAAATTCGATTTTAAGGTCTTTCTGCAAAATTGAAAATATTTTATTTATCATTGTCCTACAAAATTAACAACAAGAAATCTAATGGACACCTCAAAAAATTTATTTCCTCATAAACATTTTGTTGATGCCAACCTAAGAAGAAAACTCACCAAACAAAAACCTATTTTAATATGGCTTTCAGGACTATCAGGCTCAGGAAAATCAACCATAGCTAATGAACTTGAAAAGAAATTATATGAAAACAAATATCTTTCTTACCTTCTCGATGGTGACAATATTAGAGTTGGATTAAATAAAGATCTTGGATTTTCTGATAATGACAGAAAAGAAAACATAAGAAGAATTTCTGAAGTTTCAAGGCTTATGATTGATGCCGGATTAATTGTTATAACAGCTTTTATCTCACCCTTTGAGGAAGAAAGGAAGCTGGCTAGCACTTTAGTAAAAGCTGAAAACTTTTATTTAGTTCATGTTGAGTGTTCTGTAGAAAAGTGTGAGGAGAGGGATGTAAAAGGATTATATAAAAAGGCGAGATCAGGTGAAATTAAAAATTTCACTGGAATTGATTCTCCATATGAAATACCACAAAATCCAAGTCTTACAGTAAATACGGAAAATGAAAGTGTTGAGGAATCAGTTAACAAAATTTTTAAGGGTATTCTCCAAAAAATCAAATAAATCACTATGCAAGACATGTTAGAAATTGCAATGATTGCAGCTGAAGAGGCAGGAGGCGAAATCATGAATGTATACGATTCTAATGAAACAATTAATTATCAAGAAAAATCAGATCAGTCACCTTTGACTATTGCAGATAAGAAGTCAAATGAAATCATCATGCATCACCTTTCAAAAACAGGATTAAATATTCTTAGTGAAGAAAATGATTCTATTAATTATAATGAAAGGAAAGAGTGGGGAAAATTTTGGTTAGTAGATCCTCTTGATGGAACAAAAGAATTTATAAAAAAGAATGGTGAGTTTACAGTAAATATTGCTTTAATAGAAGATGGTTCACCTAAAATGGGTATAGTATATTGTCCTGTTACCAAAGTACTTTACTGGAATGAATACGAAGGGAAAGTATATAAAAAAGAGAACTTTACGGTAAATGAAATAAAGAAACGCACAAGCATTAATGATAATGATAAAAATTTAAGAGTCGTTGTTTCAAGATCACACATAAATGATGAGACAAATGAATACATTGAAAAATTAAATGAACCAAAACTAATATCATGCGGTAGCTCATTAAAATTTCTCTACATAGCCGATAACAAAGCTGATATTTACCCACGGTTTGGTCCAACAATGGAATGGGATACAGCTGCAGCGCATTCTATTTTATCATCTCTTGACATAATGGTAATGAACCTTGATACCGGAAGAGAGTTGAGTTATAACAAAGAAAATTTATTAAATCCTTTTTTTATAATTAAACCATGATTCCGTTGAATTAAATTGATAGTAAATTATATTTGAAAGTAATGGAGAAAGAAATAAAAAATATAGAAGAAGAAATTAAAAATTATTCTGACTCATCAACAGGCGGAATTGAAAAGTTTAGAATCAACTTTGTTAGTAAAAAAAGTGTAATTAATAAAATCTTTGAAGATTTTAAAAATTTATCAGTAGAAGACAAAAAAAAGTTCGGGGGACCAATAAATCATATTAAAACATTAGCTAAGAAAAAGCTTATTGAACTTTCAAGTATAAAAGAACAGTTGGGAGAAAAAAAAGATCTAGATTTTGATTATTCTCTTCCTCCTCAAGATGACACTTTGGGATCAAAGCATCCATTGCGAATAGTAAGGAATAAAATAATTAAAATCTTTAGGGATATAGGATTCAGTATTGAAGATGGTCCTGAGATAGAGAAGGATTGGTATAATTTTACTGCACTAAATTTTCCACAAAATCATCCAGCAAGAGAGATGCAAGACACATTTTTCATTTCAAAAAACCCTGATGTTGTTCTCAGAACCCATACCTCAAATGTGCAGATAAGGTTGATGGAGAAAGAGAAACCACCATTGAGAGTAGTGATACCAGGAAGAGTTTACAGGAACGAAACTGTGTCCGCAAAATCTCACTGCTTCTTTCACCAAGTTGAAGGACTTTATGTTGATAAGGGTGTCAGCTTCAAAGATCTCAAAGACACATTATATTATTTTGCAAGAGAAATGTTTGGGGATAAGACTGAAGTAAGATTCAGACCATCTTATTTCCCTTTCACAGAACCTAGTGCTGAGATGGATATCAAATGGAAGAACGGCTGGCTTGAAATACTTGGATCGGGACTTGTAGACCCGAATGTCTTAGAAAATTGTAACATTGACTCTAAAGTATACTCAGGTTTTGCTTTTGGAATGGGGATCGAAAGGATTGCAATGTTAAAATATGGAATAAATGATTTAAGGCTATTCTCAGAAAATGATAAGAGATTTCTCGAGCAGTTTAAAGGAGTTAACTAAACTCATAATAATATTTATTTTCGCTTTAAATAAAGTGTTTTCACAAGTTATGCCAACATCCTTTGGTATCCACAGTAAAAAGAGTAGCAGTCAAGAAATTAATTACGCATTATCTTTTGATGGATCAAATGATCACCTAACAACAAACGGTGGAACAATTTCAACTGCTTGGTCTTTTGAGGTTTGGTACAAAAAAAATGGAAATCAGTCTGCAATAAACCTCACTAATGATAAAAACTCAAACAATGGTGGCACATGGGCGCTTAGACTTGGACAGTGGAATAATATAAATAAAGTTGGAATAACTAAATACAGCGTACAAGATTATTACATCAACAACTCAAAAGCAAATCTAGATATAGGGAAGTGGGAACATATAGCATGGACATATCAAAATAATCTTGTTACTGTTTATATCAACGGAGAAAATTTAGGAACAACTTTTACTCGAGGACCTCTTGCTAATGGTGCAATACTATACTGGAATATTATTGGTAAATCAGTAAGAACAATCAATGGGGATTTAGATGAGGTTAGGGTTTGGAGTGATGTAAGAACTGAAGCAGAAATTAATGACAATATGTTCAAAGAATTAAACGGTGATGAGACTGGTTTAGTAGCATATTACAAAATGTCTAACGGATCGGGTACAACCGTTACAGACAATAGTTCTAACACATATGATGGCACAATGGTAAATATGAGCACTGATGATTGGGTGACTTCGTATGCACCTATTGGCAACTTGAATAGTTCCTATCAAACCGATGTGGAGGGGATTTGGAAAAAAACAGGAACAGAAAATTCAGAAGACTCCAACGGATTAAAAATGAGTGTGAGCTCTGAACTTGCTGAAGTAAACTTTACCGTATTCGGGAATAACAATAGTTCTGGAACTACAAGCAATAACCTTCCTGCTGGAGAGAGCTTACAAAAGAGGTCATCAAGAGAATGGCAGATAGATGAAAATGGTACAGTGACTGCTGATTTAATTGTAGATATTAGCGATGCTACTGGAAATAGTGTTTCTCCAGCAGCGGCTTCAAACTATAAACTTTTATATAAATCTTGTGTGGGCTGTGACTTTACAGTAAAAGCATCTGGCTCTAGCAGCTCCAATGACGTTATTACTTTTTCTGATATTGCTCTTCAAGATGGTTTTTACTCTGTCGCCTCAACAGATGCTAATTTGTAAAGGAATCAAGATTAAGAATCGAGTAGGTTTCTTTTCCATTGTCACCCTTAATAATACCTATTCCTATAAGCCCAAAATAATCTTTGTTTTCACAGTTATAAAACGAGTGGATTACACCATCAACTTTAAATGTTCTTAGAAAATTACATTCGCTCTTTATCTCTCTTCTTATTTTTAGCATTACATCTTTGTTGTGAAGCTTGACTTCAAAAGTATTTACAAAGTTTTCTGGAGTATTCTCTTTATAATAGTATATCTCTCCAAGATCGTCATTGGTGGCTTTCACAAAATATTTACTGTTATTAGAAATTGTCCAGTAGTTATCATAAATATTCTTAATAAAATTATCAGAGTTATCCCAGATCTTTATATTCTCAAATGATAAATTATTAATTAATATTAGTGAGTATAAAAAAAGTTTAAGCAATTTTTTAATTTAAAATTTCACAAGGATCATATTCAGGATCAATTTTAATAAAAACTTCTTTTTTAGCATCTTCAAACCATTCATTCAACTCCTCATTCTGCTTTTTATTCAAGGAAAATGTTCTAAACCTTTGGTAATCTGACTCTAAATTTCCTAGATGAGGAGGAATTTTTTCTTTGTAGTAGATAAGTTTATATGCAAGTTTTCCATCGTCTGTTCTACTCTCGAAGGGCACAGATATGTCACCAACATCCATAGTGTCGATAGTAAAGAAAATAACAGGATCAAGCTCTTCAACTAATACGTTCTCACCACCCATAGCATCTGTAAAATATCCACCAAATGATGAGGTAAACTTATCATCGGAATATTCTCTTGCCAACTCTTCAAAAGTAACAGAGTCACTGTAAGCAACTCCTTTTAAGCTATCAAGAAATTGAATGGTGGTTGCAATGTCTTCATCAGAAAAGTCTGGCTGTAAAAGTATGTGCCTCGAATTAAATAGGTTTCCCCTTTTCTCAATAAGCTGAATGATATGGTATCCGAACTGCGTTTCAATTGGCATCGAAATCTCACCTGGTTTGAGTCTAAAAACTTCAGCCTCAAATTCTGGCTGAAAAGCTCCTCTACCAACAAAACCCAAATTACCTCCATTTTGTGCACTCCCAGGATCTTGGCTATATAGTGTTGCTAAAATTTCAAAGCTTTCCCCATTTAAGATTCTATCTCTTATTGATATCAACTCATTTCTAACTTTTTCTTTTTGTTCCCTACCAACTTCTGGAGACTTAACTATTTGAGATACTTTAACCTGAGTTGAAAAGTAAGGTAAACTATCTCTTGGGATTCCGTCATAAAACTCTTTGACTTCCTCAGGACTTACCTCTATTTCATTTAATACCTCTTGTCTCATTTTTCTTGCAACAAGTTGTTCTTTAATATCATCAAATAACTCTCTTTTGAATTCAGCAATAGTCTTATTGTAATATCTTTCAATTTCTTCTTCAGATCCGATTTGGTTTATAATTAGGGCCATCCTAGAATTCAACTCTTGATCTACTTGACTGTCATCTACGAGAACAGAATCAATCTCTGCTTTTGCAACAAGTAATTTGGTTGTTATTAAGTCTTTGAGAACAGCACACTTTGTGTTACCTGATATTCTTTCACCTCTAGATAAAATATCTAAATAAGTACTTTCCAGCTCAGATCTTAATACAATATAATCATCTACTCTACCAATGATTTCATCAACAACAACTCCAGACTGCCCTCTCAGCTCCGAAGTAATGACTGGAAAAAATATTAATAAAGAAAGTAAATGTTTAAAAAATTTCATAGTCTACTCCTTTAGTAGAGTTTATAAAAATGCTATCTCGCAATTTATCAAATAAATCTTGTTTTCTCTTATTTAAAATGATAGTATTAATCACATCTACTTCAAAATCCAAAGGAGAAAAATCACCTTTTAATTTTTTATCTAAGATCTTGATAAGGTATACATATTCGTCATCTCTCATCTGATAAAAAGTACGAGTTTTTAAGAAATTATTTTTATCAATATTGTTAGGAAAAGGGGTGCCTATTACTATATCATCAAACTTTACCCATATTGAATCTTCAATAAATGACTTTTCAGAAAATTGATATATAAAAGATAAAACTTTATCTGTATCGGTATTAGGGTATCTTCTAAAGTCTGATATGAAAGTATTAAGACCAGGTACTTGTAATGATATTTTAGCGTAAAGAGCTTGTACTAAATTGAATGGTAAAATAAAATCCTCAATATTTTCGTCATAATAATTTTCTAAATCTACCAAAGATACCACCTGAGAAGGGTTGCTCATTAACATAAGCTTTTCAAACTCAAATAAAAGAAGATCATCTCTGTACTTCTCAACTTTTCTGTCAATTAAAAGCCTTAACTCATCAGATTGGTAAGCTGACTTTAAAAGTAACTGTTTCTTTAGCCAGTCATTTATTTGGTTAGAGAAAACAGACACGCTATCTCCCATTGACTCTTGATACAAAATTTCATCTCTTAATAAAAATTTGTCACCTACTCTTGCTATTATTTCATCTTCTTTATTTTCATTCTGCTTAACTAAGGAGCAAGAAAATAAAAAAATAAGAATTATATATTTATACATTTTTGACTGAAATCATAAGTAATGTGGTATCGTCAAGCGATATATTGTTTCCCTTGAAGTTATTTACATCTTCTTTGACTAATTCAATGAATTCTTCAGGTTCTTTTCTCCCGCTCTCAAAAAGATTTTTGATTTTGGAAGATCCATAATAATCACCGTATGCATTTTGAATTTCAATTAAACCATCTGTATAACTAAATAAATCAAAGCCTTTTGAGATTTTTAATTTTGAGATTTTTATTTCTGGTAGCTGTGGAAACATCCCAAGAACAGTTGAGCCTTTATCTAAAGTGACGATCTTATCGTTATAAGCAATAAGAGGATGCGGGTGACCACAATTAATATATTCTAATGATTTACTTTTAAAATCATATATACAGATAAACATGCTAACAAACCTTTCACTAAGCCCCCTAAGGTTAATCTGATAATTTAATTCTTCGACTATTTTTTTTAGATCTTCTGTATTACGTATCATTGTTCTAATTGAAGCTTGAACATTGGACATCATAAGTGCCGCAGGTATACCTTTACCTGAAACATCAGCAATACAAACCAAGAACTTATTTTCATTTATAGGAATATAATCATAATAATCCCCACCAAGAGTAAAGTGCGGTTTGTAAAATGAAAATATTTTAAGTTTTTTGGAGTTAGGAAGTACTTTAGGTATAAGGTTTTCTTGAACTTTCTGTGCGACAATTCTCTCGTTTTGTATATTATCAAAGACAGGTGTGGTAGGAAGGCTAAAAATATTTATTAAAGTTGAAACGGAATAATATGTGAAATTGAAAGAGAACAATAAAATTAGAAAAAGTGACGATTTAACATTATAAAAATCTTCAGAATCTAAAATATCAAGACTAAAAAATTGAAAAATCAAGAGGTGACAGAATACGATAAAAATTGAAAATAAAATTGTTTTCCATTTTTGGTTAAAAGGTAAAAAAGCGACCCACTTTTGGTTGAAAAAAAGAACCCCCACTACAATGAATAGAGCTAATAGTATATACTGATAAATACTTGAAGGAAATATATTATATGAGAAATCAAAAATAAACATCAACAGCAAGGCATAACTCAAAAGTAAGAGTATGGATTTCATAGTTCTAGATGACTCAAAAGAAATGAGGCGATTAGAAATAAGAAAACATATTATAAAGAAAATACTAGATGAACCTAACGTTAAGTTAAAAAGAAGGTATTTAACTAAACTGAAAATAGATGTATTATTTATAATTTCAAATGAAAAAATTAAATATGAAACGATAAGAGGAATAAAGCATCTTATACCAAACATGAACAATCTAAAAAATGTATTGAAGACATCCTCTCTACTAATTTTTGCAATTGTTAAATCATAATACTTGTAAAACGATAGGCAGAAAGATCCAAAGAAAATTAAATACAACGATAAATTTATCGATTCAGAAAAGCTTTGATTAATCTGATTTATAACAACATGAAATATGCTGAAAAGGATCCAAAAAACAGAACCAAGAATTAGGTAAACTTTTGGGTTAAATCTGAACCTCATCTAAATTATTTTTTTGAGTAATTAGGGGCTTCCCTAGTTATGAAAACATCATGTGGGTGTCCTTCAATTGAACCTGCATTTGTTATTCTTACAAACTTTGCTTCCTGAAGTTTTTCAATATTTTTTGCGCCAACATAACCCATGCCTGATCTAAGACCGCCATTAAGTTGATAAAGAATTTCAGATAAATTTCCTTTGTATGGAACCCTTCCAACAATGCCCTCTGGTACTAACTTTTTTGGATTGTCTTGATCTTGTTGAAAATATCTATCTCTAGTGCCTGCTTCCATTGCCTCAACTGAACCCATTCCCCTGTAAGTTTTGTATTTTCTTCCTTCGTAAATAATAACATCACCAGGAGCCTCTTCTGTACCTGCTAATAGTGATCCAGTCATAACAGAACTTGCTCCAGCAGCCAGTGCTTTAACTATATCTCCTGAAAACCTTATTCCACCGTCAGCAATTATTGGTATACCTGTTGCCTTTATTGTTTGAGAAACTTCGTTTATAGCTGACAACTGAGGCATACCTACACCAGCTATAATCCTTGTTGTGCATATACTCCCGGGCCCAACTCCAACCTTTACTGCATCAGCACCCGCCTCAACCAATGCTTTTGCTGCAGAACCTGTTGCAATATTTCCAACAATTACATCAATAGAATAACTTGACTTTATATTTTTTAAAAGATCAATAACAGACTTTGAGTGAGCATGAGCAGTGTCAATTGAAATAACATCAACATTTGATGCTATCAACATATCTAACCTCTCCTCCCAATCATCTGATATCCCTAAGGCAGCGCCTACCCTAAGTCTGCCTAATTCATCTTTACATGCGTCAGGCATAGATTTGTTTTTCTGGATATCTTTATAAGTAATTAGACCAACTAGCTTTCTGCCCTCAACAATAGGCAATTTTTCAATTTTATGTTTTTTAAGAATTTTTTCAGCATTATCTAGGCTTATTCCTGTTTTTGCGGTGACTAGTTTTTTTGTCATGATATCAATCAACTCAACGCTATGGTCTTTTTGAAATCTCAAATCTCTATTTGTTACTATACCCACTAAATCGTTATTTTTATTAATTATAGGTATTCCCCCAATTTGATTTTTTTTCATAATCATTAATGCATCCTTGACCTTAGCATCATTATGTAGAGTTATAGGATCTTTTATCATACCACTCTGAGATCTTTTAACTTTTCTAATCTCATTAGCCTGATCTTTTGGGGAAAGGTTTTTGTGAACAATTCCAATACCACCTTTTAACGCAACTCCAATAGCCAGTTTAGACTCAGTAACCGTATCCATGGATGCTGAAAGAATTGGAATATTTAATCTTATATTTTTTGTGAGTGATGTTGTTATATCAGTATCTGAGGGCAATACTTCTGAGTACGATGGAATCAGTAATACATCATCGAAGGTTAGGGCTTCAAACTGGAATTTGTTGTCTTTTTTCATAGCAAATAAGAATTTTATCTATTTGCCAAGCAAAACTAATACATTATACTTGAGTTAAAAAATTCTTTAATAACTATCTAAATGAACCTATTCTTAGAGACATTAGCTACTATTTTTGGGATATTAAGTGTTTGGTACGCAAGAAATAACAAAATATATGTTTTTCCTACGGGGATAGTTAGTGTTCTAATATTTGCATATTTAACCTTCATAAATAAAATTTATGCAGAAACTGGCATCAATATATACTATTTTGTGATGAGCGTTTATGGGTGGGTACTTTGGGGATCAAAAAATAAAAAAATTCAAAAAAAAATCTCTTTCAGTTCAAAGGGTGAAATTATTTTTTCAACAACTATATCCATTATATTCTATATAATAATTTATACCATTTTAAAAAACACTGATAGCGATGTAATAATGCTTGATAGCTTAACTACTTCACTAAGCTTAACGGCAATGCTTCTTCTTGCAAGAAGAAAAATTGAAAATTGGATATTTTGGATTATAGCAGACCTTATATACATACCTTTATTTTTATATAAAGGTCTTTACATAGCAAGCCTTCAATATTTTGTCTTTCTTATATTGGCAATCAGTGGATATATTGAATGGAAAAAAAATATTGAAAAATGAAAAGAATCTCAGTTGTTGGTCCTGAATCATCTGGAAAAACTACCCTAACTAAATATCTATCAAAAACATTAAAATGCAATTACTCTGAAGAGTATGCAAGAACCTATCTAGATAAAAAAGAGACATACGATGTTCATGATTTAATTAAGATAGCGAAAGAGCAAAATAGAATAATAACAAATAACATCAAGAAAGGTAATGATTACTTTATAGCAGATACATCATGTCTTGTTATCGAGTTATGGAGCAGAATTAAATTCAATCATGTAGATGTTGATTTAAAATATTTATCATTAAATGAAGACTTTGACTTTTATCTACTATGTAGACCTGATATCCCCTGGGAAGAGGATAGATTGAGAGAAAATCCTAATGACAGAGATGATATATTCGATGTCTATGAAACAACTCTAAAAAAAAGAAATTTAAATTATAAAATAGTAGAAGGAAGTCTGCTGGAAAGACTTCTAATAGCACTTGATTTTATAAAGAATTGATATTAAAATTGTATATACAAGGGGTGCCTAATACAAAGGCTGAGATTATACTCTAAAAAACTGATCCAGGTAATGCTGGCGTAGTAAAAAAGCTAATGCTATTAGTCCCTTTTTAAATTTATAAAAAATGAGGACTATTTTACTTTTATTTATAACCTTCACATCCATTGCACAGAACAATTTTGTTGGTAGAGTTACTGATAGTAGTGGTGAGCCAATAGTTGGTGCAAACATTTTAATTGAAGAATCAAATCTTATTACCTATACGGACGAGAAGGGTAAGTTTTATCTAAACTCTAACTCTACTAATATAGATATCCAGGTATCACATGTAGGTTATTTAACAAAGGAAATTGAATTTTCAAATCCAAATCAAGAAATTAACATTGTATTAGATGATGGCATAATATTGAAAGACGAAATAAAAGTAATTTCTACAAGAGCAAAATATAACAGCCCTTTTGCATTTACGAATATTTCTAAATCATTCATTGAAAAAAATAATTCAGGAAAGGATATCCCCTTTCTGATAAACTCAACGCCCTCTACATATTCAACATCTGATGCTGGAAATGGTATAGGTTACACTGGTGTAAGAATAAGAGGAAGTGATGCCACAAGAATAAATGTTACCATTAATGGCATACCCTACAACGACTCTGAATCTCATGGAGTTTTTTGGGTAAACGTGTCTGACCTAGCTTCATCAGCTAATAGCATACAAGTACAGAGGGGTGTGGGATCTTCAACAAATGGAGGAGGAGCTTTTGGGGGGACGGTCAGTATTAAAACAGGTAAAGCGTCTGAAGATTTTAAGTTAAAGTACTCATCTTCGGCTGGATCATATAAAAGCTTCAAAAATACATTAGAATTAAATTCAGGTTTGATAAAAAATAAGATTAATATGAACCTAAGGTTATCTAAAATAAATTCAGACGGATATGTTGACAGGGCCACATCAGACCTTAAGTCATATTATGCCTCTGCTAGTTACTACTCAGATAAAACATCTATTGATTTAATTAATTTTTCAGGAAAAGAAAGAACTTATCAATCGTGGTGGGGAACACCTGAGGGAAGAATAAATAATGACATTGAGGAAATGAATAATGTAATTGCAAATAATGGTTACTCCGATGAACAAGCTGACAATCTTTTGAATTCTGGTAGAACATTTAATTACTATACATATGATAATCAGACTGATAATTATCAACAAGACCACTACCAAATGCATTTCAACCATGATATATCAAATACAGCTAATTTACATTTGGCTCTTCACTACACTTACGGAAGGGGTTATTACGAAGAATTTAGAGAAGATGATAATTTATCTAATTACTATGACTTTTTAGAAAATAAATCTCTCGACTTAGTCAGAAGGAGATGGTTATCCAATCATTTTTATGGATTAACCTACTCTTTTTCAAAGAAGTTTGATAAAAGTGAAATAAATATTGGTGGTGCTTTGAATGAGTATGATGCTGATCATTTTGGAGAAATTATTCAACCACAGCTCATGGTCTCAGAGCCTTACTATTTTTCTAAATCATTCAAAAAGGATGGTAATATTTTTATAAAATATAACCTCAATATCACTGAAAGTGCAGAGTTATTTACTGATATGCAATTAAGGGGATATTCCCATAAGATGAAAGGAAATGATAATGACAAATCTATTATTGATGTGGATAAGAATAATGTTTTTTTTAACCCTAAAGTTGGATTAACCAAATCATTAAATGATAAGGTTATTCTGTACGGGTCAGTTGCTGTAGCAAATAGAGAACCTATAAGGAGTGATTATATTGATTCAAAGATTGAGCCAAAACATGAGAGCTTGGTAAACATTGAGCTCGGAAAAGGTTTCAATTATAATATAGGTAGCTTTAATACAAATCTTTATTTGATGGAATACAATAATCAATTAATTACTACAGGTGAAGTCAATGACGTAGGAGCTTACATAAGAGAAAATGTTAAGAAAAGTAGAAGGTTTGGTGTTGAATTTACAAATGTACTTAACTCGAAAGATTTTTATGTTAATTCCTCATTATCACTTTCAAGAAACCTTGTTTACAATTTCAATGAAACACTATATGATTATGGTGCTGATTTTTCTCAGTATAATATCATTGAAAATAAATACGTCATAACTGACTTAGCGTTCTCCCCAGGGGTTCTTTTGAATAATCATTTTGAATGGAAAGCTAATAAGTTTTTGAGTTTTATTTTAAATTCTAAATATGTAGGGAAACAATATCTAGACAACACATCAAACGAGAAAAGAGTGCTTAAAGACTTTTTAATAAATGACTTTAAGATACAGACTAACCTCACAAATAATGTCTTTAATAATTTATTTTTTAAGATAGAAATTAACAATATATTTAATGTGAAATATTCTAGTAATGGATATACTTTTGGGTATTATGGTGGCATGGATTACGAAGTAAGAGAGAATTACTTTTACCCTCAAGCAACTAGAAATATTATGTTTTCAGTAAGCATAGAAATATAGATGAAAACCACAGTAGAAATTAGTCTTTATAAACTGCAAGAGGAAGACTCTAGTGGCAATTACAAACTGATTGTCAAAGAGTTTTTAAAAAGCATTCAAAATAAAAATTTGGAGATTGAAACTAATGGCTTAAGTTCACTAATATATGGTGATTATTCGGATATAATTGAACTATTAAATAATGAGGTTAGAGATTTTTTAGATAAGTATAGAAGTGTATTTGTTTTAAAAATTTCGAAAGGAACCTTAAAATATAAAGATTAATTACTTACCCGTATTACAAATTATAAATCTATTTTTTCCATAAAAATCTCTCATACTTTCAGGGTTATAGCCTTGAAATAAGTCTAATACCTCATTAACATACAGGTCGTTAATTTCCAGATATATTCTTCCACCCTCATTTAAATTTTTCTTTGCAAAAACTAATATTTGTCTATAGAAATATAGAGGATCATCCTGTGTAAATAAAGCTGTTTTAGGTTCATTATCTAACACTAAACTATCAACTAACTTTTTATCACTTATTGGTATATAAGGTGGATTACTTACAATGACATCAAACATTTTATCCGTTTTAAACTTCTCTATACTATCATTAACTAAGTCAACATTTTCACTCTCATCCAAAATATTTTTTCTTGCTACAGTTATAGCCTCAGAAGAAATGTCAATTCCCATCACTTTTGAATTAATATTTTTTCTTAAAGAAATTGCAATACAACCTGAACCTGTACCTATATCAATTATATTTATTGACTTTCGATTTTTTTCTCTTTTTATAATCAGAGATACAAGTTCCTCAGTTTCAGGTCTAGGAATTAAAACTTTATCATTTATATAAAACTTTTTATAGAGGAAAAACTCAGATGAGGCAACATACTGCACCGGTATATTTTGATTTAATTTGTTGACATCATTTATTAAAAGATCATTTTCATTTTTTTTCAAAATAATCTCTTTTTCAAGTAAAATATCAGTCGGAGAAATATCAAACCTTAGATATAAATACTTGGCAATAATATTTTCTAAATCTCTTCCACTGAAAGTGGTTATCATTTCTTTAAGTTTATTGCTAATTTTACTTGCTGTTGTTTTCACGTAATTGTTATATGGATAAAACTCATCATAAATATATAGAAAGGACATTTTATTTAGCCAAGAAAGGTTTGGGGAATGTTAAACAAAACCCTATGGTGGGATGTGTTATTGTAAAAGATAATAAAATAATTGGTGAAGGATACCACAAAAAATATGGTAAAGAACATGCAGAGATAAATGCTATAAAATCTGTAACTAATAAAAAAGAAATAAAAGGAAGCTCTATTTATGTAAATTTAGAACCTTGTAGCCATTATGGAAAAACCCCTCCGTGTACTCTAGAAATAATAAAGCATAAGCCTAAGGAAGTCATAATAGCAAATAAAGATCCAAATAAAAAAGTAAATGGAAGAGGCATTGATTCTCTTAGGGAGAACGGCATAAATGTGATAGAAGGAATAAAGAGAAAGGAAGGAGAAAATTTAAACAAAAGGTTTTTTACAACTCAAAATAAAAAAAGACCATATGTTATTTTAAAATGGGCACAGACTATTGATGGTTTTATAGCCCGAAAAAATGGAGACTCTAGATGGATATCAAATGGTTTATCAAGAAAATTTGTTCATAAATGGAGATCAGAGGAAGACGGTATTTGCGTTGGAATTAATACGGTTTTAATTGATAACCCTAAACTTAATGTAAGAAAATGGAAAGGAGATAATCCCTTGAGGATTATCATAAATCCGAACCTTAAATCACTAAAAAACAAAAAAGTAATTAATGACGAACTACTATCATTAATTATTAATCAGGTTGAATCTTCTTCTTGCTCTGGTAAAGAATTTTATAAAACCAAAAATCTATCATTTAAAAAAGTATTAGATATTTTATACAAAAAAGGAATCTCAAGTTTATTAGTTGAGGGCGGAGCAAAAACATTAAATAATATAATACAAGAAAATATCTGGGATGAAGCAAGAGTATTCACTGGAAGTAATAAATTTGACGAAGGAATTAAAGCACCTAGTTTTAAATTACCGGAACACTTTCAAAATATAGATAAAGACAAATTGTATACAATTTATAACAATGGAAGAAATTAAAATATCACAAAATTTAAGTAAAGAGAAAAAATACATTGAACTAGTAAATCAAGTTAATTTACTAATTAAAGATGAAAGAGATTTAATTGCCAATCTATCTAATACTTGTTCTGCAATTAATGAGGTACATAATTTCCTTTGGACCGGCTTCTATATTGTCAAGGAAGATGAGTTAGTTCTAGGGCCCTTTCAAGGCCCTGTTGCTTGTACAAGGATTGGCTTTGGGCGAGGGGTGTGTGGAAAGTCTTGGGAAGAAAAACGATCAATTATAGTAGATGATGTTGAAAAATTTCCAGGTCACATTGCATGCAGTTCAAAATCAAAATCTGAGATTGTTATACCCATATTTAGAGGTGATGATGTTTTTGGTATATTGGACGTTGACGATACTAGATATGGAACCTTCGATGAAGTTGATGAAAAGTATTTAAAAAAAATTGTTGAGTTAATCGAAAAAAAATTAATCTAACTCAGCTATTAATGTTTCTCCACTTATCGTATTTTGATCTTTTTTAACACAAACTCTTGTTCCAAGCGGAAGGAAAATATCTGCCCTTGAACCAAATTTTATAAAACCCAACTGATCAGCTTGGTTAACTTTTGATCCTTCCTTAGAGTAATTTACTATTCGCCTTGCAACAAATCCTGCAATTTGTCTGACCATCAACTCAATGTTTTCATTTGCAATGACAGTAGTTGTTCTCTCATTTAACTTACTTGATTTAGGGTGCCAAGCAACCAAGTATTTTCCTTTGTGATATTTATAATATTTAACAAAACCGGTAATTGGATTCCTATTTATGTGTACATCAAAAGGAGACATAAATATGGATATCATAAGTTTTTTGTCTTTAAAATATTCATCCTCAAAAACCTCTCCAATATGAACAACTTTTCCATTAGCTGGGGAAATTATTTTTTTGTCTCCAATATTCTTTTTAATTACGGGACTTCTAAAGAATTGTAGAAAAAAGAATAGTTCAAATACAGTTAATAGTAAAACTAAACCCTTTACCCATATAGAAAGATCTAATAGGAAAATAACAAGGTTAATCGCAAAACCAATAACAAATAAGACAAATAAAAACTTATGTCCCTCCTTATGTATTCTGACCATTTTTCTGAAACGTGAATGAACCGTCTCTATACTTATAAGTTCTAGAAACTTTATCTATCGCCGCAATATAAGCAGCAGTTCTTAATGATACTTTATATTTTTTGGAGATAGAATATACATTGTTAAAAGACTGTTTTATTATGGAATCACTTCTTCTATACACTCTACTTTTAGTCCATTTAAAACCTAACCTGTTTTGAACCCACTCAAAATACGAGACAATTACACCGCCAGCATTGGCTAAAATATCTGGAACCGCTATAATTCCATTTTTTTCAATAATAGAATCTGCCTCATGAGATGTTGGGCCATTCGCGCCCTCAACAATTACTTTAGCTTTGATCGAATTAACATTTTTTTCAGTTATAGCATTTTCAAGAGCTGCAGGAATTAAAACATCAACTTCCAACTTTAACAATTCATCATTAGAAATTTTCGTAGCTTCCTTAAACCCTTCAAGTGTTCCTTTGTTCTCATTTCTGTACTGAATTGCCTTACCTATATCTATTCCTTTCTCGTCATAATAACCTCCGGATATATCAGAAATTGCGACAATATTACATCCTCTTTCTTTCAATAATAAAGCTGCCCAAGATCCAACATTGCCAAAACCCTGTATAGCAACTTTAGCATTAAATGGATTTATTTTGTTTTTTGTTAAAGCGGCTAATGTTGCTACCATAACTCCCCTTCCAGTGGCTTCTATCCTTCCCGCGGAACCTCCAAGTATTATTGGTTTTCCCGTGACAACAGCATTAATTGTAACCCCTCGAGCTCTTGAATATTCATCCATCAACCAAGCCATCTGATCAGGTCCTGTCCCAACATCAGGTGCTGGTATATCTTTGTCTGGACCAAATATATCGTTCATAGACTGAGTGTAAGCTCTTGTCAACCTTTCCAGCTCTGAAAGACTCATTTGTTTTGGATCACAGCATATACCCCCTTTGGCTCCACCATAGGGAATATCAACAACCGCACATTTCCAAGTCATCCAAGCAGCTAGAGCTGTTACCTCATTTATATTGACAGAAGGATCATATCTTATACCTCCTTTTGAAGGGCCCAAAATGTTAGAATGTATAACTCTATATCCCTCGAAAACTCTAATTGAACCATCATCCATAGAGATTGGTAGCGAAACAATAATTTTCTTTACTGAAGATTTTAAAACGTTATAGACCTCCTCATCAAGGTCAAGGTATTCTGCTGCAACATGAAACCTCTTCATCATTGACTCGAGAGGATCTTTATCATGCAGGATAGGAGCTGGTTCTTTATAACTCATATCAGTTTTTGGGTTTGATTTTGTAAATCTACAATTTTAAGTTATCTGAGACATAATTTTAAGATAAAAAAATACGTAGGGAACCACAAAGAAAAAACTATCAAATCTATCTAAAAAACCGCCGTGGCCTGGAAGCTTGTTTCCACTATCTTTAAGATTAAAGTTTCTTTTGATTAATGACTCAAACAAATCACCAAAAATACCTGAAACTAATACAACTAGAGAGAATATTGCCCAAAATAAAAATGAATACATATCAAAAAAGAAATGTAGCAAGTAAGCAATAGACATATTAACAAAAAAACCTGACAACACACCCTCCCATGTTTTCATTGGTGATACCGACTCAAATAACTTTGTTTTTCCAAATAAAGATCCACCAATAAAAGCTGCACTTTCACTAGCCCACAAAAAAATAAAGACACTAAGTAAGAATATAGAATCGTAACTACCTTGCTCAAATACGATAAAGTTCATGAGTGAGAGTGGAAGAGAAATATAAAGTATTCCAAAAAAAGTTACTGAAACATTTTTTATCGCGTCTTTACTTTTTGAACTATAAAGAGCCGAAAGGCAAACAATTGGGAGAATAGGTATGAGAATAAAGTATATCCCCCACATCTCTCCATTACTTGAATAGAGATATGAAGTTATAAAGATCAAAACTGATAAAAACACTCCGAGTATATCATTAGGTCTATAATTATTTTGTTTAAGAATTCTATAATACTCTCTAGATGATAAAAATATGATAACAACAAAAGCTAATAAATAAGATAACTCATGGAAGGTTGAAAGAATCAAGAGCGACCCTCCAAACAGAGCAGTTAAAAACCTATGTTTAAGGTTAGTTTTATCCACTTTTTTTATTTTCAGTTAGTAAAGATTTAGCCTTAAGATAATTTTTTTCGGATACTAAAACCTCAAAATAACCAAAATTGTTGTACGAGGAGTCTATTTTGTCAAGAGGTATGCACCTTATCTCTTTACTTTCAAGAAGTGATAAGATCTGGTAAGCTTCAATTCTATTCTTTGTCTTAAATAGACTAACCCATTTTATCTGCTCTTTCATTTAACAGTTTTTGTCTGACAAAATAAATAGTAATTAAAAATAGAATTAATGAAAGAATTATAACCACAACTGGTAAATCTGGAGGATCATTTACACCTAGTTCATATTCTTTACCAAAATAACCTTGTTGAGCAGCATACCACATAGTAACAGCAAAAAAGTTATTAAACGCATGAGCAATCATGGCATATGTAATACTTCCAGACCAGTGGAATAGATAACCAAATAAAACACCCATAAAGAGCCTTGGGAAGAAACCGTAAAACTGCATGTGTATAGCGCTGAAAATAAAAGCACTTAACCAAATAGCTAAATGATGATTTCGCGAAATCAAATAAAAATTTTTTTGAATAATCCCTCTAAATAAAAATTCTTCAAAAAAACCAGGAATAATAGCAATTGCTATTATACCTATAAGGTACTCATTAAAATTATCAAATGAGACAAGATATATTGTTAGTTCCTCAAGCTGAGATTCCTTCAACTTAGCCCATGTTTCAAAAGAACTTAAAAACTCTGGAAAAACGACTGATTTGTTCCAGATAACTATTGGTGAGTCCACGAGTACGAAAAGGAAAGTGAGTATAAAGACAAAACAAATAGAACCTAAAGATACTTTTTTGAAATTCATATTATAATCATTTTCCTGGGATGTAGGGCCGTTAGCTTCTTCATCGACTATTTTGGCTTCTTTTAATTCTTCAATTAGCCCTTCTTCTTTAACAACTAGAATCTCTCCTGATTCTAATTCATATTCTCCAATAGGCATTGCAACTAATTCATCATCTGTTTTGATGAATACTTCATTTCCATAAGAAAATGTTAGAGCGGTTATTACTGTACCATTCTTTAGTTTCCAATCTTTAAGTTTATTGCTCTTCCAAATAGCAAAATAAGGCAAAGCCAGTAGAACCAGAGCTAATGAATTTGATATGAGCATTATCTTCCTATCAAAAATTTCATAAGGTATTTCAGTATCTATCTCTGTCACCGCTGAAGACAAGAACATCAGTATGACTGGCAAAGACCAAAGTGAGATATATAATAATTCTTTTACGTGTTTATTCATAATTGATTTTCTTTGCAAACAAATTTAAATTAAAAAATGTCATTTAATGAAAATTGACAATATAGAGCTCGGTGAATTTCCTCTACTTCTAGCGCCTATGGAAGATGTAAGCGATCCTCCATTTAGAGCGGTGTGTAAACAAAATGGTGCTGACCTTATGTTCACTGAGTTTATATCATCAGAAGGTTTAATAAGAGACGCTGAAAAAAGCGTACAGAAACTTGATATATACGATGATGAGAGACCAATAGGGATTCAGATATTTGGTGATAAAATTGATTCAATGAGACAAGCAGCAGAAATATCTGAAAAAGCAAAACCGGAGATTTTAGATATTAACTATGGGTGTCCGGTCAAGAAAGTTGCCTGTAGAGGAGCTGGTGCAGGAATATTACTTGACCTTGACAAAATGCAAAAAATGACAGCTGAAATTGTTAAGCAAGTTAAAATTCCTGTAACAGTTAAGACTAGACTAGGTTGGGATGAAAATAACATCAAAATTATGGAGGTGGCTGAACGGCTACAAGATGTTGGAATAAAAGCATTATCAATTCACGGAAGGACAAGAAAACAGATGTACAAAGGAGAAGCAGACTGGAGTTACATTGCAGAAGTAAAAAATAATCCAAGAATTAAAATACCAATTTTTGGAAACGGTGATGTGGATTCTCCTGAAAAAGCACTAGAATATAAAAATAAATATGGTGTAGATGGAATAATGATTGGAAGAGCAGCAATTGGTAACCCCTGGATATTCAATGAAATAAAATATTACTTAAAACATAAAAAAAGAAAAAGCATACCTACTATTGATGAAAGAATTGATGCAGTAAAAAAACATCTTTACTTTTCAATTAAATGGAAGGGTGAGAAGCTTGGTCTAGTCGAGATGAGAAGGCATTATAATAATTACTTTAAAGGAATTGAGAACTTTAAAGAATATCGAATGAAGTTAGTTCTTAGCGAAAGTATCAATTCATCAATGGAAACTTTAGAGGAAATTTCTAGTATCTATACTACAAAGAGAGAGACTAGTTTAACATGATCAAAAACAAAAATGCTTACGCCTGGTTATTGCTGATTCTTTTAAGTTTAATCTGGGGTAGCTCACCAATATTAATTAAGAAATCATTAGTATCATTAGGACCCTTTGAAATTGGTGCGCTAAGATTATCATTTGCTGCTATTGTTCTTATACCATTTCTTTCAAAAAATTTTAAAGAGGTTAAAAAAGAAGATATACCAATATTATTTATCTCTGGAATAGTAGGAAACGTGATTCCATATTTTTTATATCCAATAGCTCAGACAAATATAGACAGTGGAACCTCAGGTGTTTTAACTTCTCTCACTCCTTTTTTTGCTTTATTAATTGGAGTATTTTTCTATAAACTAAAAGCAACCAAAAATAACATTATTGGTTTAACTATAGGTTTTTCAGGAACAGCAGCATTAATACTCTTATCAGAAAATACAGATGCTAACCAGTCAAACTTATATGGACTCTATGTTGTGTTAGCGACTATACTATACGGAATTAATTTAAATCTTGTAAAATACCACTTGAATCATCTTAAACCAGTAACTATTACCAGCTTCTCCATTGTTTTAATATTGCCAATTACTGTATATATACTATTTGCACACACACCGTTTCTTACTCATATGCAAAGTTTCAATACTTATAAAAACGAATTTATTTATGTATTTATTTTGGGAATTTTAAGCACTTCAATTGCTACATTGATTTTTTATAATTTAATAAAGATAAAAGATACAGTCTTTGCATCAACAGTTACCTACTTAATGCCAATTGTTGCGGTTGTGATTGGAATACTGGATGGTGAAATAGTAAACCTTTATCAACTCAGTGGTATGGGATTGATAATTCTAGGAGTATATATAAATAGTATAAAAAAGTAAGAGTTAAACTCCTTCACGTTCTAGTAGAGACTTGGTAAGCCTAATTCCTTCTTCCTCACTGTATCGAGATCCTTCATATTCTATTGAGACATATCCTCGATATTTAGATTTTTTTATAATACTCATCATTCTTGAAAAATCCGTTTCAATACAGTTGCCATCAGAATCAAAATCGTTACTCTTAGCGCTAACGCTCATTGCATAAGGTAATAATTCCTCAACACCAAGATATCTATCGTACTCTACTGCACATCCTGATGTTGTAGCACCCCAATCTGATAAATTTTTAGGAGTACTTCGAATGCAAAAGTTTCCAAAGTCAGGAAGGGTACCAATATTTTTTCTGTTTGCGTTCTCGATTACCTTGACTAACCATTTTGCGTTAGAAGAATAACCACCATGATTTTCAACAATAACATTTATACCAAAGTCTTCAGAAAATTCTCCAAGAACAGCTAACGATTCGGATGCGTTTTTTGATACCTCTTCCTCAGAGCCATTCCCTGCTGCATTCACCCTGATATGGGAACAACCAATAAACTTTGCAGCCTCTACCCATTTCTTATGATTATTAATAGCCTTAAGTCTCTTTCTTTTATTTGTATCACCTAGGTTGCCTTCTGAATCAATCATAATTAAATTGTTAATTATGCCATTATCTTCAGATATGTTTAACATCTCGCTTAGGTATTTTTTATTCTTTGCTTTATTAATAAAAAATTGATTTACATATTCAACTACACCTATATCAAATTTCTCTCTAGCTATTCTAGCAAAATCAAGGTTATCGATCTTCCCTGACTTTAAAGATTTATTTAATGACCACTGAGCAAGTCCAATCTCAAAAAAAGGATCTTGCCCCCGATAGGCAAAGATAGGATTGGAGATAAGACTTCCTGCTATAAACGATTTACATATAAAATCTCTTCTTTTCATTTAATTAATTTAAAAAAAATTATTCATAGACGCTACTAAATAGTACACCATTATAATCTAACTCTCCAGCGGTAATTGCGATCGGTAAAATATTTTCTTTTGGAGGCAGAGGGCATGTGGTAAAAGTCGAGAAAACACAAGGAGGATTGTAGGCCATATTAAAATCAATTGTCATATTATTATTACTATCTGGTGGATCTAGATATAAAAATCTTCCCCCACCATAGGTTGATTCACCATTTGTCAAATCTCCAAAAGCAATAAAATATCTCCCCGAAGATCTAACTGTAGGTTCAAATGAATATTCAGTTCCCTCATAATTGAAATATATTTTCCCCGGAACAATATCAAAATAACTACCACCCTGAAAGTTTGGAATAATAGCTTTTTTTGGGTTTTCAAAAGGTTTAAAGGTTGCATTTACTATCCACCTCTTGCTATAAGTGAAGTGATTAATTTCTAAAGCACTTTTTAGCATTGGGTGATTAAAATTTCTGAGCCTTATCCCTCTAACTCCAGAGTCAACATGAACAAACCACCTAAAAGAACCCCTATCAAAAAAGTTGAAGTCTTCAAAGTAATTATAAGATATATCTGTAATTAATTTATTTTCAAATAGGACAGGCACATAATATTTAAATGTAATGAGAGAATCTTTTATAGTAAACTCAGCAAAATTATCAGGAAAACCATTTGGCATCAACATATCATTTCCTTCTGCAGAGCCCATTGTATGTTTTCCATCTTCAATCTGATAAAGTCCGGCCAGGTTAAGAAAACCATCCTCAGCATATAATGCATTTTTTCTTCTCAATTTCCAATCCTCATAATATTCAGGGTTTACTGTTTCTGAGCATGATAAAATAATTAAAAAAAATATTAAAAATCTTAATTTCATTATATTTATAAAGTTAACATTTTTAGAAAAAATTGTGAAAATCATCCTTACACTCCTTATTAACTTTATAATAAATCTAGCCTCTGTTAGTCCTTATAAAGAAAATGATAAAATATCATTACTAGTGTTCTATGAGACTCAAGGATTTGTTCACGACGAAGCTATTCAAGAAGGAAAAGTAATGATGTCTAAAATTGGAAATAAAAAAAACTACAATATAATTTTTGCAGAAAACTCTAACCTTTTTGAAGAGTCTTATTTAGATAAAATAGATGTTATAATTTTTCTTTGCACAACATTGGACGTCTTAGATGAAAATGAAGAAAAAGCAATGAAAAACTTTATCAGAAATGGTGGGGGATTTATAGGAATTCATTCAGCTACAGACACAGAATATGAGTGGGAATGGTATGGGAAATTAGTTGGAGCTTATTTTATGAATCACCCAGATATTCAGAAAGCAACAATAATAACTGAAAAAAAACACCACTTTTTAACAGACCACCTGAAAGATAGATGGAGCATAAAAGATGAGTGGTATAACTTCAAAGATTTCAACCCAGACATAAATGTTTTATTAAGTTTAGACGAGACTAGTTATGAGGGAGGAGAAAATGGTGAGTATCATCCCATTTCGTGGTACCATGAGTTTGAAGGTGGAAGGTCATTTTATACAGGTTTGGGGCATGTTGGCGAAACCTATAAAGATTCTAGGTTTGTGAAAATGATAGAGAAGGCAATTTTATATACATCTGGTTTAATTACTAAATAAATTTTTTGATGTATTGCTGCTGTCAAAAACCCTAAAAGCAACTACCTCAGCCTCGGCGGTTACTTTATTATTACTTTCAACATAGCATTTAATTAGTACTTTTTTTGGAGTATAACTCTTGACAACTGCTCGTAACTTAACTTCTTTGTTTGGTGTAGGTTTTATAAACCTAACCTTAATTGTTCCGGTTGCATATCTATAATGTGGCTTTGAGCTCAACTCTCTTTTCTCAAATTTATATGCATAAGCCATAGCTGTTCCCATTGTGTGGCAATCAATTATAGTCGATATTATACCCCCATTCATAATATCCTTCCAGCCTTGATGAAATTGTTTAGGCTTCCAAAAACACACAGACTCATCACCATCCCAAAAACTTTTTACGTGTAAACCATCCTTGGTTTCCCTACCACACCCAAAACAAACATTACCAGGCATATTATTCTGAAAAATCTTTGGTGAATCTTTTGATAACATTCTATCTTAAATAATATTAGTAAGTATGATAAAAACTATTGATCTAAATTTTCAAGGTATAAAGTCAACAGTTGCATGTTTTCTGTTAAAGATAAACAAAGAACTTGCATTAATTGAATGTGGGCCAGAGAGTTGCCTTAAAAATCTGAAGAGTGAGATCAAAAAAAATGGAGAAAGTGCTGAAAACATAAAGCATGTTTTCCTTACACATATTCATCTAGATCACGCAGGTGCTGCATGGTGGTTTGCAAAAAATGGAGCAAATATTTACGTCCATCCGTTTGGTAAGTCTCACTTAATTAACCCTGAGAAATTAATTGCTTCTGCAAAAATCATATATGGCAAAAGTATGAATAAACTATGGGGTAATATTGAGGGAATTGATGAAAATAAGGTAATACCAGTGAAAGACAAAGAAAAAATTGAAATTAATCAGGTAGAAATAAAAGCTTTACATACACCAGGCCACGCTAAACATCATATTTCCTGGGTTATTGGAGACTCTGTATTTACTGGAGATGTTGCGGGAGCTAAAATAAATAATGGGCCCCTAGTACCAGCTTGTCCACCTCCAGACATTAACGTTGAGGAGTGGGAAAAGAGTTTGGAGATAATCAAAAAAGAAAATCCAAAGTTCCTTTACTTTACTCACTTTGGTAAATTCTCATATAAAGAAAATGAAATAATAAATCTTCAAAATACTTTGAAAGAGTGGTTGATATGGGTAAAAAAAAATAAAGATCAAAATGAAACTGTTCTTATAGAAAAGTTTAATGTTTATATCAAGAAAAGTTTAAAAAGTAAATTAGTAGATGACCAAACAATTGAACAATACTGTATAGCAAATCCACCATATATGAGTATTTTAGGATTGAAAAGAGTTTTAATAAAAAAGAATTATGATAAAGCTTAAAACAATAAAAGAAAAAGAAATAGTACCGGGTTTTTTTGGAAAATTTTGTCATGGTGATAAGATGACCTTGGCTTTTTGGGAAGTGAAGAAAGGGTCCTCTATACCTGAGCACAACCACGTTCACGAACAAATTCTATTTGTTCAAAGTGGGAAGTTTGAACTAGCCTTAGAAGGTGAAAAAATTACTGTCAAAAAAAACGAGTTAGTTGTTATTCCATCTAATAAGAATCACTCTGGAATTGCACTATCTGACTGTAAATTGATTGATGTTTTTACACCGAAAAGAGAAGAGTATAATAATTAATAAATGGAAATATCTAATGAAGATTTCAAGAAGCTGATATATCAGGCTACTGATATGATTACAGACTGGTATGATAAAAAGCTTCGGGGATCTAAAATATACAATAACAAAAGTCCAGCAGAAATCAGAGAAACTTTTAAAATTAAGAGCAAAAATAAAGGTACCAAAGCACATGAAGTAATTAAAAAACTTGAAAAAAATTTAATTGATTCGTCAAATTTTAATCCAAGCCCAAACTATTATGGTTATATAACTGGGGGAGGTAATCAAATTGGAATAATTGCTGAATATATTAAAGCAGCACTAAATCAAAATAACCTCAAGTGGCATAGTGCTCCTGCAAATAGTGAAATAGAGAAAATTGTTATCAAATGGATATCAGAATTTATTGGGTACAATAAAAAATGTGGAGGGGTTTTAGTCAGTGGTGGTTCTGTAGCAAACCTTATGAACATAGCTGTAATGAGAAAGGTAAAAGGAGGTAAAAAAATTAAAGAAAAAGGAATATATAAAGAAAAAGTAATGAGGGTCTATGTGTCTGAGGAAGGACACTCAAGTATCGATAAGGCAATGGATATTTTGGGGCTAGGATCGGAAAATCTTGTCAAAGTTAAAAGAGATAAAAATTTTAAAATTCAAATTAATGAATTAGAAAAAGAAATAAACCATGACATAAAATCTGGACTTAAACCAATAGGGGTAATAGGAATAGCCGGTACAACAAATACTGGTAGTGTTGATCCTATGGACGAAATAGAAAGGGTTTGTAAAAAATTTGATTTATGGTTCATGGTAGATGCTGCATATGGTGGACCAGCAGCTGGTCTTAAAGAATATAAAAGTTTATTTAAGGGAATGGAAAAAGCAGACTCTATTCTTCTTAATCCACATAAATGGATGTTTGTTCCATTTGAGGTGGCGTGTGTTCTTGTTAAAAATCAACAACAGCTAAAAAACACATTTTCTTTAATCCCCGAATATTTAATGGGTGGTGCAGATATTGATGAGAGGGAAGACTTAATGAACTACAGCATTCAACTGTCAAAAGATTTTAAAGCTTTAAAAGTATGGATGACTATTGAAGTTTATGGACACTCTGCCATTTCAAAAGCAATACGAAACGATATAGAGATGGCATTATATGCATATGAAAAAATTAAAAATAATGATTTATTCAAGGCGTTACACAAGCCTGAATTGTCAATTTTTTGTTTCAAGTATATAAGTAAATTAAAAAATATCTCAGATGATATTTTAAATAAAAAAATTATTGAGGAAATAGAAAAAGACGGTAGGGTTTTTCTTTCTGGAACTGTTATAGATAAAGAGAATGTCCTTAGGATAAATTGCATAAATCACAGAAGGAACAAGAAAGATATTGATTTTCTGATAAGGGTATTGGAGGAGATAGGATCAAAAGTAGAAGATAAACTGGGAAATCTATCCGTCTAAAATTTTTAAATACTTCTCTTTAACGTAATTATAAGCTGGTAGGTGCTGAGCAAGAATTGGTTCACCATCTGGAAGATCATTTTGTTTATATGGATCTACTTGCTTTCCATTTCTCCAGAATCTGTAACATACATGAGGGCCTGTAGCCAAGCCTGTAGAACCAACATATCCGATGATATCGCCCTGTCTAACATTTTTACCAGGCTTAATTCCTTTTGCAAATTTAGACATGTGAAGGTATTGTGTTGAGTATATATTGTTATGTTTTACCTTTACAAAATAACCGTTATTTCTACCATATCGAGCTTCAATTATTTTTCCGTCAGCAACGGTCATTATCGGAGTGCCTCTTGGTGCAGCATAATCCGTTCCTAAGTGGTCACGATATCTTTTCAAGACTGGATGGAACCTTTTCTTTCTATATCTGGACGATATTCTATAAAAGTTAAGAGGAGATCTTAGAAAAGTTTTCCTTAAACTCTTTCCGTTTTCATCAAAATAATCGTTACCTAAACCTTGATTATATGAGAAGGCGTAGAAATCTTTTTCATTGTGTGTAAACCTTGCAGCCTTAACATTACTAATTCCAACAACAACGCTGTCAATTATTTCTTCAGTGTAAAATATTTCATAATTATCTCCAGGGTTAATTCTAAAAAAGTCAATCTGCCAGGCAAAAATATCAACCATTTTATTTACGAGTTCAATAGGATAGTTAAGGTCATCAAAACTCAGATAAAGACTCGAATTTATTTTGCCCTCAATTTTCTTTTCGTTATAGGTTATCTTTCTTTTTATAATACTAGCCTCAACGCTTTCATCAAGTGAACAAACTAGGTAATCGTAAACACTTGTCTCGTAAACAAAGAAGGATGGTTTTGGGTTATTATGTTTATAAAAAAGGGTGAAAAAGTTTCCATTTTTAAGTTTTTTTAAATTAAAAAACGGTTTTATTGCAAGGCTTGCATCATAAATCTTTTTATTAGATAGTCCACGTCTAGATAAAATATCTGAGAAATTTTGACCCCATTTAATCTTATGTGTTTCATACCTAAAAGAATCTAAATTTATACCAAACTTAAATTCAGGAGTATGAACAATTATTTCTTCGGAGTTTTCAATTAAAGGAATGGTAGATTTTTTTTGAGAACAGGAGTTTAATATTAGAAAAAAAAATAAAAATATTTCAATTCTCATAAAACGCATCAATACCTTTTTTTAAGTTATCAACATATTTTTCGATATTCAATTCATAACCCCAAGGAGGAGAAATTATTTGATCAGAAAAAGGGTTTATAACAACATAATAGGGCTGAGCATTATTCTGAAAACGAGATATTTGAAAATCAGAATTTTGTCTTCCTATAGACTTTTTAACCTTACCATCGTAACTTGATACATACCAGTTTTCTTCAGAAAGAACGGTTTTATCATCAACATAAAGTGATACCAAAACATAATCATTATTTAATATATCTCTTACCCTTTGGTCAGGCCAGACCCTTGCCTCAATATCTCTGCAGTTAACACAACCATGCCCCGTAAAATCTAAAAGTACTGGTTTATTAACTTCTTTTGCATAATTCATACCCTCATCAAAGTCAAAGAAGCCCTTGAGACCATGTGGCAACTCAAAAATATCAGCAAACTTTATATTATCATAAAACGTATCGTTTTCAAGGTAATCCGAAAAGAAGGGTGTTCTCTTAAATGTTTTAATGTCAACATATGTCGGACTTTGTGGTGGTAAATACGCCGCAAGGTAAGTTAACCTATTTCCAAAAATACCAGACAGTAATGTAAGAGATAATAATAAGATGGAAACACCCAGCATTGAGTTCACTATTCCTTTATTTAAATTATATCCTTCAGGAAGCTTAATCATTCCAAAAACATATAAAGCAAGAATAAATAGTAAAGCCGACCAAATTACTAGGATAATATCTCTACTTAACAGATTAAAGTGATAGGCTTTGTCAACGACACCTAAAAATTTAAATGAAAAAATAATCGCAATAAAACCAAGTATTACTCTTAAAGTTATCATCCACCCACCTGACTTTGGTAAGGACTTTAATTTGTCAGGAAATATTGCTAAAAGAGTAAATGGTGTAGCAAATGCGGTGGAAAAAGCTAACATACCAAGTACTGGCTGAATCTTTAAGCCACTTGCGGATTGAACCAGTATACTACCAACCAGAGGACCTGTACAAGAGAATGAAACAAGAACCAATGTTAAGGCCATAAAAAATAAACCAATAAATCCTCCTTGGTCAGACTTTTTGTCTATTGACGTGATTATACCAGAAGGAAGTGTCAGCTCAAAAAATCCAATTAGTGATGCACCAAAAATTAGAAATAGTATAAAGAAAATTATATTAGGAACCAAACCTGTTGCTATATCATTAGCTGTTTGTGGGCCCATTAATAATGAGAGGAAGACGCCAAAAAAAGTAAATATTATAATAATTGAAAGGCCATAAATTAAAGCGTCAAGTGTTGAATTTTTCTGAGTTTTATTAGCAAAAAAAGAAACCGTAATAGGTATCATAGGGAAGACACACGGGGTTAAAATTGCTAAGAAACCCGCAAGAAAAGAAAATAAAACAAAGGACAACAATGATTCATTCTCTTTTACATTTAAATAATCAACTGATAATACCTCTTTCGAATCTATTTTTTTAAAAAAACTAAAATCTGTCTCTAAGGGTATACACATTTTTTGTATCTCTGAGCAGACTTGATATGATATAAAACCACTAACGGATAAGTTATTACTGTTTTTTATTATAGATTGAATAAAAGCACCACCATTATCTAAGTATCTTACATCTGCAAGCCAGACTGAGTCAAACTTTGTTTTTACATTTTTTACCTTAATGTTTTCGTCTAAGCTATAAGTAGCATTTTCATCAAAATCAAACATTGTGTAAGGTCCTGCTTCTGGGTCATTATCAGAGGAGTATATATACCAACCCACCTCGGTGGTAGGCTCAAAGATTAGATCTAACTTTTTAGAATCAGAATAATTGCTGCTATCAACTTTAAACTCCCAAGATATTGGCTCAAGTATTTGAGAATAGGATGAAAATAATAAACTAAAAAAAAGGAAGAATAATACAGCTTTTTTAGTCATTGTTTTTTTGAAAAATTTTGATAAAACGATGTTATAGTCTCTATCCCCATGTAAAAATTATAAAGCCCAAAAGATTCATTTGGGGAATGAATAGCATCTTCGTCTAGTCCAAAACCCATAAGAATAGAATCCCTTCCTAACTCTTTTTTAAAATGAGAAACTATTGGGATGCTCCCACCATCATAAGTTGGAATTGGTTCTTTATTCCAAACCTCTTTAAATGCATCAAATGCTGCTTTATAGCCTTTTGTGTTTGTATCAACAACAACTGGCTCACCACCGTGATGTTCAGTGACTTTGATTGAACATGAAATAGGGCAAATAGACTTCAAGTGATCAGAAAATAATTTAGTAATGTCTTTTGAGTTTTGGTTAGGGACTAGTCTCATGGAGATTTTTGCAAAAGCTTTAGATGGAAGAACTGTTTTTGAACCCTCACCAGTGTAACCACCCCAAATGCCATTTACATCAAGTGTTGGTCTAATTCCTATTCTCTCTGTTGTAGAAAACCCTTGCTCTCCATACTCCTCACCTATTTCAATATGTGATCTAAAATGACTAATATCAAATGGTGCAGAATTAATTTTTTCTCTAGATTCTGCGGAGTGATCCGAAACGTTATCATAAAACCCTGGAATATTAATTGTCCCATCAGGATTTTTAAGAGAGGATATTATTTTACACAGTTCATTAATTGGATTATTAACAGCACCCCCATAGGTTCCAGAATGTAAGTCTCTATTTGGACCGGTTAGCTCGACCTCCATGTATGAAAGGCCCCTAAGCCCAACAGTAATCGAAGGAGTTTCGTTGTTAATAATACTTGTATCTGATATTACAATAACATCAGATGAAAGTTTTGTTTTGTTTTCTGAAACAAACTTTTCTAAATTATCTGATCCACACTCCTCTTCACCTTCAATCATAAATTTGATATTGAAATTTACTTTATCTAATTTTTTTAAAACCTCATAAGCTTTTAAGTGCATAAACATCTGTCCCTTATCATCACATGACCCTCGAGCATAAATTTTTTCATTTTTAATAACTGGCTCAAAAGGTGGCGAATCCCACAATTCATATGGATCAGCAGGCTGAACATCATAATGACCATAAACAAGAATAGTAGGAAAAGATTTATCGATAATTTTTTCGGCATAAACTATGGGGTGTCCAGCTGTTTTTATTTTTTCTACAGCATCTAAATTTAATTTATTAAACTGATCAACCAAATAGTCAGCGGCCCTGTCTACTGAGTCTTTAAATTTGGGGTCTGCGCTTACAGATTCAATACGTAACAAATCATAAAGCTCATCTAAAAAACGGTCCTTATTACTATCGATATAGTCTTTTATTTGCATGGTGCAAATTTAATTAAATGAATTATATGTTTACATTATTTGTGCCTTAAAATCCATCATCATCATCAGATATGGTTTTAAAGATTTCATCTTCTAAAAATGTGTCAGATGGTGATAACAAATCATACGGTTCTGTGATATTAAAATATTTTAGTCTGAAGTTATTGACATAGTTTAGCACATCATCCTCGTTCGATAATAGTATATTTATATACTTACCACGAGAGTAGGTTATTTCATCAAATTCTGAGTTTAAATCAGTGTCAGAAGAAATAATTTTTAATTGATTTCTATCGTAAGACATATACAACCAAAACTCTGGGGATGGCTGTAAAAAGAAAGATAAAACGTAGTCATAATCGTTATTATATTCAATCTCAAAAAACCCATCCATTGAGGCATTAATATCTATATCACCAATATTCGATACGTTTACTACAGATGTATTGTACCATGAGTTGTTTGAAGAGGACCAATTAAGTTTTGTATTAGGTAATACAAAAAAACTATTCATTATGGGGTCAAGCTCTATGAGAGACCTATAACTACTTAAAATTGTATTTTCATAGATTTCAACTTTCTCATTACCAACAATATCCGAAAGCCTAACTAAAAGATCTTGCTCATTATCATGAGCTACACCAGCTCCATAATTTTCTATTGATTCATTAAATAACTCAGCAATATCATTTATCAGAGACCTCCTTATATTTACATCAATTATATACACCCCCTCTGATTGAATGTCCATGGAATCAAGAAAAGTACTTCCAGTCATTGATGAATAAACCTTAAAATTATTGTCGTTGTCAATTAGACTTACACTGCCCTCAAACGACAACATCCTGTCTAATGGACTAAATAAAAGTGAGTTTCCGTTATAGACTTCCTGGTCTCTTTTTTCATTTGTTTCAATAAGGTAAACTTTATCAAAAGAGTCGTATGATAAAAGACCCGTAGGATTAAAAAATACTAAGCTTTTCTTTTCAACCGAATTATTGAAAAAGTCAAAGTAAAGAGCATTTCCATTCTTGGATATCGCAGATGAATAAAAATTATCTTGTTCTGATATATTTATGGAAAGTTGATCTCCTGGCGCAAAATAATTATTATATGATATCGCCCTGTTTTCATTAAAGTTTTTTATTTCTGATGGTATAATTTTTCCATTAAATAAGAGCTGAGCGTTATTAGCAAAAAGTTCAATATTACCAAAAAAGTTAAACCCTGGCTCCATAAGTATTGGTGACTCTTTGTCTACTACACCTGACGAAAACGATGTTTTAATTTTTTGTTCATTTTGATTAAATGTTTCAACCAGTTTAAATTCTGAAAAGGGTATATTAAAAGTATCATTATTAAAATTTACATATTCATAAATACCACCACCAATAAATTGATCCTTAGAATTAATATCCACTGATGCATTAATGAACCTGTGGTATTCATTTATAGTATCTAATATAATTTCAGAATCATAAAGCTTAGATATGCTAAAGTTTTCACCAATTTCAACTTTACCATTTCTAGGTAAAATAAAAGCATCAGATATCTGTAATTCGTCAACATCATTTAATTTAAGTTGCTTTTTCTTTAAATCAATATTAGCTGAATTACTTGTAACGCTCCAATTTGAAAATAAATCTTCTTGAGGAAAAAAAGATGGTGCGATATCTAATGTGTTTTTATTATAAAAAAACAAGTCTTCATTTATAATGTCCCAATCTACGTTTTCTACTGAAGTGTAAGTTTTATAATATGGTAAATAATAGTTTTCCTCATCAAGATATTCTGCCATTAAACTAATTTTTTTGTCATTTACATTTAAAACCAACGACACATCATTTGACTCTAAAAAGCTCGAATCATAGGAATAATGATTAAAAATGACAGATGCTTGATCCGAAGTAACAAGGTCAGAATTAAATAGAAATTTGTCAGAAATAAAAATTGAACTATTATATAACAAGGATCCCTCTGAACTTAAACTGTTTCCTGAAATCCATACATCTCCCTTAATTTCCATAGATCTATCAAATCCAGTAAATAGGGAACTTTCATTCTCACTTTTTACTCGAGATGAATCATGCCTTAGATAAAAATAGTCGTCAGATAAATTGTAAAAACTAAACTTAGAGTTAGAAAAATCCATATCAGGGTAATTAAAGTCTTTTGATTTTGAATACCCTCTGTAGAGAAATGCTTTATCAGTAAAACCTGATACGGAGTCAGGAAAAAGCCTTATTTTTTTAGAGAAAACCCTTAACTGATTATAGGAAATACTGCCATCCGCGTAAAGACCAGTAGAATCAACTTTTAAATTTTCAAATACATTAATTTTATTATCGTAAGCTGGAATTCCTTTTTCTTCTAATGCTAAATCAAAACCAAAAGAATTATCTGGCATTGTTATGAGTTTTGCCTCAAGCGGATTAAAAATATTATTTGAATAAAATGTGCCTGGAAATTCAAATTTTGGCAGAGTGGATTTGTCTAAGCTATCAATTCTAAACTGATCTATTGAAAAATAAAAACTACTATCGTATTCAGGACCATAATCTTCCGGCATACTGAAAAAAACTTTAGTGCTTTTATCTGAAACAAAGTATGGATAATTAGGAAGGAGTTTTAAGGAAGATTTATTTCTAGGATTATTAATTAACAAGTCACCTCCTATATTATAGAGATAATTATAATTATCAATAAGATCTTTAGAAGCAATCATCTTCAAAGTATCAATTTCAATTAAGTCTAACTTATAGGAGTTATAATCAAAGAGTAGGTCTACACCAATAAAATCAAAATTTCCAACAGAAATATCACCAATTAATTTAAGGTTTCGATCTTTACGTAATTCTACTTTACCAAGCCTTGGAAACACTTCCATTTTATTTTTATTACTTAGTGTTATTTTCTCAACCCCATTAAAGAACATACTTCTTAACTCAATATCATAGATAATATTTTTTGAACTAGGGGATATAGAGTTAAATGAGTACTCATCATAATCCGATCTCTTTAAATGTGACAAGAAATAATGTCTGGTTTTTGGGAGGACCTTAACGAAACCACTTAAGGGATCAAATGAAATAAAGCCATCTCTCCACAAGTCAATAATTCCTCCTCTTATTAAATCAGAATTTGTTTTTAATGCATAAGACAAATCATCAATAAAAAAATCTAACCTCCTGTTTTTCATTACAAAATTGTAGGTTGCCTTAAGTATGTTTATGCCATTTAAGTCTGTTAATTCATTCATTATCCTGTCAGAATAATACTTTGTTGATTTAACTTCCACTGGTCTTTGATCAGGGGCTATCATAATACCAAGGTTCATTATTCTTTGTCCTGGAGTATAATATAAATAGTCAGATATTATTTCAACCTCAAAAAAAGTAGAATAAAAGGGAGTGTTTTTTAAACTACCCTCTAAATTAAATAGCTGAATCTGATTGGTGTTAATATTATATTTTAATTCTAAAGAAGGGTGATATAAAGAGTCATTTTCTTCAATAAATGAAAATTGAGTGTCATTAGAAAGAATTTGATTATTTATTAAGGAGAAAGACTTAGACCTTAAAACAATTTCCTTATCGTTCTCAAGAATAAATATTAACTCAGATTGATCTCTCTTCTTTGATGAGGTAGATAAGGTATTTCCATCTATATAAACACCTGCTTTTAATTTTAAAAATTTATTTATAACGAAATCATTATTACTTGAATTTGACTGAAAAACAAACTGAGGAAAACTCTGGTCTTGTTTAAATGGATCATAAGAAAAAACACCAAGTATTGGTTTATAATCTTTAGAAATTAATTTTGAAGAATTAGAAATTATTTTCCCATTTTTAAGATCTATTGAAAAATTATCCAAAATAACTTGATTAGTGTTTATATAAACACTCTCAAAAGAAAAATCAATTTTCCCATTTTCTCCTAGAATTATATTTAAATCTGGGTAAAACTTCAATTCATCAGTTTCAACAAAAAACTCTCCATTATTGTGGACATATTTTAAAGAGACGTTTGAGAGTATAAAAACTACAGACCCAGATGAAGCTCCGTAATAGGTTAAAGATTCAAAAGGAGGAGCCTGATCAATATCAATTTTAATTTTTTTGTCACTGTAGAGTTTATAAGATGGTGATTCTATGAATACATTTTGATTAATTTGATTGAAGGTTTCCTTAAAATAGTTATCCTCTAAGCCCCTATTTATAATACTGTTTAGATAATAATTTAAAAGGGATTCAATTTTATTTTTAGATATTAACTTATTTGAAACAATTAAATTAAAATATTCTAGAAAATAATTAAAGTTGAACTCGTTTTTATAGTTTAATGTGTTTAAGATTGAAAGAAAGACCCTTTTTTCCTCATTACTCAGATTATCGTTCCAAATCGATATGGTTTTTTGATATTCGTCTTTTTCCTTTATTGTTGTTTCTGTAGAATTTAATTTTTTTGATAAAATGGAAACAAAATTATTCTCATCAATTATGGATATCTGTTGAGATGCTAATGAAAAATAAAGAGAAAAAAAGATTAAACTTAAAATAAGTTTTTTGATATAAATGGAAATTGACATGATCTCAATTTATTGAATTAACTATATCAATAAAATCTTTAGCGTTGAGCGATGCACCACCAATTAAGCCGCCATCCACATTTTTAATATCAAATATTTGTTTTGCGTTTTCCGGCTTGACACTACCCCCGTAAAGTATACTTATATCATTTGACAGTGATGAGCTGTATTTACTTTTAATTAAATTTCTAATGTGTCTATGCATCTCACTAATATCATTTTCAGATGCTGTTTCACCTGTTCCAATTGCCCAAACCGGTTCATATGCAATAATTATCTTTTTAAACTCTGAACTCTTCAGTTTAAAAACAGATAAATTCAATTGTTCCTCAACAAAGGATAGGTGAGAATTATCTTTTCTAATATTTATTGGTTCACCACAGCAAAATATTGGTGTAATATTATTTTCAAGTAGTAAACTAGTTTTTGCAAAAACAATGTCATCAGACTCACCAAAAACTTCTCTTCTTTCACTATGACCAACTAATGAAAAGGGAACAGAAATACTAGAAAGCATTTTAGCAGAAACCTCACCGGTGTAAGCACCTTCTGAATAATTACTTGAATTTTGAGCTGCCACAAAAACCGATTCAACCCCTTCACACATTTTGGTTACAGTATTTAAAAAAGGAAAGGGAACTGATAATATTTTTAAAACCTTTGTATTATTGGATTCTGATATATACTTTAAAAAATCAAAAGTTAATTTTTTTGATGAGTACTCATCATTATTCATTTTCCAATTTGCTGCAACTATTTTTTTTGGCATACTACAAAATTAGCTTAATTATTTAATTTGATAGAATGATTACCTAAACGAACATTTTCCTTAAATATTTTCCAGTCTTATTATTATTTGAATTAACTAACTTTATCGGTTCTCCCTCAAAACAAATAGTGCCCCCATTCTCTCCACCTCCAGGTCCCATATCAATTATCCAATCTGCTTGCTTTATAAGCTCTGTGTTGTGTTCAATTATTATAACAGAATTGTCTCTTGCTATCAGGTCATTAACTGATTTCATAAAATTTTCTATATCCATGTTATGTAGACCTGAGGTTGGTTCATCAAAAATAAAAAGTGAATTATTTTTGGATACTTTGTTGTCTTGGATAAGGTATGAAGCTAATTTTAATCTCTGAGCTTCTCCTCCACTTAAAGTACTAGAGGATTGACCCAACTTCAAATAGCCTAAACCCACATCATTTAACGGCCTTAATTTATTGATAATTGTTTTTGAATTTTCAAAAAACTTTAGAGAATCCTCAATAGTCATGTCTAGTACGTCATATATATTTTTTCCCTTAATTTTCACTTCAAGAATTTTTTCTTTAAATCTCTTCCCGTTGCAGCTATCGCACTCTAAAAAAATATCAGCCATAAATTGCATCTCTATTTTTTTAATTCCCTCACCTAAACACTCCTCACATCTCCCCCCCTCAACATTAAAGGAAAAGTCTGCAGGGGCAAGATTTTCTCCAATATCGGCAGACTCTTTTGAGTAAAGCTTTCTTATTGCATCGTATGCTTTTGTATAGGTTACTGGGTTTGATCTTGAGGACCGTCCGATAGGGTTCTGGTCAACTATTTCAATATTTTTAATTTCTTCTACATCACCTCGAATAGTATCGTATGCACCTTCTCTCTCAAACTTGCTCTCTAAAATCTTGGCAATTGCTGGAAATAATACCTGTTTGATGAGTGTGGATTTTCCTGAACCACTTACTCCTGTTACAACTACCAATCCACCTAAAGGAATTTTAACATCGATATTTTTAAGGTTATTTTCTCTTGCATTTTTAATTTCCAGAAACTTATTTAGTTTTCTTACTTGTGGAAAATATTTTTTTGTTTTATTAAATATGAATTGAGAAGTAGGGCCTTGTGTTTTTTTTGATATTTTATTGGTATCTCCACAATACATAATTTCGCCGCCATTTCTACCTGCTCCGGGACCAATATCCACCAAAAAATCTGAGGACCTTATTACTTCATCATCATGCTCAACTACAATTACTGTATTTCCTACATCTTTTAAAGAAGTTAAAATTTCTATTAGTTTAGATGTATTATAAGGGTGAAGACCAACCGTTGGCTCGTCAAGAACATAAAGGGAACCAACTAATGAACTTCCTAGAGAAGTTGCTAATTTTATTCTCTGAAACTCCCCCCCAGAAAGTGTACTTACTTTTCTATTGAGGGTAAGGTAACCTAGACCAATTTTGTTGATATAGCCTAATCTTGAAATAATCTCTTTTAAAACTCTTTCGCTCATCTTTTTTTCAGAACTACTAAGTTTTATGTTCTGAAAAAAAATTAAAACCTTATCAAGAGGACTTTCTAATAGCTCAACTATATTTCTGTTCTTAATTCTAACGTAATGAGCTTCTTTCCGGATACCAGACCCTTCACAATCCGAGCACTTAGTTTTTCCCTTATATCTAGATGAAATAATTCTGTATTGAATTTTATAGCTTTTTCTTTCGAGATATTTAAAAAACTTATTAATTCCTTTAAAGGGTCCCTTGCCATTCCACAGAATATCAATCTCATTTTTTGATAAATCTTTATATGACTTATGAATATTAAATTCAAGTTGTTTTGAATTTTCTAATAAAGGGTCAAGCCAAACTTTCATTTTCTCTGTTCTCCATGGTGCAACACATCCAGATAAAACTGATAAATTATGATTTGGAATTATTTTGGTTGGATCAATACCTAAAACATCTCCAAATCCACCACAAACCTTACAAGCTCCGTATGGATTATTGGAACTGAACAGGTTTACTGATGGTTCGATAAACTTCATACCATCAAGCTCAAAAAGATTTGAAAACATGACTTTCTCATTTAAGACATTGACATAAATTGTACCAGAACCCTCAAAAAAAGCTTCTTTACAAACGTCTATTACCTTAAACCTAAAGTCTTCGTCGTTCCGGACAATTATACCTCTATCTATCACAACATTAATTTGACTTGTTTTCTTTTTACTATTTAGAAGAGATTCAATTGTATAAAATTCATTTTCAAGAATAACCCGAGTAAAGCCCTTACTTAACAAAACCTCTAAATCTCTTTTATAATTTTCTTTATCTAGTTTTTTAGGAAATGATATAAAATATTTAGTGTCATCTTTTTTTTGATTCAAAAAGTTATAAACATCTAATGGTGTATCTTTTTTAACTTTTTTCCCAGATATGGGTGATGTTGTTATACCAATACTAGCATATAATAATTTTAAGTAATCATAAATTTCTGAAAGAGTTCCGACGGTTGATCTTGGGTTTTTATTGTTTCTTTTTTGATCTACAGCAACAGCCGGTGATAAACCATCTATATATTCAACATTGGGTTTATCCATTCTTTGTAAAAACTGTCTTGCATAAGAGCTAAGACTCTCAATATATTTTCTTTGTCCTTCAGCAAATATTGTGTCAAATGCTAAAGAAGTTTTTCCTGAACCAGAAACACCTGATATCACAACAAATTTATTTCTTGGGATTTTTAAAGAAATATTTTTAAGGTTGTTAACCTTTGCTCCTTTAATATTGATTTCTGTCGGTTCTGACATGTTTTTTGAATTAGATAAATGATTAAGTATATTTAAATATAATTTAATCAAACAACACAATATGATATAGACTTCTACGTTACCAAATTATAACAGAAGTATGATAAAAACGGATTTAAGTGATAGTTGTTTAATATCACTTTACAAAAAAGGTAACGAAGAGGCTTTGTCATCTCTCTTTGAGAGGCACAAATCTAGAATTTTTACAACTGTTTTCTTTATTGTAAAGGATAAGTACATTGCAGAAGACATATTGCAAGAGGTCTTTATTAAGACAATTAATGTAATTAAGGAAAACAGGTACAACGAACAGGGTAAATTCTTGCCTTGGATTTTACGAGTAGCACACAACATGGCTATTGATAATTTCAGGAAAGAAAAAAGAAACCCAAAAATAACATTAGCAGATGGTTCTGATATTTTTAACTGTCTTAAATTCTCTGAGAGCTCTGAAGACAATGAGGAGTTATCTAAAGACTCTAAGAAATATTTAAAAAAGATGATGTTGAAACTACCAGATAAACAGAGGGAGGTTTTAGTTATGAGACTTTATATGAAAATGAGTTTTCAAGAAATAGCAAAAGAAACAAATGTGAGTATAAACACAGCGTTGGGAAGAATGAGATACGCTCTTCTTGCATTAAGAAAAAAAATTAAATTAAAACAAATTGCCTATGAGTAAAACCTCTACTAATCAAGATATTATAAATCATATCTACAAAGAATTAGAAGAATCTACAGAATCACAAATATTTAATACCAACACAAACGAAAACCTAGAAATAAGCCTATACAAAGAAGAAGTGGAGGCAATTCTAGACAAGGTTAGTAGTATTGAATTAATTCCATCTAACGGTGTAATGGATAGAATATTAAATTATTCTATCTCAAAAAAAATCTGTAATTAATCTAGTATAATTTTTTAAGGATAGATCTTCTTCCTATTGATTTGGTTATGATATCCTTTTCTATGTTCCAACCTCTTGCTGGAGAATATTCTCTACCATAAAAAATAATTTGAAGGTGTAGTTTATTCCACAATTCTTTTGGAAACAATCTTCTTGCATCTTTCTCGGTAGTCTTTACATTCTTACCAGAGGAGAACCCCCATCGATACATTAACCTGTGAATATGGGTGTCTACAGGAAAAGAGGGAACTCCAAACGCTTGAGACATAACAACACTTGCTGTCTTGTGCCCAACTGCTGGCAAAGACTCTAAAGCTTTAATATCATTTGGCACTCTTCCGTTATACTTTTCAATTAATATCCTGGAAAGTTCAAATATACCTTTAGACTTCATTGGAGAAAGTCCCACAGGTCTAATGATATCACGAATCTCTTCGACGCTCAGCTTCACCATTTTTTGTGGAGTATCTGCCTTCCTAAATAGTATTGGTGTAATTTTATTAACCCCCTTATCAGTACTCTGTGCTGATAACAACACAGCAATTAATAAAGTGTAGGAATCTTTGTGATCAAGTGGTGGAGTAACTTTAGGATATAATTTCTCAAGAGTTGATATCATGAAAGTAACCTTTTCTGATTTTAACATGACTAGGTTGGCTTGTAATTTGAGTTATAAAATATTTTTTTAAAGTCAACCTCTAATAAAAGCTCTTCTAACGTTATTTGGTTTTGATCCATATATGAACTAACAATTTTCCAACCTAACCATCTTCCTATTCTTCCTGGGACCTGAGGAGATATTTCATAAGTGCTTGGCCTCTCAGACATATATTTTTGTTTTTCTTTTGATTGATTCTCAAAAAAAAGTTCGTTCTGAATAAAGTAAGAATAAATAAAGGCTTCATTTTCTTCTAAAACTTTAAATTGGCTCTCATCATATCCTAATATAATATTATCTTTCTCACACTCTGATATGGCACCAACCACATAATATAATTTTCCAAAAGCAATCATTTCATTCAACATAGACTGGTCAGATTCGTTTATAACATTGAATTGAGAAAAGTAAGACTTAAGTAGTGTAGAATTTAAATAAGCCGGAGTGTATCTATCTAAAATATATTCTGGTAAATCACTTGGTTTGTATTTGTTGTTTTTTTCTAAAAAATATTCAATACCTACACTAATTATGTTTTTTGAAACAACAACATCATTATAGAATCCAGAAACAAGTATGTTAAGGTCTGGCTTAAGTTTGAAGTTGCTATCCTTGTTGTAATAATGAAATGAATTATTAAGGTTAATATATATCTCATTAAAATCTTCATACGTTTTTTTTACGTCCATATATAAACTGTCATAATAGACATTATCAATTAAAGAAAATATTTGTGAAACATCATCCTTTACTAAGGGTGTTCGCAGCTCAAAAAAAGGAGACATGATTTCAGGGTTAGATAATATCAAATCGGAAAACTCCTCTTGACTATCAATGTTCTTTAAGACACCCGTGAGGTCGTTAAAATTTATTTCTTTTGATATAAATTCTTTTTTTTTTCTACAATCAGTAGAAGTACAAGAAAAAAAAGAAAAAAATAGAAAAACAATAAATCTCACTTCTTGGTTTGAATTATCTGTCTATTTGAGTCGAGAAAAACATAATCCTTTAATCCGATATTAATGTCTTTTTCAATCTTAACCCAACGTCTGTACTTGATAAACCACTTATATTGTCTCGATAGCACTCCAATCGTAAAGTAGGAATACAGATAAGGGTGTACAACAAGGTTTAAATTCTTTTCGTTCTGTTTAACAAATAAATGCTCAATCTTTTTTTCTATTTTGTCAGCTGCTTCGGTTCCCTCCTGATCCAGATCGGCATCCTCTTTTGTCATTTTAAGCTCTTGCCTTACTCTTTGTCTCGTGATTTGCATTAGACAAAATTTTGATAATGGTAAAATAGTGTGTTTTGACCTATCCTCTGCCATAGCTTTTTTCATTGCCTCAAAAAGTTTTCTTTTATTCGAAGTTTTCTTCAGATCAATGAAATCTATTACTATAATACCTCCAATATCTCTAAGTCTTAACTGTCTCGCTATTGTAGAAGCAGCATCTAAATTTACCTTTAGTGCAGACTCTTCTTGGTTTGCTGCCTTACTAGTTTTTCCACTATTTACATCTATAGCGTGCAATGCCTCTGTATGTTGAATGATGACATAACCACCGTTTGATATTGGGACTGTCTCACCAAATAGATCTTGAAGTTGTTTCTCAATACCGTATACCTCAAAAATTGGAGCAGGAGATGAATAAAGTTTTACTATTTTCTCTTTTTTTGGCTCAAATTTTTTGACATAACTCTTAACTTCTTTATGGAGTTCCTTGTCGTCGATTACAATATTATCGAAGGATGAGTTTAAGATATCTCTTAGCAATGAGGTAGCTTTATTTTCTTCACCAATTATCTTCTCTCCTACCTTAGCTTTTTTTATTTTTTTAACACCTTCTTTCCATATACTAGTCAAAGACTGTAAATCCTTATCCAACTCAGAAACAGATTTATTTTCCGCAACAGTCCTTACAATAACACCAAAGTTTTTTGGCCTTATTGATTTTATTAAATTAATAAGTCGCATTCTCTCCTCGCGCTTTGTGATTTTTTTTGATACATTAATTGTTTCAGAAAAAGAAACTAAAATTAAATATCTGCCAGCCAGAGAGAGTTCTGTTGTAACCCTCGGACCTTTTGTTGAGATTGGCTCTTTTACAACCTGAATTAGAATTTCATCACCTTTTGTGAGAACTTCGTTGATTTTTCCAAACTTATTAATATCATCAAGCTTCTTTGAAGAGTCGTATGATACCTTTCCTTTACCTCTTACGTTTTTAACAAACGATTTTAGCGACAAAAATTGGGGACCTAAATCTAAGTAGTGTAAGAATGCGTCTTTTTCAAAGCCAATATCTATAAAGGCAGCGTTAAGACTTTTGTTAATTTTTTTAACTTTTCCTACATATATATCACCTACATTGAATTTAGTTTCATCACTTTCTTGATGAAATTCGACAAGTTTTTTATCCTTTAGAAGTCCAATTCTACTTTTGTCGCGAGATGAATTTATAATTAACTCGCTACTCATAGTATTATTGTTTTATTTCTTTTTATGTCTATTCTTTCTTAATCTTTTTTTTCTTTTATGTGTTGATATCTTATGTCTTTTTCTTTTTTTACCACTTGGCATTTTTACTGTTATTTACTTTTTAAAAAAAAATCCAAATCTTTTATTAGCAAACTATCGCCAGACGCCATCACAATGTTAAAGAGAGAGTCTGCAGTTTTGTAATTACCTAGATAGTAATTGCTAAAACCTAACTGCAAATATGCTCTTTTATCTGATGAATCAATAGATATTATTTGATTAAATCTTTTTGCTGCATTTTCATACTGGGCAGTCTGGAGGGATAAAACACCTAGATAATATAAAGCATCTGTGTTTTCTGGGTTTTTGTCTATTATATCTCTTAGCATAAAAATACCCTCCATCGGGTTCTCACCCTCAACTAATTCAATTGCTTTTTCAATAGAAAAATTTTCATTTACCTGATTTTCTACATCTTTATTATCAATAACAGATGTCGGCAGCTGATAAAGAAGAAAGATAAAAATCACAGCTATTAATAGTAGAGCGGCTTGCGTATATTTTGCTGAAATCATATTATGCAATTCTATTATTTTCCTTTACCGATTTAATAAAAATCTTAGAAGGCTTAAAACTCGGAACAAAATGAGCATCTAAAATTATAGCAGTGTTAGTTGAAATATTTCTTGCAATTTTTTTTGCTCTTTTTTTATTAGAAAATGTACCAAAACCCCGAATAAATAAGCTATCTCCATCAATTAATGTTTTTTTAATTGTTGCAATTGTTGCCTCAACAACCTCTTGTACGTCCGACCGGTCTACCCCTGTTTGGGATGATACTTTGGTAATAATATCTGCTTTTCTCACTTTTTTTAAAATTTATTGTTTAATATCTTTTCTTAAAATTACTCCAATAAAATCAATGATCAAACAGGAATCAAAATTAGAGTTTGGTGCTAAAGTCGTGCGGTGGTTCGAAGCTAATAAAAGGGATTTGCCGTTTAGAAAAGATAGAGATCCTTATAAGGTGTGGTTATCTGAGATTTTACTACAACAAACTCAGATGGCAACAGGAATAAAGTATTATAATAAATTCATTAAAAAGTTTCCAACAATAGAAAAACTCGCAAAAGCCAATGAGGAAACTATCTACTCAATGTGGAAGGGGTTAGGGTATTACAACAGGGCTAATAATCTACACAAAACAGCCCAAAGAATTGTGAAAAATTATCAGGGAGTATTTCCTCGGGACTACAATGAGTTATTGGGACTCCCTGGTATCGGAAAATATACTGCAGCTGCAATATCTTCTATCTGTTTCAACAGTAAAAAGTATGTAATTGACGCGAATGTTTACAGGGTTTTATCTAGGTATTTAGGTCTTAATACAAAAATAAATAAAGCAGGCTCATATAAATATTTTGAAACCCTATCGGGAGAGTTAGCTAAAGGAATTAAAGAAACAGGAACTTACAATGAGGCTATAATGGATTTTGGAAGTTTAATTTGTAAACCCAAGAACCCAAAATGTGAAATTTGTAATACAAGAAAAACATGTTTCTCTTATATCAACAATACCCAAGAAAAATATCCTCTTAAAGAAAAGATTAAAAAGAAGAAAATAAGATATTTCAACTACTTCGCTATACAAAACGAAGATTTTTATCTTATGCAAAAGAGAAATAATGATGATATATGGAAAAATTTATTTGAATTTTATCTAATAGAAGATAAGAGTCAAAAAAATGCACAAAATGTATTTCAAGGTAATCTCAATTTACATAAAAATGTTATTTCGTATGAAGAAACTACCCAAGAGGTTAGTCAGCTTAGTCATCAAAAGATATATGTGTCTTTTCGTGAGTGTTTTATAAAAGAGAAAAGAGATTTTTCTCTCATAGAAAAGCTGCTGAAATTAAAAAGAATTAAAAAACAAAAAACAAAAAACTATGGCTTCCCAAAAGTTATTGATAAGTATTTGAAATATAAGAGTTAATGTTTAAATTCAATTTTCATGGCTGGTGTTAATAAAGTTATTTTGTTGGGTAATCTGGGAAAAGACCCAGAAGTTCGAAGGCTAGATGATGGACGAGGTGTTGCTAACTTTTCTCTTGCAACAAGTGAAACATACAAAAATAAATCAGGCGAGAAGGTTACAAACACGGAGTGGCACAATATTGTTCTTTGGTCTCCACTTGCAGACATTGCCGAAAACTATTTAAAAAAAGGAAGTCAGGTATATATTGAAGGAAAGATATCTAACAGATCCTACGAGGATAAAGATGGTGTTAAAAAATATATTTCCGAGGTGGTTGGAAGAGAAATAACATTATTAGGTAGAGCTCCGAGTTCAGATTCTATGAATACTCAAGAATCGACTACCCAGAATAATCAAGAGTCTTCTGTTGAAGATGATTTACCGTTTTAATTTTATATAGTTGGATATAGATTTTCCAGAACCCAGTTTAATCGTTATAAATCAATTTTTAAATTTTGATGTTTTTAACCTATTTCTGCAAGGCGGGCTTCTTTTGTTTTTACTCGTTTTTTCTGCAATCATTTCTGGGTCTGAGGTAGCTTTTTTCTCTCTATCCCAAACTGAGATAAAAAAGTATGCAAAGGAGAAAAATAAAAGATTAACTAATGCCGTTAATTTATTGAAAAGCCCAGACAAACTTTTGGCAAATATTCTAATTGTTAATAATTTAATTAATGTTGCTATAATTACCTTATCAGCTTACTTCACCTGGAGTAGTTTTGGAAAGTCAGCGTATGTTTTTTTTGTTTTAACTTTTGTTGTTACAGCAGTTATAATCTTCTGTGGAGAAATTATTCCAAAAGTATATGCAAGTAAAAATAAAAAGTTATTCATAAAAACCTCATCCTTAGTTCTTATACCATCAAATGTAATATTCAAACCATTAATATTGATGTTAATTAAAATATCACAAGCATTCAAAAACAATAAAAGGGAGCTCCTAGAAAGCTCTAAAGAGGAATTAAACAAAGCCATGAGTTTGACTATTGACAAGAGTACTAGTAAAGAAGAAAAAGATATTCTTAAGAGTATAATAAATTTTGGAAGTATTAAGGTTAAAGAGATTATGAAATCTAGGGTTGATATTGTTGCATTTGAGATTGATGAATCATTTGAAAAAATATCTGAACTAATAAATAAATCTGGCTATTCAAGAATTCCTGTCTTTAAAGAAACTATAGATAACATAGAGGGTGTTCTTTATGTAAAGGATTTACTTCCTCACCTAAATGACAAGAATTTTGATTGGACAAAAAAAATTAGGCCAGCCTTTTTTGTACCTGAAAATAAAAATATCGATGTTTTATTTAAGGATTTTCAAGAAAAAAGGGTGCACCTTTCGTTAGTTATTGATGAATATGGTGGGGTTTCTGGTTTGGTGACACTTGAAGATATAATTGAAGAAATTGTAGGAGATATAAAAGATGAGTTTGATTTTGAAGAAGACTTTTACTATAAAAAAATCGACTCAAACACTTTTTTGTTTGATGGAAAAACATCTCTAAATGATTTGTGTAAAGTTTTAAATATCCATAAAGATTTTTTTGATGCATCAAAAGGGGAAAGTGAATCCTTAGGTGGATTGATATTAGAGTTAAATTCAAAAATACCTAGCGTGGGAGATAAGATTAAATTTGATAATTTTATTTTTACAATTATGTCGGTTGATAACAAAAGAATAAAACGTGTTAGGGTTTTTAAAAAAACAAAGGGTTAATTTTTTTATTACTTGGTTTATTTTAGTCTGTTCATGCAATCAAGCATATAAGCCTAAACCAAAGGGGTATAATCAAATACAATTCCCTGAAAAAAAATTTGAGCAAATAACAGTATCTAATGTATACTCCTTCAAAAAAAACTTCCAAGCAAACCACGAAGTTGATAATGAACGGCTTTGGGTTACTTTAAATTATGAAAAACTTAATGCAGAAATTCTAATAACCCACAAGAAAATTTTAAACTACAGTGAATTAAATGAGTTTGTTCAAGAATCATATAAATTAATCGGCAGGCATCAAATTAAAGCCGAATCAATAATTGAAAAGAGGGTTGTTACCCCAAAGAAAACACATGCTGTCTTGTTTGAGATTAAAGGTGAGGTTGCTTCTCCTTATCAGTTTATTACGACAGACAGTACTAGAAACTTTCTAAGAGCAGCACTATATCTAGACAACCCTGTCGCCAACGACTCAATTATGCCGGTTATTGAATATCTAAAAAATGATGTTAATCATATTTTAAATACATTAGTTTGGGATGGTAGATAATCCATTGAATCATAAAATTGAATTTATAAAGGGTGTTGGACCCAATAAAGCAGCTGCATTAAAGAAAGAATTAGGGATTAGTCAATTAAAAGACATGCTTGACTTTTTCCCGTTTAGGTATGAGGACAGATCACAGATTTTAAAAATTACTGATATCGATGATAATACCAATGCTGGTTTATATATGATTCAAGTAATAAGTAAAAAAAAAGCAGGAAGGTATAGGGGTAAATCATTAAAAGTTTCGGTTAAGGATTCTACAGGATATGCTGAATTAGTATGGATGAAAGGTATTGAGTGGGTAGAAGATAAAATGGTGGCTGGAAAAAGATACATCATATACGGAAAACCCAAAATAATAAAAGAGAAGGTTTCTTTTTTTCATCCAGAATTTGGAGACAAAAGTACAATGCCAATGGGTCTAAGGCCTGTATACCCATCCAGTGAAAACTTAAAAAGAAGGTTTATAAATAACAGATTTTTTAATAGAATTATTGAGGAAATAATAAGTAAAACAAAACAACACATAAAAGAAAACCTTTCAGGAGAATTAATTCAAAACTTAAGTTTGATATCAAAATCTGATGCTGTTATAAATATGCATTTGCCGAAAAGTTTTGCTCATATAAAAGAGGCTATTCGTAGATTAAAATTTGAAGAACTTTTTTTTCTGCAACTTCAAATTCTGCAATTAAAAAACTCAAGACTAACTTCGTTTCCTGGTTATGTTTTCAAAAAAAACATACTTATAAATAAATTTTATAAAGAACATTTACCGTTTGAATTGACGGGTGCACAAAAGAAAGTTTTAAGGGAGTGTTATGAGAATATGTCTAAAGGAAAACAAATGAATAGATTGGTTCAGGGAGATGTTGGGAGTGGAAAGACAATCGTTGCTTTTTTGTGTATGTTAGCTGCAATTGATCATGATTGTCAAATAGCCTTTATGGCTCCAACAGAGGTTTTAGCAGAACAACACTTTAACAGCATTAGAGCAAATGCTGAAAAGATTAACATCAATGTGAACATCCTAACTGGGTCTACTAAACAAAAAAACAGAAAAGAAATACTTAAAAATCTTCTCAATGGAACAGTTGATATATTAATTGGAACCCACGCGTTAATTGAAGACTCTGTGGTTTTTAAAAGGTTAGGTTTAGTTATTATAGATGAACAACACAAGTTTGGTGTAGCACAAAGGGCAAAACTATGGAGAAAAAAAAGTGAGTTTTATCCTCATGTTTTGGTAATGACAGCAACCCCAATTCCAAGAACATTAGCTCTAACGTTATATGGAGATTTAGATGTTTCTGTGATCGATGAGTTACCCTCTGGAAGAAAAAAAATTATTACCTCACACAGATTTGATAATTCAAGGTTAAAAGTTTTTGGGTTTATAAAAGACAAGATAAGTTTAGGTGAACAAGTGTATGTTGTCTACCCACTTATAGAAGAGTCTGAAAAAAAAGATTATAAAGATTTGATGGATGGTTATGAAAGCTTAAAAAGATATTTCCCAAACACGCAGATAGGTGTTCTTCATGGTAGAATGAAACCCGAAAATAAAGATTATGAAATGAAAAGATTTGCTGAGGGAAAATCAAAAATTTTAGTTTCAACAACAGTAATTGAGGTTGGGGTTGATGTTCCTAACGCATCGGTTATCGTTATTGAAAGTGCTGAGAGGTTTGGCCTCTCTCAACTCCATCAATTAAGAGGAAGGGTCGGAAGAGGAAAAGCCCAATCTTATTGTATACTTATGACAAAATATACTATTTCATCAGAATCTAAAGAAAGAATGAGCGCTATGGTTGAAACAAACGATGGTTTCAAAATTGCAAATACCGACTTAAAAATGAGGGGGCCAGGTAATATGATGGGAACAAAACAAAGTGGTTTGCTTGAACTTCGTTTCACAAACCTTGCAGAAGATCAGGATATGGTTCTAAAGTCTAGGGAACTGGCAATAAATACAATAAAAGAAGATCCCAACTTGGAATCGGAAGAAAACCTTATAATGAAGAGTCACTTGAAGGAGAATATAAAGCAAAACATAAACTGGAGTAGAATTAGTTAGCAAATCAAATATTTTTTAAGTGATAATAGTATGGTGGGTTGTTATCAGTTTTTTTATATATCTTAAAAAGAATTAAAACCTATAAGAATGGTTGGTTTAATAATCCCTTTATTACTAATTGCATTTTGTGGCTACATAATATGGCGAGCTGGAGATACATTTTTAGAGGGTTCTAATTACATTGGTAGAAATTTAAGAGATGGGGTGAAGGGGGCAACCATAAATGCTGTAGCAAGCTCAATGCCTGAATTATTTATAGCGCTTTTCTTTTTGTTTTTTCTAAAAGATGTGTCTGGGTTTTCTGGTGGAGTTGGAACGTCATTTGGTAGCGTTCTATTTAACTCGTTAATAATACCTTCGGTTGCTATAATTGGTGTTTTATCGAAGACAAAAAAGCTTAGTGTTGATGTTTCAAAAAAAATTATAATAAGAGATGGTTCTTGGTTGTTGTTGGTTGAATTTGTATTAATATATTTTATTCAACAAGGTCAAATAACCTGGTTTGAAAGTATAATACTTCTTTTAATATATGTTTTATATGTATTTTACTTATTTAAAACCATGAAGGGTGGTCATCAAATTAATTATGAGGAACCCTTCACGGAAAAAGAAAAAGTTTCAATTCTTTCAGCGTTTATTGTCTTTGACCTTAAGAGGTTGCTAATTGGAAATAAAAAATTAAATAGTACTAGAGCTTGGTTAGTTTTTACAACATCATCATTGGTGATTGGTTTTGTTTGTTATTTTCTTGTATTAGCGTGTGAGTGGTTAGGAAGTGAAAGTTATAACGTGCCTTTCTTTGGAGAATTCGATGGATTAAATATTCCTATCTTATTTATAGCAATTATATTCGCTGCAATAGGAAGTAGTTTTCCAGATACTATAATTTCATATAAAGATGCGCAAGGGGGTAATTATGATGATGCTGTATCTAATGCTTATGGTAGTAATATTTTTAATTTATGTGTCGCTTTAGGCCTACCTTTATTTTTCTTCACAACAATTTATGGGCCTATTATACTAGATGAGAATGTGATAAGTTTAATAACAAATCTATCAATTTGGTTTGTTGGGTTAACGATCTTGTCTATTATTTTCTACACCAGAAAAGGGGGTGTAAATAAATACCAAGCTTACTCTATGATATCATTATATTTTGTTTTTGTTTTTTATATATTGTATAAAGCTTACTTAAATTAAATTAATATGGTAAAAAGAATAATGACTTTTGTTTTAATTTATTTCTGTTTTAATGCTTTTGGTAATAATAAGTTACTTTTAAACTCAATAGAAAAAAGAACCGCTGAATATTCTAAAATTGCTAAAAATATTTGGGAGTATGCTGAGGTTGGATATAAAGAAGAAAAAAGCTCCAAAGAACTAATTAACCTACTTGAAAAAAATGGATTTAAAATAAATAAGGGAGTGGCTGGTATTCCAACAGCTTTTGTAGCAGAATATAATAGAGGTGGTTCGGTTATTGGTATTTTAGGTGAATATGATGCTCTTCCTGGTTTATCCCAAACAACCAGCACAAAAAAGACAAAAAGAGAGGGGACAAACTCTGGACATGCTTGTGGGCACAATTTATTTGGTGTAGCAAGTGCTGCTGCAGCGATATCTATTAAGGAGTGGTTGGATGACTCAAAAAAAGAAGGTACGGTAAGGTTTTATGGGTGCCCTGCTGAAGAAGGAGGATCTGGAAAGGTATATATGGTAAGAGAGGGATTGTTTGATGATGTAGATGTTGCTTTGCATTGGCATCCGTCAGGTAGTAATGCTGCAAATGCTTCTTCATCACTGTCAAATAAAACGGGTAAATTTCGTTTTTATGGAAAATCAGCTCATGCCGCAAGTGCGCCAGATCAAGGTCGTTCAGCGTTAGATGGATTAGAAGCTATGAATCATATGGTAAATATGATGAGGGAACACGTTGAAGAAGAGAGTCGGATACATTACGTTATAACTAAGGGTGGTGACGCACCTAACGTAGTTCCAAATTTTACTGAAGGGTATTTTTATGTTAGGCACCCAGACCCTGAGCAGGTCAGAGAAATGTGGGAAAGAGTCGTTTTAGCTGCACAAGGTGCTGCAATGGGAACAGAGACGACTGTTGAATACGAGGTGACTGGAGGTGTTTATAATATTTTACCTAACGAGACATTGCAGGAAATAATTCACGATAAACTCGAAACGGTTGGTGGTGTTTATTATGACGAGGATGAAAAAAAATATGCTGAAGAAATATCATTAACACTAAAAAAAAGAGTTAGTCTGTCTTCTTCAGAGGAAGTAATGCCTTATAAGGTTATAAACTCAACAAAAGGTGGTGGTTCAACAGATGTTGGAGACGTGAGTTGGGCGGTTCCTACTGCTGGATTTAGAACAGCAACTTATGTCCCAGGTACACCTGGACATTCATGGCAAGCTGCATCTTGCACCGGAACAACTATAGGTTTTAAGGGAATGATAAATGCGGCAAAAACATTAGCGTTGTCTACAAAACACCTATTGGAAAACCCATCTGATATTGAAAAAGCTAAAATTGAATTTGAAGATAAGAGGGGTAAAGATTATATTTATCAAGCACTTGTTGGTGATAGAGAACCAGCCCTTAATTATAGAAACTAAATGATATGAAAAATTTAATAATATTAACCTTAATACCGATTCTAATTATTTCTTGTGAAACAACTACACCATATGACCAGGAGACAGCTGATGTAATCACACAGTTTTATGGTGATGCTTTAGGTGAAAGAGAAAGTTATAATCTTCTTAGAGATTTATCTAAGGATATTGGACAGCGCTTAAGTGGGTCAGAAGGTGCAGCAAAAGCGGTACTTTGGTCAAAGGAAATAATGGAGGGTTATGGGTTTGACTCGGTTTTTTTACAAGAGGTTATGGTACCTCACTGGGAGAGGGGTGCGTATGAAGAGTGTTTTTATTATGAGGGTAATAAAAAGATAAACCTATCAATTCTTGGGGCTGGAGGCACAGTATCAACTCCGTTTGAAGGTGTTACAGCTGAGGTGGTTGAGGTTAAGTCGCTAGAAGAAGTTGATGTTTTAGGTAGAGAGGGTGTTGAGGGTAAAATAGTTTTTTATAACAAAGCTTTTAATCAAAGGTATATTAATATAGGAACCTCTTATGGGGAAACTGGTTTTCAAAGAAGGTTAGGTGCGATAAAAGCTGCAGAATATGGTGCTGTTGCATCTGTGTTTAGATCTTTGTCTTCAAGTAATGATGACTACCCACACACTGGTAGTATGTCATACAAAGAGGGGGTTGATAGTATAGCTCATGGGGGATTAGGTGTTTTATCTTCTATAAAACTTTCAGAAAAAATAAAAGTAGACCCTAAAACAAAACTTACCGTGAGGCTATCTGGTAAGTGGTTTCCTGATGCACTATCACATAACGTTATTGGTGAAATTAAAGGCTCTGAAAACCCTGATAATATAATTTTAGTTGGTGGACATTTAGATTCGTGGGATGTTAGTGAGGGGGCACACGATGATGGTGCTGGTTGTGTACACTCTATCGGTGCATTAAGGTTGTTTCAAAAACAAGGTATCAAGCCAAAGAACACATTAAGGGCTGTTATGTTTATGAATGAGGAAAATGGTTTGAGGGGCGGGACACAATACGCTGAAAACGCAATAAAAAACAACGAAAAACACATTGTTGCGATAGAAAGTGATGCAAGCGCTTACATCCCAAGAGGTTTTGGGTTTTCTGGTTCAGACGAACAGTTGGAAAAAATACAAGACTGGTTAAAATATTTTGACAAAAATACTATTTCTTATTTTTCTAAAGGTGGGGGTGGTGCAGATATTGGACCCCTTCATAGAAGAACCGGAACACCAATGTTTGGGTTAAGTATTGATGGTCAAAAATATTTTGAAATCCACCACACCGCTAAGGATGTGTTTGAGGCTGTGCACCCAAGAGAAATGGAGCTTGGAACAGCTTCAATGGCTTCGTTAGTTTACCTTATTGATAAGTATGGTTTATAGGTTGGGAGTTTTTCTAACATTTCTTTTATTAACACCTAATATATCAAAACCTCACGCAGTATATGTTAGTGTGTGTAATGTTTATGAAACAAAGGAGGGGTCTTTTTTCTCAATAAGAATGTTCAAAGATGATATCTTTGATGCGTTAGGTTATGTGGGCTCATCAAAAGAAATAAAAAATGATCAGTGGACTGTTTTTCTTGATTATGTTAACAAAAACTTTGGGGTAACGATGAATGGTGAGAAGATGAGTTTAAAGTTAAATAAGTTTGAGTTTGAAGGAAGTGACTATACCGAAACGCTGAACATCGTTTTAATGGGTAAACCTCTAAAACAAAGTGGTGATGTGTTTATAAAAAACACAATTCTTTTTGATGCTATCGATGGTCAAATGAATGTAATAAGTGCCAAAATTGGTGATAACAGAAAAACTTTAACTTTTAAGAAAACCCCTAAAATAAGGTGGGAAAAAATAATCTAATCCTTGTGGGTTCTTCGAACCCAACAAAAGTAAACTCTGTTTCACAAGCCTTTTCTTTTGTTTATCCTGATATAGAATTTGAAGTTTTGGGAAAACCTGTTAAGTCTGGGGTTTCAAACCAACCAATGGGCGAAGACGAGACATTAATGGGTGCCGAAAATAGAATGAAAAACCTTTTAAAGAATGATGCGCTTTTTTATGTTGGAATAGAGGGTGGTTGTGCTTTAATAAACAAAAAGCTTTATGCTTTTGCGTGGGTTGTTATAAGTGACAAGAAAAAAGTTGGGTTCGGAAAAACCTCTCTTTTTCAGCTTCCAAAACAAATTCAAAAATTAATTGAAAGTGGGGTTGAGTTAGGAGATGCAGACGATGAAGTGTTTAAAAGAAAAAACTCGAAAAGAAAGGATGGAGCTGTGGGTATTCTTACGGGTGGGTTAATTAACAGAACAGAATATTATAAAGAGGCTGTTACTTTGTCTTTGATACCTTTCATTAATAAGGATTTAGATTTTTAATCAAATAACAAACTGATAAGTTTTACCTCATCTGTCACCCCTTCTTCATGAAAAAAGTATTTATTTTTGGTTACTGTGTGTTCAACCACCATAATGACGTTTCTCTTTTGATTACTTGGTAATGATTTTATGTTGAATGTTTGTTTTAGAAAATCGTTGGTGCCTTTAATTGTGTAAACTATATAGTTTATACCCTCTGAGTAATAAAACCTATAGTCTTCAACTTCCCTAATTTGGATTAGGTTGGGTTGAGTGTTAATAAAAGTTTTATTTGTATGTCCAACCTTTTCTTTTTTTAAGTTTGGTTTAATAAGTATTTGATTTGACAACCTAATTTTAGCTTTTTTAATTATTTCTGGTTCTGAAGGGAAAAGAAAGCTTGTTAAGGTTTTGGGGTTATTTTTTATTGTCTTGTTGACATAAAAACTTAGACTGTCGGAGTTTAGTTTTAGGTATGGGGGATTTTTTGATTGTATGTTCTGTAGTTTTCGAAAAACAAACATATTGTCTTTTTCTTGATAGTAGATAACATTTTCAACCTCCCTATCATTTAAATAGTCCAATAAGCTTTCGTTAACACTTTTGTTTACCCTGAAGTTTATTGAATCTAAATAGTTAACAACATCTAATCTGTTTGTTGTTAGCTGTTCGTGGACGCGCTTCAATTTTTTTTGATAATTTTTACTATCTATAAAAGAAAAAAAAACAACTGACTTTTTAAATATCTGTTCTGAAATAGCAGCTTGAGATTTATTACTGTTTTTAAAACAAAACACAATAAATGTTAAGAATATTATTTTATAAACAAACCTCATGTTGTAATTCAAACTAAATTATCCCAAATATATTTTAATAAATAACATTTTTAATATAATTATTATTGTTAGGTTTAAGTGTAATAACTCACATTATTGAATGGTTGATAAATTAAAAGAAATAGAGAAAAGGTTTTTGGATGTTGAGGGAGAATTGTCTAAACCTGAGGTTGTTAATGACATGAAAAAATATACTTCTTTGAATAAAGAATATAAATCACTTGGAAAAATTGTTAGCAAATACAGTGAACTTAAAAAAATTGTTAGTGGTATTGATGACGCTAAGCTAGTACTTAACAAAGAAAAAGATGAGGAGTTTAGGGAAATGGCTAAGGTTGAACTTGATGAGCTTAGCAATAAAAAAAACCAAATTGAAGAAGAGATAAAGGTTTTATTAATACCCAAAGATCCTGATGATGAGAAAAGTGTGATATTAGAAATAAGAGCAGGAACTGGAGGAGATGAAGCTGCTATATTTGCTGGCGACCTTTTAAGAATGTATCAATTGTACTCAGAAAAAAACAATTGGTCTTTCAATCTAATAAGCTCAAACGAGGGAACTTCTGGTGGGTTTAAAGAAATAGTGTCATCTGTTGAGGGTGAAGATGTTTATGGTAAGCTTAAATTTGAAGCTGGAACCCATAGGGTTCAGAGAGTGCCAGAAACAGAAACCCAAGGTAGAGTTCACACCTCAGCCGCAACTGTTGCTGTTTTGCCTGAAGCTGAAGATGTTGAGTTAGAAATTAACACAGCAGATATAAGAAAAGATACGTTTAGGGCTTCTGGTGCGGGAGGGCAACATGTTAACAAAACGGAGTCTGCAGTAAGGCTCACACATGAACCAACTGGTGTTGTTGTTGAGTGTCAAGACGGTAGATCACAACACGCAAACTATGATAAGGCTATGAAGGTTTTACGGTCCAAGTTGTATGAAATTGAGATAAAAAAACAAAACGAAGAGTTGGCAGGAAAAAGAAAAACCATGGTGGGTTCTGGTGACCGTTCTGACAAAATCAGAACGTATAATTTCCCTCAAGGTAGGGTAACTGATCACAGAATTGGTTACACTGTTTATAACTTAAGTGATGTTATATCTGGTGAGCTTTTTTCATTTACAGAGAAGTTAAGAATTGCTGAAAATGCAGAAAAAATGAAGGTGGGTGATGGTGGTTAGCCAAACAAAAATAAAGGTTGGGCCTTACCCTCGTGGGTTTCATGTAATTACAGATAAGGTCTTGGGTTCTATACCAAAAATCACAGGAGTTGTTAATGTTTTCATACAACACACATCAGCAAGCCTGACAATAAACGAAAATGCAGACCCTACTGTAAGAGATGATTTTGAAACACATTTTAATAAAATGGTATCTGAAAAAGAAATACATTACAAACACACATTTGAGGGTCCTGATGATATGACTTCACACATTAAGTCAAGTCTTTTGGGTTCTTCTGTTAACTTTCCAATTAAAGGTGGTGTTCCTTTGTTAGGCACGTGGCAGGGAATATATTTGTGTGAGCATAGAAATGGAGGTAGGGTTAGAAAAATTGTAATTACTTCATATGGAAAAGATTAAATATTTGATTTTGTTTTTATTTGTTGTTGGTTGTACACCAAATGACAAAACAGCCACTGACTATTATGTGTTGGGTAATCCTTTATATGATTATGATGTTGAGGAAAAAATTAAAAACCTAAACATAACCCTTCCTGTTCCTGGGGACCCTATTGCTAACTATGTTCCAACCGTCAGGTTCTCTGAGACGAAAAACTCTATGTTGGTTTATGTTTCTGGCACTGGGCCAAGAAGAACGAATGGCGATTATATAACTGGAAGGTTAGGTGAAAACATGTCTATAGAAGAGGGGTATGAAGCCGCAAAGCTAACTGGGATAAATATATTAGCTTCACTAAAAAAGGAAATTGGTGATCTTAACAAAATCAAGAGATTTGTCAAGGTAATAGGTATGGTTAACTCAACACCTGACTTTTACGAACAACCATCAGTTATAAATGGCTTCTCAGATTTTATCGTTGAAGTTTTCGGTGACAGAGGAAAACACGCAAGGTCTGCTGTTGGAATGGTGTCTTTGCCAAGTAATATTGCTGTAGAAATTGAGGTTGTTGTTGAGGTTATAAGGTAAGGTTTTCAAATATACCACAAACCCCTTGTCCACCCCCAACACAAGCTGTCACTATTCCATATTTTTGTTTATTTCTTATCAACTCATTGATTAAGCTTATAGAGAGTTTAGCACCTGTCATTCCCAAAGGATGCCCAAGTGCTATGGCGCCTCCGTTAACATTTATTATTTCTGGGTTTAAATTTAAATCTTTAATAACTGATAGTGATTGCGAAGAAAACGCTTCATTTAACTCAATTTGATCAATATTGTTAATTTTTAAATCCGCCATAGTTAAAGCTTTTGGTATTGCTTTTGCTGGGCCTATTCCCATAATATTTGGTTCGACTCCAGTTGCTGAATATGATACCATTCTAGCTAATGGACTCTTGTTTATTTTCTTCATAAATTTTTCAGAAACGACAACAACAAATGCTGAACCGTCAGACATCTGAGAGGAGTTACCTGCAGTAACCTGACCTCCAAATTTAAATACAGGTTTTAGTTTTGAAAGTGCCTCAAGGGTGGTTTCGCTTCTAGGTCCCTCGTCGACTGTGATCGTTTTTTTTCTTGTGGTTTTTTTTGAATCAACAATTATTGTTTCTTCAACATTTATAGGTACAATTTCCTTTTCAAATTTTTTGTCTTTTATTGCTCTTAACGCTTTCATGTGGGAATTGTAAGAAAACAAATCTGAGTCTTCTCGGGATATGTTATATTTTTTTGCAAGTTTTTCTGCAGTAAGACCCATGTTAAGGTAATAGTCTGGGGATTTTTTAGAAAGGTTATAGTTAGGTGAGGATTTATACCCAAGAAAAGGAACCATACTCATGGATTCGGTTCCCCCAGCAATAATACAATCTGCGTAACCTGATTTTATTTTTGATATTGCGAGGTGTATTGCTTCTAACCCAGAACCACAATATCTATTAACTATAAACCCAGGAACTTCTTTTGGAAGTGATAACAAAGAGATATATCTAGCCATTTGCATTCCTTGTTCAGCCTCTGGTACCGCGTTTCCCACAATTAAATCATCTACTTGTTTGGGGTCAAGACCTTTAGTTTTCTTTATAAGTTTCTGAATAACTTGTGCTGCAAGATCGTCTGATCTTGTAAATCTGAAGCTGCCTTTTTTTGCTTTACCTATTGGGCTTCTTAAGCCAGATATAATATACGCATCCCTCATTTAATTTCTTATTATACTGCCTTTATTTAAAAAGTAATTTATCCTTTTTATTGTTTTTGTTTCTGAACATAAACTTAAAAAAACTTCCCTTTCGTGTTCTAAAAAATAATTCTGATCAACCCTTGTTTTTTCACTAATGTCACCAACACACAAAACGGAAGCGTAACAATCAGAAACAAGTTTATCGTGTTCCGTTAAAAGACCCGCCTGTCTATAATTTTCACTTAAGGCATAAAGTACCGACAAACCATACCTACCTCTAGCGGTAATTTTTTTGTTGTTTGGTTCAGACACATGACCTGTCTCTATTATTTGTTTGACTTTTTCCTTTGCGTTATTAACAAGAGTTTTTGGGTTAAAATAATAATTGTCTTTACAACCAAGAAAACGGAGGTTTTTTCCTTCTACCGCAGAGCTTGAAATCTTCTTTAATGCAAAGTTGTTATAAATTAATGTCAACCTATTACCTTCAGGGTCACCCTCAACGAACTCATCGTCAATTGTTAACAAAAGCTCTTTACTGCTTCCACCAATTGGAATGATTCCCAGGTTAAGCTCAGGAAGACCCATATATGTTTCTTTATAAACACACGAATTTTTTGATGACATTAAAAGGTTTAGGTTTTGTCCCACAACAAAACCTGATGCAACTGAAACAGTGGGTATTCCAAAGTGTTTTATGGTGTTAGAAAGTTTCTGCTGCAACGATATTGTTTGTTCAACTTTTCGAAAACTTTTATCTTTTATGTTTTTTAATAATTCTTTTGAATGGGTATGCTGATTTGTTGGATCTGAAACCAAGTCTATAACCAAACCTTTACTATTATTCTCTATTCCATGAAGTGTTTCAATTGTTTTTGTCAGGGTTTTTTGATCGAATAAATTGCTATTTATTTTAACGTGGGCAATTCCATCTTCTGAGTGATAACTAAGTGTTTCTTTTTTATATGATGTTTGTGTTTGATATAAAACACCTTCTTTTATAGGTGAGTATTTTTTCGTTTTTAAATCATAGAAAAGTTTTTTGTTTTTTTCTATACCATAAAACGAATTGACGTTACGCTTGAGCATATCAATCACCCACTCTGATACATTCTTTTTTTCGTTTTTAATCATTTTACAAACCCTTTCAACCCCCATCATATCCCAAATCTCAAAAGGTCCATAAACCCAGCCAAACCCAAATTTCATTGTTTGATCTACCTTATAAATCTCATCCGTTATTTTTGGAATCATATAAGAGCAGTAAGTAAATAGGTCTAAGAAAATATCTTGATAAAACAATCCGTACTTCTTGTTTTTATTGATTAATGTTAAGGGGTCCTTGTTACTAAAGACTATTTTTTTATTATCTATTTTTTTAGCTTCAACGTACTTTTTGTCCTTTAAATTAATTTCTAAGAACTTTCTTTTGCCGTTTTTATCAATCCTTTTTTGATAAAAACCCTTACCTGATTTATCACCGTAACTTCCAAGTTCATACATTTCGTTTAAAGCTTCAGGAAAATTAAAGTTTACTTTTGTGTTTATATCATCCGTTCTTTCAACGATGTCAACATTCAAATTTTTTAAAGTATCTAAACCTATTATATCAATGGTTCTAAATGTTGCTGATTTAGGTCTAAACACAAACTTTCCTGTTAAAGCGTCTACTTCTCCAACACTAAGTTTGTGTTTTATGGCGTTATGAACACAGTTCATTAATGAAAAAATACCCACTCTATTCCCGATAAAACCAGGTGTATCTTTACACAGAACAACCTCTTTTCCCAGTATTTTTGAACAATAATCTTTAAAAAAATCTATAATACCTTTTTTTGTTTCTTTGTTTGGTATTATTTCTAATAACCTTAATTGTCTTGGTGGATTAAAGAAATGTATTCCTAAAAAGTTTTCTTTAAATTCTTTTGACCTTCCTTTTACCAGATTATTAATTGAAAGTCCTGACGTATTTGTAGAAACTATTGACTCTTTCTTTTTGTTTTTTTCAATTATATCTAAAACTTCCTTTTTTATATTTTCTTTTTCAGATACAGCCTCTATAATCCAATCGGAATCTTTTATTTTATTTATATCATCGATAATGTTACCTGTTGTAATATTATGAACATTTGATTTATCTAGTAATGGCTCTGGTCTAGACTTGATTGTTTTATTAAGATTACTATTTACTATACTATTTCTATTTTTATCATTACCTATAATATCGAGAAGAAAAACAGACAAACCCACGTCAGATAAATAACAAGCTATTCTTGAACCCATAACGCCTGATCCAATAATTAAAACATTCTTTATTATTATATTTTCCATATGTGTTTGACAAGATTATAAAAAATATCTAGGATATTAATCTTTTTAAAGACTTATTAATCTGTCTATTTATCTATTGTATATACTATATATTCTTTTTTATTAATACTATATAATATAATTAAAGTGTTTATATGTTTATAAATTATTTTAACAAGTAATAAACAAGTAATAAACTTATAAGTAATTGATTACTAGATATTTATATTAACAAAATAGTTTTAATAAAAATTTAGGTTAATAACTAAATGTTAATATATTTTGGATTTTGTTTCTATAATTTACAATTGTTCTTCTTCTAAGCTGTTAAACAAAATATCAACAGTATTATTAACATCAAAAATAAAATCTTCAATTACCCAATTTGATCTTATTTCTATTTCATTTTCATTGTAAATTATTTCTTCACCTGGATTTTTATATAATATAGATCCAACATCTACCATGTTGTTATTGTTTATATCGTTATATATTCTTAAATAATATTTCCCAGGAGGAATATTAATAAAATTGAATTTAGGATTTACATCTCTATTATTATATACTCTTTTAAAATCTATAGATATAAGTTCTGTAACCAAATTTTTCCTTCCTAAAGTATCAAAAACAGTACCATTAATTTGACCATAAAAATCTGAACCATTAAACGTAAAATCTTGTTTGATTCGATCTAAAGTATCACCCTCAATAGAAAAAACCTCACCCTTCTCAACCATAAAACTTATTTTATTTCTATTAATTCCTTGATAATACCTATTAAGTAGATTTATTAAAGAATCATTATTTAGGTTTTTAGAGTAAATATTTTGATGATTATCTAAGAAAAGACTAGATATGTTTTGATTAAGTTTAAACAAACCCTCAAAACTATTTAGCTCTTTAGATAACTTAAAAAAATATAAGGAATCTGGAATTTTAATAGTATCTAAAACAAAACTGTAGTTTAAATCTTTGTTTAGTACCGGTTTATTTAAATTGATACTGAAATTAATAGTGTCTTCTAATTCTTTTTTAAAATACGAGTTAAAAGTATAACTAAACTCCTCTTTATACTCATTCTCATCATTAAAAGTAACGTAAATGCTGTCTTTAGATGTGTTTCCAGATAAGTCAAACGCTTCAATTATTACAAGCAATGAGTCTGTAACCATAGGGTTTTTATATATGACAATGTTTTTGTTATCGTTTAAACTATATTTTAAATTATAACCCTTGACTAATCGAATTTTATCTAATTTTTTCGAATATATTATCTCATAAACGTTTCCTCTGCTTCTATTTCTAATTAATCGAAGCTCTGAAAGATCTTCTTTGTTTAGGTTTAATTTTATTTTTTTGGTTTTGTTATTTACCTCAACAGTGTTTTCATAAAAACCAAACGCCTCGTTTTTGAATTCGGCAATAAAGCTTTTATTTTCATCTATAAAGGCATATATGGTGTATTTGTCCGGTTTTACGTTATTAATTTCATACTTTCCTGACTCATCAGAAAAGGTAAAATAAATAGGTTTTTTATGAAACAAATCCAAGGAATCAACATCTTGATATAAGCCAACTAAAGCACCCTCTACTCTTTTGTTTTCATTTGGATTATAAATCACACCTGAAATTGAAGCGGAGTCTATATATTCACCTGTAGAAAAAATTAATTTCGCGTTAGATAGGTCGTTTCCTTCTGTAACATCACTTATTCCACCAGCAAAATTAATGATATAGGTTGTGTTGTCATCAAATAGTGTGTCGAAAGATATTGATACTTCATTTTTTTTGTACTTTACCTCTTTTTTACCTGAATAAAAAGGGGAGATAATTATACTTTCTTGAAGTTTGGAGGCATCAATTAATTCATCAAAAGCAAAATAAAATTGATTAGGATTCACGCTTGTGGAGTTCTCAGGAGGAATTGATGCAATTAAGTTAGGTGGTATTGTGTCTTTGTAGCCGCCGGTAAGTGGGCTCATTTGTGCACACCCCATTAAAAAAGAGGTCACTACAAAGAAAAAAATATTTTTCATTTTTTTAATATATAAATAATACTTGAGGGTTGTTTGTTAAATAATGACAAAATGTTTGAGATTAAACCAATCAAAACACCCCTAGTAGTTGAAAAGTAGCTTTTCTTGTTTCTTTCACTAAGTATGGACACATAAAACGCGTCTAGAAGAAGCGGTTTTCTTTTTATTAGCTTTAGCCCAACTTTTTTTGCCAAAAAGGTAATTGAGGGTACATTAAAGTGGAATAAATGTCTAGGTACATCAAATCCCGCCCAATCTTTTCCATAAAAAGTGTTATCGTATGAATCGTAATTTGGTAAAGCTAACACCAAAACACCGTTATCACGCAGCTTATTATAAAGTTTCTTTAATACACCACTGGGGTCCTCTGTATGCTCTAGAACATGCCAAGCGGTTATGCAGTCAAATTTATAATTTTTGAATCCAGCCATGTTTTTTTTTATTTTCTTGTTTTTTACATTGTTTATAGGTTCAAGCCCCCAAGCATCATACCCCTTTTTGTTAATGTGCCTTATAAACTCACCTGATCCAGAACCGAAATCTAAAACCTTATGTACATTTAATTTTTTTATAATTGATTCTTTGTAATTATTGTTGAGTCTCTGTGCCAATTTGTATATGAAAGAAAAAAAAGATTTCTTTTTTTGATATGAGTCATAGTCCTCATCATAAAAAACTCTCAAATTTGTGGGTTTAGGGTATGTAGACATCGTTTTACAGCGGTGACATTTTTTTATAACATAAAAGTCACCAATAAACTTTGTGCATTCTATTTTGTAACCATAATCGTCAACCTTAGAACCACACACCTTACACTTTAAGCCACTCATTTTTTCATGTGAACCATTAATATTGATACGTCAGAAGGGGAAACACCACTTATTCTGGAGGCTTGCCCTATAGACTTAGGTCTAATTGCTGACAGTTTCTCTAAAGCTTCTGCTGAAAGTGATTTTATTTTATTATAGTCATAATTTTCTGGAATCACACTATCTTCCAGCCTTTTCATTTTGTCAACAGTTTCCATTTCTTTTTCAATATAACTCTCATATTTTGTGTTAATTTCAACCTGTTCTGATTCCTCGGGTTTTTTGTTTATTTTTTCTGTGAATAATTTAAGGTCTTTTAAGTGGATATTCGGCCTTTTTATTAAATCAATTATCGACTTACTTTCTTTTATGGGCGATGAGTCTTTTAACTTTAAAAAAGGATTTATGTCTTTTGGTTTAATTTTTATCTTTTTTATTTCCTCTGTTATTTGCTTTATACCCTCTTTCTTTTTTTCTACCTGAATCATTCTTTTCTCTGATGCTAAACCAATTTTATAACCTAACTCTGTTAACCTTAGATCAGCGTTATCTTGTCTTAGTAATATTCTGTGTTCTGCCCTAGATGTAAACATCCTATAGGGCTCGTCTGTTCCTTTGTTTATTAAATCATCTATTAAAACACCTATATATGCGTCAGAGCGCCCTAAAACGAAGCTTTCTTTTTCGTTGATTTTATTGTGTGAGTTTATTCCTGCAATTAGACCTTGACACGCAGCCTCCTCATAACCCGTTGTACCGTTTATTTGACCTGCAAAAAATAGGTTTTGGATAGGCTTTGTCTCCAGTGTTGGCTTTAGCTGTGTTGGTGGAAAATAATCATATTCAATCGCATAACCAGGTCTAAACATTTTAACCTTTTCAAAACCCTTTATAGTACGAAGCGCCTTAAGTTGTGTTTCCTCTGGTAGTGATGTAGAAAAACCATTTACATATACCTCAACAGTATTCCACCCTTCTGGCTCTACAAAGATTTGATGCCTTTCTTTGTCTCTAAACCTAGTGATTTTATCTTCAATTGATGGACAATAACGAGGTCCAACTGATTTTATTCTTCCGTTGAACATCGGAGACCGGTCAAAACCCTCCTCTAAACACTCATGCGTAGAGCTGTTGGTGTAGGTTATATGACAAGAAAGTTGTTTTTTTAGTTTTTTCTTGCTTAAAAAAGAGAAAAACCCATGATTGTTGTCACCAGGTTGTTTTTCCATGTTTTTGTAGTTCAATGATCTACCATCAACCCTAGGAGGTGTTCCTGTTTTCATTCTGCCCGAAACAAAACCTAAACCCTCAAGCTGTTCTGTTATTCCCTTTGAAGCCTTTTCACCACTTCTTCCACCCCCAAAGTTTTTTTCACCAACATGGATAAGGCCGTTTAAAAAAGTTCCGTTGGTTAAAATAACAGACCGTGAATAAATTTCAACCCCAAGAGCTGTTTTTATACCAACTACCCTATCCCCATTAACTAATATTTGGCTAACCATCTCTTGCCAGAAATCTACATTTTTGTTTTTTTCTAAAACCAAACGCCACTCCTCCGCAAACCTAAACCTATCACTCTGCGCTCTTGGAGACCACATAGCAGGTCCTTTAGACCTATTTAACATTCTAAACTGAACCATAGTTTTGTCTGTAACAAGACCAGTGTAACCACCTAGCGCGTCTACTTCTCTAACAATTTGACCTTTAGCGACCCCACCAATTGCTGGGTTACAAGACATTTGGCCTATTGTTCCCATGTTCATTGTTGCCAACAAAACTTTAGACCCCATGTTTGCAGCAGCAGCGGCAGCTTCACAGCCCGCGTGACCAGCACCAACAACTATAATATCATACTTATTAAACATACCTAAACGTTCCACGTGGAACTTTACAAATTTTTATACAAAGAAAGGTATTTATTTTCTAAGCTCCTCATCCTTTTTTTTTCTTTTTCAGACTCGTCTTTATATCCAATTAAATGAAGCAGACCGTGTATTACCACACGTATTAATTCTTTTGAAAACAAAACCTTATATTTTTTTGCGTTATCCTCAACCCTCTCAACACTTATATATAAATCACCCTCAGCCGTGTTGTTACTCTCAGAAAAATCAAATGTTATTATATCTGTTAGAAAGTTGTGGTTTAGGTGTTTTTGATTGATTTTAAGGAGGTATTCGTCTGTACAGAAAATGTAGTTTAAGAAACTTAAATCAATTTTTTCTTTTTTACAGATCTCTTTAACCAATAATCTTATTTTTTTCTTTTCGGTAACCTTAAATGTTTTTTTTTCAGAGAAAAAATTAACTAAATGCATTTTAAAGCTTGAATAACATGTCTACAACACGCCCCCCGTTTTTAAATTTGGCTTTATCTGAAAGGTTTTTTATTAAAAAGATGCCCCTGCCCTTAACTTTCTCAAGGTTTTCTGGACTAGTTGGGTCTGGTAAATTATTGAAATCAAAACCACCACCCTCATCTTCTATAACAAAACGTACACTTTTCTTGTTTCTACGAAGTTGTATTTTGACTTTTTTATTTTTGTCCTCCTTGTTACCGTGTACAATTGCGTTGTTAACAGCCTCTGTTACTGAAACAAGAACATTACCATAAACGCTTTCTTTTATTTTTACTTTGTCACCGGCGTTTTCAATAAAACTTTCTACGATAGATACGTTCTCTCTAATGGATGGAATTTTGACAATCATTTTTTGTTATCGTATAAAAAATAAACTATTCTTTTACATTTTTGTTTAGTCTATAGTATACGTATTTTGATATAACGTGGTTTTTTCTAAGTGTAATGTAATTGAGAGTATTGTGATATAATAACCTAGTTACTTGCTGTAGCTGTACCTAAGGCTGTTGTTGCACATCTGAAACCAATTGTTGCTGCTGATGAGTCTTGATCTAGAAACCTCCTTGTTCCCGGAGAAAGCCACATTGCTCCATCAGCCCAAGACCCACCTTTGTAGACCCTTGAGGCGTTACTGATCATTGAGTTGAAGTTCTCAGAATCATAGTCCTCTTCATCATCCAAGAAATCACTCTTTCTTATTGGGTTAAGATCTTCCATGTCCTGAAAGTTAAGCGGTCTATAAATATCAAAAACCCATTCGTTTACATTACCAGCCATATTGTATAGACCGAAATCGTTCGGCGCATATTCATAAATAGAAGTAGTTACAAAGCCCGCATCGTTGAGCGCACCAGCTATACCAGCATAATCACCCCTTCCTCTTTTAAAGTTTGCTTGGAACTTTCCAACACTACCACTTTTTGAACTTCTTATGGTCCTTCCGTCCCATGGGTACAATCTTCTTTGGGTTTGGTTTTCATCTAGGAATTGATTTCCCACTTGTCCATAAGCAGCATATTCCCACTCTGCCTCCGTAGGCAACCTAAACTCAGGAAGATAAACACCAGATTCTACAGGTGGTATGTCCCCATCAATATAATCTTCTCCATAATACTCAATGGCTTTCTGTTTGTTTACAGCTTCTGTTCGCCACCTACAGTAATCAACAGCTTGATTCCAACTTACACCAACAACAGGATAATATCTAAACCCAGGATATCTAAGGTAATTACTTACATATGGTGTGTTGTATGCAAGTTCTTTTTCCCACACGGTTGTATCTGGTAATGCGCTCAAATAGAAAGCTTCACTTGAATCTCTTTGAATGTAGAACAAATATTCTAACCAATGAATGTTTGCAATTTCGGTTTGATCTAAGTAAAAAGACTGAACGGTTACTGTCCTTTCCACATTATCGTGAGTGAAAAAAACATCTTCTTCATAAGTACCAAGAACCGCCCTTCCACCTTGTACAAATACTTGGTTAGGTCCGGGTGTTTGTCCACCAAAATCAGCCACAACAAAACCTTCCTCATCTTCTTCCGCAAAAGCATCAGAAAAATACTCTAGGTTTGTTGTTGTACTTGTTGAGCCTGGATTTCTTGCTGACGGGTTTGAGTTTCCAAAAGGTAATATTGAACAACCCTCAAGGACGAGACCAACCAATATTAAAATTACGTAATAAGATACCTTCATCTTAAGTCTTAAATTTTAGCAAAAATACAAAAAATTAACTTTTTGAGAGCATATAACAATTAAAGTAAGAAATTATTGTCTTTAATTACTTGTTTTTTTAAGAATTTTCAAGGTTTTTTCAAGGTTTTGGTCACCAAAAAGCTTTATAATTATTTGATTGTTTCTATCAATAACAGAATATTTGTTTTTCATGTTTTCAAAAACATCAACAATGTTTTTAAAGGTTCTTGTTTTTACATCTTCTGATTTTGATTTAAAGAAAACAAAACGAAGCACATCTTCTTTAATTGATATTTTATCAATACCACACTTGGCCCCTAACCATTTAACCTTCATGCATTTTAATAAGTTATTTACCTCATTTGGTATTGGTCCAAAACGATCTTTAAGGTTTTCTTCGATTTCTTTAAACAAACCATCTTTAGACTTTTCTTCTATGAGTCCATACGTCTTAAGTCTTTCATCAGAGTTTTGTATGTAATCTTTAGGGATTATGGTTTTTTCATGAGGATCAACCAAACAGTTCATGTTAGGTTTTATTTTTTTTATGTTATTCCTCTCAAAACCCTTTTCATTTTCTTCAACCTCACCTAGAGCTTCATCAAGAATTTTATTGTATGTGTCAAACCCCAACTCGTTTATAAAACCACTTTGTTCACCCCCAAGTAAATTGCCAGCACCTCTTATATCTAAGTCTTTTAAAGCTATATCCAAACCATCACCAAGCCCAGAAAACTCTTCTAAAACAATTAACCTCTTTCTAGCATCGTTGGTTAAAAGAGATGTTTTTGGTGTCAAAAGGTAGCAAAAAGCTTTTTTGTTTGAACGCCCAACCCGACCCCTCATTTGGTGAAGGTCTGATAAACCAAACATGTGCGCTTGGTTAATTATTATTGTATTTGCGTTTGGTATATCCAAACCCGATTCAATTATGTTTGTTGAGACTAATATATCATACTGGCCCTCAATAAACTTAAGCATTGTTTTTTCAAGCTGATCTCCCTTTTGTTGTCCGTGTGCAACAGCAACTTTTGAGTCAGGAAGAAGCCTATTTATAATGTTTGCTATCTCATAAATATTTTCAACCCTGTTGTGTACAAAGAATACCTGACCAAATCTCATCAGCTCATTTTTTATAATATCCCTAACTTTTTTTTCATCAAAATGTGAGAGTTCTGTATGAACAGATTGTCTGTTTTTTGGCGCGGTCTTAATAATGCTTATGTCCCTTACTCCAATTAATGAAAAGTGGAGCGTCCTTGGAATCGGTGTAGCTGTCAGTGTTAGACAATCTAGGTTAGTTTTTTTCTTTTTAATTTTTTCTTTTAACGCAACCCCAAATTTTTGTTCTTCATCTATCACAAGTAACCCTAAATCCTTAAACTCATATTTATCATTTAAAGCCGTATGGGTTCCTATTAAAATATCTATGTCTCCTTTTTTTATTTTATTTATTATACCCTCTTTTTCTTTGTTTTTTCTGAATCTTGACACATAATCAATATTAACAGGGAATCTTTCAAGCCTTTTTGTAAAGGTTTTGTAGTGTTGAAAGGCAAGTATCGTCGTTGGTACAATAATTAAAACCTGTTTATTAGAACACACCGCTTTAAACGCAGCCCTAACTGCTATTTCTGTTTTTCCAAAACCAACATCACCACACACTAACCTATCCATGGGGTATCTGCTTTCCATATCTTTTTTAACCTCTTCTGTAGTTTTGATTTGATCTGGTGTGTCTTGATAAATAAAGGAAGATTCTAATTCAATTTGAAGATAATTGTCCCTTTCAAACGCAAAACCTTGGGTGTCTCTTCTTTCTAAATATAGTTTTATTAGGTCATCAGCAATTTCAACAAGTCTTTTTTTAATTTTTTTCTTTTTCTTTTCCCACTCTAGGTTGCTTAAGCTGTTTAGGTTTGGCGTTTGAGATGATCCGGTATACTTTGATATCTTATGTAGGGAGTTAATATCTGTGTAGACAACGTCGTTGTTTTTGTATACTAACCTAAGAACCTCCCTCTCAATACCTTGTGAAATAATTTTTTCTAAACCAACAAAACGACCAACTCCGTGGTCAATGTGTACAACGTAATCACCCACTGATAATTCAGAACTTTTTTTAATGTAGTTTTTTTGTTTTTTAACAACCCTTTTTTGGTGTGCATATCTAAAATACCTGTTGAATATTTCATGATCTGTAAAAACCACACGTTTGTTCTCTAAGTCAACAAACCCCTCACTCACTTTTGAGATATAAGGTTTGTACTCTACTAAGGACCCAATCGATTCGAAATAACTCTTGAGTTTTAAAATTTGTTCATCTGACTGAAATGATATTTTAACAGAATAACCATTTAAATTATATTCTTTAATTTCCTTTTCAAGTAGTGGTAGGTTTTTGTTAAAGTTTTTAGGTGGTTTTGAATTAAAGTTAAGATTTAGTTTAGTTTTTTTGTTGTTAAGGTGAACAACATTACGATCCTTGATCTTATTTAAAAATGATTTTTTGTCTGTAAAAATAACTTTAGGTTCGTGAGGTAGTATGATTTTTGATTTTTTTTTCATCTCATTAAATATATCTACAGCCTCTATAAATTTTTGGTCAATTATGTTAGCGGATAAACTCAAATTATCTACCCAAAAAGTCCATTTTTCACCCATAAAATCAAATAATGACGCAAACGCCTTATTATTCTTGTCTTTTTGTATATTCGAAAGAAGTTTAATGTTTTCTAATTCTTTTATTGTAAGCTGTGTATCAACATCAAACTCTTTAATTTTAGCAATAAAATCATCATCAGATTCTATTCTAAATGGGTGAATGTTAGTGAATGAAAATACATCTAGTATATTACCCCTTAATGCATACTCTCCAGGATTTTTAACAAAATCTACCCTTGTGAAACTTTGGGCATTTAAATTGTCTAAAATTGATTTTTGATTAATCTTTTCATTCAAACCTATATTATAGGATAACCTATCACTTGTTTTTTTATCAGGATAAAGCTCCACTAGCCCTTCCGGATATGTTACTACATATGTTTTTTCGTTCTTGTTTTCTTTTAGGTGCTGTATCGTCTCTGTTCTCATTATAACATTTGCGTTATTAATGAGCTCGTCATCATAAGGTTTTCTATTCGAGTAAGGAAAGAAAAAGACCTTTTCGTTATTTAGGTAGTTACATAGGTTGCTATAGTATAGCATCGCTTCCTTTTTGTCTGCACATATAAAACAATGATTATTTTCGTTAAGGTATGATATAGAGAGTGGGATTATTACTTTTAAGTTTCCACATAATCCACCTAAAGAAACCTCATTCTCTGTTTGTATTAATTTAGATAACTCTATAGTCTTTAAGTCTCGCGAATACGTATCTAAAAGTTTGTTAGGTAACATGTTATTTTAAACTACTGAAATAAAGAATAGTTTACAAAAAAGGATATTTTTGTTCTATAAAGAAACAAAATGAAAGTTTTAGTTACAGGCGCTTCAAGGGGTATTGGATATGAAATAAGTAAAGAATTACTAGAATCTAATCACAATGTTGTGATGCACTGCAATCAAAATAAGAAAGCACTAGAAGGCTTACAAAAAAAACATGCTAACAAATCCCATATTGTAACTGCAGATTTATCAAACCTCAAAGAAATCAAAGAACTAATTAATACAACAATTAATAAATTTGATTTTCCGGACGCAATTATTAACAATGCTGGTATTGCGGAATCTTCATACATTAACATCGCAATTGAAGAGTGGTCTAATCTTTACGATAGAACCATCAATATTAATTTGAGGGCACCTTCTTTATTATGTAAGGAGTTTATAATGATAAAAAGAGAGAAAGAAATTCAGTCTAAATTTAGAATAATAAATATAGCATCTCGCGCAGCATTTAGAGGAGAAGAAGAAGATTTTATTTCTTATGCTTGTTCAAAGGGCGGCATGATTTCTTTAACTAAAACATTATCTAGATCATTCGGAAAAAGAGATAATGTTATACCCTTCAGTATCGCTCCAGGTTTTGTGAAAACAGAAATGGCTAAAAGTTTCATTGATCAACATGGAGAGGGTATGGCCAGCAAAGGAATTGTTTTAGGTGAACTTACAGAACCAAAAGATATTGCACCATTAGTTAATTTTATTGTATCTGGAAAAATGGATCATTGTGTTGGTTCAACTATTGATGTTAATGGCGGTAGTTATTTGAGATAACTAAGAAGCAAAGATTTGATTCTTGTCTTTGAATGTTTTAAATTCTAACGCATTCCCGCTCGGATCCAAAAAAAACATTGTGCCTTGTTCTCCCACTTGACCCTCAAATCTGATATATGGTTCTATTATAAAATCTGTATTAATTTTTTTTAACTTTTTTGATAGAACCTGCCAGTCGCTCCATTCCAAAATTACACCGAAGTGTCTAACAGGAACGCTTTTACCATCTACCTCATTTTTTTTAGTATTATTCAGTTCATCTGGTTTTAAATGTGCTGAAAGTTGATGGCCAAAAAAATTAAAATCTACCCACTTTTTATCTTCCCTTCCAATTTTACAACCCAAGACATCCTGATAGAATGATTTTGTTTCTTCAATATCTAACACAGGAAAGGCTAAATGAAATGGTGTTTTCATCTAATTAATTTATTTTTAGTAAAAATAAATATTTTATGTCATCTGATAAAGTTTCTCTAGTATTATCAAGTGGTGGTGCTCGTGGCTTTGCACATATCAGTGTAATTGAATCAATTTTAAACGATGGTTATGATATTGTTGAGATATCTGGCACATCAATAGGGTCATTGATTGCAGCTTTTTATGCTTGTGGAAAGCTTGATAAATTCAAAGAGTGGATACTCACTTTAGATAAACTTAAAACCTTTTCTTTAATGGATTTTACGGTTTCGCAAAGTGGTATTATAAAAGGTGAAAAAGTGTTTTCTTTATTAAAAGAAATAATTAAAGACGAAAAAATTGAGAACCTTAACATTCCTATTTCAATTGTCACAACAGATATTGATAACAATAAAGAGGTTGTTATAAGAGAGGGTAGTATGTATGATGCCATTCGCGCTTCTTGCTCTATTCCAGGTCTGGTTCAACCTTATAATCTTAATGGTATTAATTATGTAGATGGGGGAGTATTAAATCCACTACCAATTAACAAACTTTGTTATAAAGAGAAGATAATAACAGTGAATTTAAATGGGCATCCCACAACATCACTTTTGGGAAAAAAAACTAAAAGTAGATCATATTTAAATTACTTCAATTCTTTAAAAAGCTATTTTTCAAACAACCAAAACACTAAACATCTAGGAATTTATGATATAACCTACAGGTCAGTTCACATGATTCAAAATCAACTATCAATGATGCAAATCGAAAAACATAACACATTTAAAAACATAAACATTCCTTGTGATGTTTGTCATCCACTAGAGTTTTATAAAGCAAAACAGATACTTGAAGAGGGCGCCAAGTTTTATAAGGAAACGAAAAATAATTATTAACCCTTAATTATATTTGTACAAAATTTTTTGAATATGGAAATGTTAATTTTAATAATTGTGCTATTTGTTTCAGCTATACTAAGTGCAATCTTTATTCCAAATGATAAAGTCAGTAATCACGCTAAAGACTCTGATGTTTAATTCTTTTTAGATTGTCTGTAATCAATAATTGAGACAGCACCCACCAGACTTATAAGGACAACAACTATCCAAACAAAAATTTCAACACCATCTGTAACTGCCGGGTTTGTAGGGAACATAATTTTTTTTCGAAAATATATATTAATTTTTTAATTCTAAAATTTAAAAAGAAATACTTCCTAGGGTTATTTCAATAGTTGATGGATTCTGGTTTTCAATTATGTTTGTAACATACGAATACCTAATGCCTAAATCAAAAATTGAGGATTGTCTAAAAAAGTTAACATCAAACTTTAATTCCAAACCTAGCGATAGTGGTTTTTCTTCGAGCCTGTTATTATTTGCATTTAAATCACCAATCACATGTCCATAATTAATAAATGAAATTAAACGAACTCTTTGAATATATACAATTGGTCCGATGTTTATTTCGGGATATATTAATGGGTTTTCATACTCAATTCCTAACCCTTTAAAATTATTAAACAAAAAATCATTTGTATAACCATGTACGAAGTCAACATTTCTTCTGAAGCTGAAGTTTATATGTTTTTGGTTTTCATATCTAAACTTTGTCCTCAATGAATGATGCTTAACTAACCCAGGAAAAGCTAAGTATATATCTGACCTGAAATATTCACCGGTGTAATCACTTCTGTTGATTGTTTTTTTAGTTTCAATTAATAAGGTTTGTTCGTATGGTGAGTAAACTGCTCTCTTAGGTTTTTTGAATCTCCTTGAATAGTAAGCCAAACCACTAATATAATTTCTTCTTCTATCAACACTTAGCGGAAACCTTCCAGATGAGCTTGCTAGTGCTTTTGTGTAGTAATCATAATAACGGGTTGTGGTGTAATCAGACTTTAAAATTAAATTAGTGAAATATTTTCCTTTGGTATACGACAAAGGAAGTCTCAATCCTAAACTCAAGTCTTTAGCTTTAAAATTTATATCAGCATTGTATATTGTGTCAACAGGATTGTCTTCTCTATCATTGAGAATCAGGTCTTGAAAGTAAAAGTCATTTGAGCCTTCAATAGACATATCAATAATAGGGTAGAGGGATTGTAGACTTATTCCAAAAAACCTTTTATTTTTTTTATCTCTTGTATCAATTTTATAACCGCCATTAAAAACCACAGTTCCAAATAAGTTTTTTGATTCCAACCCTAAAGTGATGTAATCCATACCCTTTAAGTCAAAACCATAGTCTATTATCCCCCAATTAATAGGTCTTATAAAATGAAAAATTGAATTAAGTTTTTTTGCTTCATATTTTTTTGTTCTTGAGCTTTCTTTTTGGGGTAACATTTCTATAAAATCGATTTGCTTAAAAGCACCTTTATTTATTTCTAGTTTTTTAATATCAAAACCATTTTTAGTCATTTCACTAAAATAAACAAACTTACCATCCTGTGAGATTGAAGGATAATACCTACCTATAGTGTTACCAGGTATAATATGATCTTTTCCACTCTTAATATTATAAAAGAAAATTTCTTCCAAACCTTTGTTATCAGAACTGTATACCAACCAATCTTCTTTCAAGCTTGGCCAACCAATATTCTTGGATGTTTCTTTTATATAATCAAATGAATATTTATCAAGGTCTAACAAAAAAACGGTTTTTATACCTCTAGATGTTTTAATTCCAATCAAATTGTTTTCTGAAACAAATTTTATAGATGAATATACCCCTCCCCTTAAATCAAAGCTTTTTTTAAGGTTAAATTCATTATCGAACTCTTGCAATGACTGAGTCCCATCTACATTGTTGTTTAAGGCTATTATCTTCCTTCCCGATTGAGATATGTCAAAAGAAGAATAAAAGTTTTTTTTACTTTTTTTAATAATCTTCTTTTTATTTATGTCGAATAATTTTATGACAGAATATGTTCTTTTATCCCACCTCGGGTCTTTATCAAACTCAATCCAACCTATTACATTATTTGAGTTAGGAACCCTTTCAATGTCCTTAATCATACCAGGAATTATTAGTTTATTGTTTTTACCATTTTCATCTATTACCTGAATTTCTTTGTAGCTACCCATACCTTGTTTTATAAAAACAATCCGCCCATCCTTTAATTCTTTTGGGTATTTAAAATCTGAATATATTTTACTGTTTCTTGAGTGAATTGCTTTTACATCACTATCAAAACTATAATTTATCCCTTCATTTAGACTTATGTTGTAAAGAGCCTTATAATTAAGACCGGTTTCTTTTTTTAATGCTCTATAGAAAGGCAGAGGAAGGTAAGATTGTTTATTTGCTTTATTGACAATTTTATTGAAGGTGTCCAAACCGTAATTATCTTTCAAATATTTAACCATTAGATATCCCGACTCATATACATTTGGTGTCTTACTCTTATAACTACCGAGGATTTGCTTGTCATAATTTAGATTACTATTAAAACTCTTATTCATTTTTGATGTGAGTGTGAATTTTGGAATTTTTCCTCTGCCAAAACTACCTTCTCTTGTTTCATAATCTACCGCATCACCTTCCCAATACCACACAGGCATTGTTGACTTAGCCAATGAACCAGCTAGGGATTGTCCAAATAAAAAATGAACAGCTTTGTTAAACTTATTGTTGTATGCTAATTCCCTCTGAACAAGATGTCGGTATTCATGATTGACGAGTAAATCAATCCAATTATTATTATGAAGAAAATGGCTTGATTCTGGTTTAGCGTTTGCGTAGAACTCACTCCTTCTTGGTGAGGATGTGACAAAAGCATTTGATATACTGTTTTCCCCGTGAAGTATTATGTTTGTTTTACGGATCTTATCATCCGGTTTTTGTTTTATTTTACTCTGACTGTTCTCAAGGTAATTTATTGTATAGTTGGCCACAGAATCCATGCCTTTATAAAAAAAAACATTAAAGTTTGGACTTTGCATTTTGTACCATTTAACCTTAAATGGTGCTGATTCTGATTTAGGAAGTTGTGAAAAAAGATTTGACCCTGAAACCAATAAAAGTATTGATATTATTAATACTTTATGCATTTTCAGAAACACACTCAAATAACTTTAATACGTCTCTCTCTGTATTATACACAGACGGAGAAACCCTTATTATGTCTCCCCTTAATGATATATAAATATTTTTTTCTCTTATTTTTTTTAGAATTTTTTTCAGATTATTTTTTGGTCTTAACCCAAATAAGTGGCCACCCCTGTATTCGTCTTCTTCAAACCAAACCTTAGATTTATCTAACATATCAAAATATTTTGTAGAGATAGCTTTTATATAGTTGTAGATATTATCAACCCCCCACTTATTGATTTGTTTAATTCCCTCGTTTAACATCTCAACATTTATAAAATTACTTTGTTGACCAACACTATACCGTTTTGCAAATTTTGCGTATTCATCTTGATAATTTATAAGGTTCGAAAAATCATCACTACCTTTTCTGTTGATCCAACTCTCTTCAATTGGTTTACCATCATCAAAATATTTTCCATAGTAAGCTAAACCTGAACCATAAGGACCCATTAACCACTTATAACCAGCACAAACCAATGCGTCTGGTTGTATTTCATTAAGATTAAATGGCATAGAGCCTATAGATTGAGTGCCGTCAATAATTAGTAGAGCATTGTTCTCACTGGTTTTTTTTCTTATTTTTTTCATGTCAAATATTGTTCCATCAGCCCAGTGAACAATCCCCATTGAAACCACTTTTGTTTTTTTGTTAATTGCTTTTAGTATGTCTTCATTCCATTTTCTTCCTGGATTTTTTGATGAGGTATCTTTAAGAACAAAATTTAAATCGCCTTTATATTTTTTCGTCAAATTCATCCAAGGATAAACATTACTTGGAAACTGGTCTCCTACGACCACAACATTTTCTCCCTTTTCTAATTTAATGTTGTTTGTAACATTTGCTAGACCATAGGATGCAGCAGGCACATATGCTATCCTGTCAGGGTTTTTACAGTTTATAAGCTTCGCGAAAGATTTTTTTATTTCTTCAATATTATTAAAAAAATGTTCAGGCATTATTTTATCTGGTTTTCTCTGAAAGTGGATTCCTCTTATACCAGCCTTCTCAACTTTTTTAAGCATAGGAGACATGTATGCACAATTCAGGTAAACCTTCTTACCAGTCATATTAAATTTATTTTTTTGACATTTCATTTTATTCAAAACCTGGAGGAATTTTTTTGTGGTAATTAGTTTTATTTTGTAATATATCAGCAAAATAAAGAATTTTATGTTCTTCATAATAATTTCCAATCAAAGAAATGCTAGTTGGTCTTTTCTTATTATCAAACCCGTTAGGAACGGATATCGCTGGGTGCCCAGTTAAGTTTGTTATCATTAGTTGATTTTTACCAAAAGATGGTGAAAGAATAATGTCAAAATTCTCAAATAAAGTTTTTACTTCTTCTGTTAAAACCGACCTGTACCTATTAGCTTGGATGTACTCAACAGCTGGTATAAGTCTTGACTGTCTTAGCGAATTAGCTCTAGATCGCTCTCCCTGCTCTACCATTGTTGAATCTAAATTATTAAGAATAAAATTATCAAAAAAAGCACCTGCCTCAGCTCTTAGAATGATATCAAAAGCACCGAAGGGGTAATCGGATGGTAGTCTTATCGGTGTTAGGTTGAATGTTTCTTTAATTAAATCTAATGTTAATTGGTTGTTCTGTTTATATCTTGAGGTGTCTTCATCAAATAAATTTTTCAGATAACCTATTTTTAATTTTTTTGAATCTAATTTAAAGTCTTCTTGCCTCAATGTACTTGAGTGATTTTTTTTTATTGCATTAAAAACTAATGCACAATCAACTGCACTTTTTGCAATTGGACCTACTTTGTCCATGCTCCAAGATAATGTCATAAAACCGTCTGTGCTGACAGACCCATATGTGGGTCTCAATCCAGTGACTCCGCATCTAGTTGATGGTGAAATTATAGAACCGAGTGTTTCGGTGCCAATAGTGAATGGTAGTAAAGATGCAGCAGTAGCAGAGGCTGACCCTGCAGATGAACCACTTGACCCTTGATCTAGGTCCCAAGGATTAAGAGTTTTGCCCCCATGCCAAACGTCGCCTCTCGCTAAAGAACCTGATGACAATTTGCACAACATTACAGCTCCAGACTCTTCAAGTCTTTTAATTACATTTGCCTTTTCAACCAATATTTGATTTTTGTATGGATTAGCACCCCAGGTTGTAGGATATCCTGGGTAGGAGGCTAAATCTTTAATTCCATATGGTATTCCGTGAAGAGGACCCCTATATATTCCAGACGCTATTTCTTCATCAGCTTCTTTTGCTTGTAAAAAAGCAACAGAATCTGTTAACGTAACAACTGCATTAATTTTTTTGTTGTATTTGTTAATTCGATGTAAAAAGATTTTAGTCAATTCCTGCGAGGTTATTTTTTTATTTTTAATCAAATAAGCCAATTCGCGTATTGAATAAAAAGCGAGATCATTGTAATCCGTTGGTAGCTCAACCTCTTTTAAATCAAACTTTAAATTGTAATCATAAGCTCTCTCATTTTCTAATCTAAAAGCAACAGCTGGTTTAACATCATTTGTAATGCTTCCCTCTCTCAACTCTTTATATCCTTTTCTATTTCTGGATAAGTAATTTTTTAAAGTTTCTATGTGCTCGTCTTTGATATTAATATCAATAAGGTAAAGAGCTTTTCTGATATCATCTGTTGATAATTTTCTATCTATTAGTGTGTAGCCAAAGGCAACACCACTTAACACAAATACAGAAATTAAAACTTTAATTTTGTTGTTCATAAATTATTTTAATCTAATATACATATTAATTTTATTCATTATAATTTATCCTTTGGAAACAAGAAATAAAGTTTTTCTTTTAGACGCAATGGCTCTTATTTACAGAGCTCATTTTGCTTTCAGTAAAAACCCCATTATGAATTCTAAGGGGATGAATACAAGCCCTATTTACGGTTTTCTTAACACACTTATTGAGTTAATTAGAAAAGAAGAACCAACTCATCTTGCTGTCGTATTTGATACAAAGGCGCCCACCTTTAGATCAGAAATCTTTGTTGACTATAAAGCAAACAGAGAGAGACAACCTGAGGATATTCAGATATCAATTCCATTTATTAAAAAAATTCTTCAATTATTAAGTATTAAAATATTAGAAAAAGATGGTTTTGAAGCTGACGACGTAATTGGCTCTTTGGCAACTCAGTTAGCCTCAGATGCGGATACTGTTATATATATGATGACACCAGATAAAGATTTTGCCCAATTAGTTTCAAAAAATATTTTTCTATATAAACCAGCCTTTATGGGAAGGGGAGTTGATATTTTGGGAGTTGATGAGGTGTTAAAAAAATTTAAAATAAGACGTGTTGATCAAGTAGTTGATTTTCTTGGTCTTCAGGGTGATAGTGTAGATAATATACCAGGAGTTCAAGGCGTCGGTCCAAAAACAGCCCAGACACTTCTTGAAAAATATGATACGGTTGAAGGTATAATTGAAAATCAAAACGAAATCAAGGGAGCTATTGGTGAAAAAATTAGAGCCAACACTGATGATGCAAAAATGTCGAAGGTCTTAGCTAAAATTAAAACAGATGTTGACCTTGATGTAAACCTTAATGCACTAAAGATAGATAAACCAAATAACAAAGAATTAATATCTATTCTTGATGAACTTGAGTTTAGAACAATTAAAGAAAGGTTAGAAAGGATTGGTCTTTTAAAGCAGGCTAAAGATGAGCAATTGAGTGTCTTTGATAATGACAATAAAACAACAAAAGTAAAGGTTGATTATAAAATTATAGATGAGAATAAGGTTGACAGCCTTATTAAAAAATTAAAAGTACAGAAAGAGATATGCTTTGACACAGAAACCTCTAGCCTTGATATTCAATCTGCTAAATTGGCTGGAATTGCTTTTTCATGTGAAGAGGGTAAGGCATATTATGTTCCAACCCTTTCCAATACTGAAGAGATACTAAAAAAACTATCTCCATTATTTTCTGACTCAAATATTTTACTGATTGGACACAACCTCAAGTATGATATTCAAATCTTATCAAAATATGGTATTTTATTTCATGAAAATGTTTTTGATACTATGCTTGCTCACTATGTCATTAGCCCAGAAGGTAGTCAAAAATTAGACGTTTTATCTGAAAATTACCTAAATCACAAGTGTATTCCAATAGAAGATGTGATTGGTAAAAAAGGTGTAAACCAGATGAGTATGATTGACATACCAGTTGAAAATGTTTATGAGTATGCTTGTGAGGATGCAGATATTACTTTGCGACTAAAAAATATTTTTGCTAAGGAGATAGAGAAAAAAGGTTATCAAAAACTGTTTTATGAAATTGAGATTCCACTTCTATTTGTTTTAGCAAACATTGAGCAGAATGGTGTTAAAATAGATTCTGAATTTCTAAAGAAAATGTCAGGATCATTATCGCAGAAAATCAAGGACACCGAAAGGTTAATCTTTGAAACCTCTGGTGAGGAGTTTAATGTAGGCTCTCCAAAACAATTAGGGATAATTTTATTTGATAAATTGAAAATTACTGAAAACCCTAAAAAAACTAAATCTGGTCAATATTCTACGAGTGAAGATGTTCTAAATAAATTATCCAATGAACATGAAATTGTTGAACAGGTCTTAAGTTTTAGAGAGTTTAAAAAACTTCAGTCAACTTATGTAGACGCTTTACCCGATATGGTTTCAAAGACAGACGGCCTTATTCATACGGATTATGCACAGGCAGTTACCGCCACCGGTCGTCTAAGCTCAAACAACCCAAACCTTCAAAATATTCCTATCAGAACGGATTTAGGCAGAAAGACCAGACAAGCCTTCATACCTAGGTATCCAAAAAATATCATTCTAGCCGCTGATTATTCACAGATTGAGTTAAGAATAATTGCTGAGTTTAGTAAGGACCGTGACATGATTAGTGCCTTTAAAGAAAATAAAGATATTCACAGCTTAACAGCTGCAAAAGTTTTTAAAGTTGATTTGGATAAGGTAACTCCTGATATGAGAAGAAGAGCCAAAGAGGTAAACTTTGGAATTATTTATGGAATTTCTGCATTTGGTTTATCACAAAACCTCAATATACCAAGGTCAGAGGCCAAGGAAATAATTGATTCATATTTTGAGGAGTTTAAAAGCATAAAGGAGTATATGGATAATTCTATAGAAAAAGCCAGAAAAAATAAATATGTTGAGACTATTTTTGGGAGAAGGAGATACCTTAGAGATATCGATTCTCGTAATTTTACACTGAGAGGGTTTGCAGAAAGAAATGCGATTAACTCACCAATTCAAGGTTCAGCAGCAGATATTATTAAGCTTGCAATGATTAAAGTATTGAAGTGGATTAATGATAATCAACTAAAAAGTAAAATGATTATGCAGGTTCACGATGAGCTTGTATTTGATATACACAATGAGGAGTTAGATTTATTCAAAAAAAATATAAAGTCAATTATGGAAAATGTAATTGAGACAGAAGTTCCATTAAAGGTAGATATTGGACACGGAAAAAATTGGTTAGAAGCGCATTAAATGAATTACAATAAAGAAGATATTATTGAGTCACATAATAGAATATCCAAGTGGATACACAGAACCCCTATACTTCAATCTTCAAGTATCAATAAAATAGCAGGAGCAGAGATTTATTTTAAGTGTGAAAATTTTCAAAAAATTGGTGCGTTTAAAATGAGGGGAGCTTTGAATGCTGTAATGTCAACAAAAAAACAAAATTTAAAAAAAGGTTTTGTTACTCACTCATCAGGAAATCACGCTCAAGCAGTAGCGCTTTCATCAAATATTGCTAATACAAAAGCATATATCGTAATGCCAAAAGGAGCTCCAAAAATTAAAATTAAAGCAGTTAGAGGATATGGTGCTGAAGTAACACTGTGTGAAAACAATGAAGACTCACGTGTGAGAACATGTAATAAAATTATTAAAGAGACAGGAGCAAACTTTATTCACCCTTTTGACAACGACGATGTTATATTGGGACAGTCTACCTGTGCAAAAGAAATTTACGAAGAGCTTCCTGACCTTGATTATATTATATCTCCGGTGGGGGGAGGCGGACTTGCATCAGGTACGATATTGTCAACTAAATTTTTTTCAGAGAACACTAAAGTTGTTTTGGCAGAGCCTCAGAAAGCAAATGACGCATACGAATCTTTTATTAACAAGCGATTAATTCCTGTATCAAATCCAAATACTATTGCTGATGGCTTAAAAACTTCCCTTTCGGAAAAAACTTTTAAAATAATTTTGGATGGAACTGATCAAATTGTTACTATAGAGGAAGAGGATATAGTTAATTCTATGAAGTTAATATGGGAAAGGTTAAAAATTGTATGTGAGCCATCTTGTTCATTGCCACTCGCGGCGGTATTAAAAAACAAAAAAAAGTTTAAAGGGAAAAAAATCGGTTTAATTTTAACCGGTGGAAATGTTGATGTTAATAACTTACCCTTTTAATTTGTAAACTTTTCAAAGTCTGATTTGAGTTCTAACCTAGGAAAGTTATTATCATCCATATTCACATCAGCGGTTTCTTTGTTTGGATCAAGTTTAATGTTTTTAACAATTTTATCTTTCACAAAAACCTTTGAAACAACCGTCTCATTTAACCTCCATATTTCTGCAGGAAGTTTTTCAATTTCAATTGATCCATCTTCATAAGTCCATTCAATAATAAGCGGTGTTACTAACCCCCCTTTATTTTCGAAGGTAACTTCATAAAAGTTTTTATTTGAGTTCTGCATTTTAATTTTCTCGTCATCAACCTGGTTCATGAATTCTCTGTACTCGTTTTTATTTGTACTTGAAAAATAAAATTCAGAAGGCTCAAAAGGCATTGCATATTTAGGGTCGTCTGATTGATTTTTTTTGCCTTTAATTTCTTTATTTTCCACCTTTGCTTTATTCTCAAAAGGCTTATCAACATTTTTCATTTTAAACCATTTAACTCCCTCTACAGAAACATCAACATTGTCTGTTGAATAAAACCAACCTCTCCAAAACCAGTCTAAATCTATGGCACTTGCATCTTCCATTGTTCTAAAAAAGTCAGCAGGATCAGGGTGTTTGAATGCCCACCTTCTTGAATATTCTTTGAACGCATAATCAAATAATTCAGGCCCCATTATTGTCTCCCTTAGAACACTTAATGCTGATGCTGGTTTTCCGTATGCATTAGCACCAAATTCTCTACTTGCTATCTGCTCAGAGTTTGTCATTATTGGTCTCAGCATGTCTTTTGGAGATCTCATGTAATCAACAATACTTTCAGCAGTTCCTCTTCTTAGAGGCATGTCCTTATAATACTCTTTTTGAGTTAGGGACTGAACAAATGTATTTAAACCTTCGTCCATCCACGTCCATTGTCTCTCGTCTGAGTTTATTATCATAGGTATGAAGAAATGTCCAACCTCATGAATAATTACACTAATCATTCTCCATTTCGTGGCATCTGAATAAGTGCCATCTTCGTTTGGCCTACCGAAATTAAAACAAATCATAGGGTATTCCATTCCTATTGATGCAGCATGAACGGATATGGCTACAGGATAGGGATATTCAATTGTATGCTTAGAATAGGTTTTTAGAGTGTAAGCAACAGCTTTAGTAGACTCTTTTTCCCATAATGGGTTTCCTTCCTTTGAATAGTATGACATTGCAAGTGGCGTGTAATTGTCTAATTTTACTGCCATTGCGTCCCATATAAACTTCCTTGATGCAGCAAACGCGACATCTCTAACCATCTCCGCCTTATATCTCCATGTTTTAGTCTTGTTTTTAATAGGGTTATTTTCTTTTTTAATAGCTTCTTCTTGTGTTGTTATTATAACAGGTTTATCAAATGTTTGCTTTGCTTTTTCATATCTTTCAAGCTCTTTCTTTGTTAGGACTTCTTCAGGGTTTTGAAGACTTCCTGTTGCCGCAACAACAAAGTCAGCAGGAACAGTAATATTTAATTCATAATCTCCAAACGCAAGAGCAAATTCACCCCTACCGAGAAACTGTTTGTTTTGCCATCCTTCTTTGTCATCGTATACAGCCATTCTTGGAAACCATTGTGCAATCGTATAGCTAAAGTTTCCATCTTTAGGAAAATATTCGTACCCACCTCTTCCACCTAATTTCATTCTATCATTTATCTCATACGACCATTTAATTTTAAATGTATAAGAATCGCCAGTTGACATAGGTTTCTCTAAATCAATTCTCATCATCGTACTTACTATAGAATAATTAAGATTTTTATTATTTAAGTCTTTCACATAAGAGATTTCGTAACCACCATTATATTTTTCACCCTTTGCATTCGTGAAGGAGTTTGTAAGACTTTGTAGTCTTTTTCCGCTGTAAGAGTTTGACATTGTAGATGGAGTGACTAGGGGAGTATTAGAGTCGTTTGCTCTTACGTTCTGATCAAGTTGAACCCATAGATATCTTAATACATCTGGTGAATTATTAAAGTATGTTATAACTTCTTCTCCGTATAGCATTTGATTTTCGTCGTCAATCGTAACATCTATCTTATAGTCAGCTCTTTGTTGCCAGTAATCGATACCTGGCGCACCTGAAGCAGTTCTGTAAGCATTTGGAGTAGGAAGCATCGTGCCTAATTGTTCAAATTTCTGATTCCACTTACCATAAGATCCCTGACCAAAAATGTTGTTTGAAAATAATATAAATAGTATTAAAAAGACTCTTGACATTTTACCAGAATTTTGCATTTGACATTAATATTAAACTTATCCCCATAATTAGTGAAGAAATAAATAATATCCAATCTTCTCTCTTTGAAAAAACAAATTTCGAAAAGAGGAAACTTATAAACAAAAAGACTATAACCAGGATAATTTGAGCTGCTTCAATTCCAACATTGAAAGAGAAAAGCTCAGTGACAATGTTTCCTTTAAATAACAAAGCTTTCAGGTAGTTAGCAAAACCTAAACCGTGAATCAATCCAAAAACTAAACCGATGATATAATTTGAGCTTAGAAATTTTTTTTTCGATTCTTTTCTATTGACAATGTTATTTGTGGCAGTTAAGAAAATTGTTAATGGAATACAAAACTCTATAATTCTTTGATTAAAGTTTATTAACTCAAGAGCTGACAAGACTAATGTCACCGAATGACCAATAGTGAAAGCTGTAACCAAGAAAATAATTTTTTTTAATTGACTTGAGTCATAAGCAACAACTAAAGCCAAAATAAAAAGGGTATGGTCAAGTGCTTGAATATCCATTATGTGTTCAAAACCTATAAAGAACCAAGTCTTAAATTCATCCATTCGTTATAAATAATTAAATTGAATTTTAAATTTATTAAAAAAATCACATGAATACTCTTTTTTGTTTGTTTGCTTTTTTTTCATTCCATGAGTTTTATGTTAGCACATCTTATATGGAGTATAACGATAAGAAGCAGTCTATTCAAGTCCAAAAAAAAATATTTTTTGATGATTTCGAGATTGCACTAAGAAAATTTACTGGTGATGAATATTTTGACATCATCAAATCAAATGAGGATAAAATAAACCTATACATTAATAATTATTTGATTGAAAACCTAAGTATTAAAGTGAATGGAAAATCTTTTGAACTAAAATACCTTGGCCATGAGTATAAAAACGGTGTTATTAATTGTTTTTTTGAATACTCGAAAATCAAAAAAATTTCTTCATTGGAAATAAAAGATCTTTCTTTGATTTCGAATTTTGAGGGCCAAGAAAATTTGATTTATTTTGAGAAGGACAATAAACTTTCAACACTGCGAATTACCGAGTCTAATTTGTCAGCAGAAATTAAATTTTAATACATTAACATGAGAATATTTTTTTTATTAATTTTTTTTACGCAATTAAGTGTTTATTCACAAAACCCAACCATTGAAAGCTTCACTAAAGGTTTTCAGAAAAAAAATGGTTTTATAGATTACTATTGGGATGACGATAAGGGAAGGCTCTACATTGAGGTAAAAGAGTTAGAGAAAGAATTTCTATATGTAAATTACTTATCAGCAGGTGTAGGGTCAAACGATATTGGTTTGGATAGAGGTCAAATTGGAGGCACTAGAATAATAAAGTTTGTTAAAAAGGGCCCAAAGGTTTTAATGGTACAGCCTAACTATAAATACAGAGCAGTCTCGTATAATAATGAGGAGGTAAAATCTGTAAGTGATGCTTTTGCTAAATCTACAATCTGGGGCTTTAAGGTTGTTGCAAGCTCAAACCAAAGTATTTTAATTGATGCTACCGAGTTCATTTTAAGAGACTCCCATATGATTTCTGCAAGACTCATTCAAAGGAACCAAGGTGATTTCAAAATAGATAACTCAAGTTCGTCTTTTGAAAGTTCTCTCTCAAAAAACTTTCCTCTAAACACAGAGTTAGAGTCCTACCTAACCTTTAGGGGTAAAGCAAAAGGCTCATGGCTTCTTTCTGTATCACCTAATAGCGAATCTTTTTCAGTAAGGACAAGACATTCATTTATTAGCCTACCTGAAGAAGGTTATAAACCTAGAAAGTTTGATCCCCGAGCAGGTTACGGTGCTATGACATTCTACGATTATGCCAGTCCAATTGAAGACGACCTGCATGTGAAATATATAAGAAGACATAGGTTAATAAAAAAATATCCAGAAAAGGAAGTTAGTGAAGCAGTTGAACCCATTATTTATTATCTAGACAGAGGTGTTCCGGAGCCAGTTAAATCAGCTCTACTTGATGGAGGGGCTTGGTGGAATGAAGCCTTTGAGGCTGCAGGTTTTAAGAATGCATTTCAGATTAAAGTTTTGCCTGAGGGAGCTGATATGTTAGATGTTAGGTATAATGTAATTCAGTGGGTACACAGATCTACTAGGGGTTGGTCTTATGGTTCTTCGGTTGTAGACCCAAGAACTGGAGAAATAATCAAGGGGCATGTGTCTTTAGGTTCATTGCGAGTTAGGCAAGATTATTTAATTGCGGAGGGTTTATTACGTCCTTATGGAAAAGAAAATCATCCTGATGATTTAATGAAAGAGATGGCTATTAAAAGGTTAAGGCAATTGTCTGCTCACGAGATTGGACATACTCTTGGTCTTTCTCACAACTTTATCTCTAGCGCAAGAGGAAGAAAGTCTGTAATGGATTACCCTCATCCCTTAATTAAATTTTCAGAAAATAAAATTGATCTTTCTGACGCTTATGATGATGGTATTGGGGATTGGGATAAATTAGCAATTAATTGGGGTTATCGTGAGTTTAGTTCCAATGAAAACTCAGGTTTAGAAAAAATACTTCAAGAAGGATACGATGATGATATATATTTTATAACGGATCAAGATTCAAGACCGTTGGGTAGCGCTCATCCACGTTCTCACTTGTGGGATAATTCATATGATGCAGCAGATGAATTAAATAGAATGCTTGACATAAGAAGGTATGTTTTAGATAATTTTCTAGATAACGCAATTAAATCTGGCGAGCCAATGTCAAGTATTGAGGAGGTCTTGGTTCCTATGTATCTGTTACATAGGTATCAGATTGAGGCAGCCTCTAAAGTTTTAGGGGGTTTAGAATATAACTATGCTTTAAAGGGGGACGGCCAATTAATAACAAAACTTCTTTCAAAAGAACAACAAAATAAAGCTTTAAAATCTTTACTCAATTCTATTCATCCTAAGAACTTATCGTTACCTGAGCAGCTTATAAAATTAATCCCTCCAAGGGCTTTTGGTTATCCAAGAACTAGGGAAACATTTAAGTCAAGAAATGGGTTGACATTTGATTATTTAGCAGCAGCAGAGACGGCAACCAATTTAACTCTAAAGATGTTATTTAATACCGATAGGGCTTCAAGGTTAGTTACCTTAGGAGCAAGAGATAAAAAGTCACAGCCTGGCCTGGAAAACATTTTAAATCAGATCGTCAACGAGACAATTTTAAAGGAGATAACTGATAAAATTGATTATGAGAGGCTATCTAGTGTCCAAAAAGAAATATCAAAAATGATAAATTATAATGTTTTAAATCATTTGTTTATCCTGGCAAGTAGTAAAAAAACTCATGAGGAAGTAAACGCTATAACTTACTCTATACTAAGAAAAATTACATTGGAGTTAGAAAAATATAAATCTGAAAATGGTCATCATTATGATTATTTAGCTCATAAAATTGAAAAGTTTTTTTCTGGCGATTATGAGTTAGATTTTCAGGAAGAATTGAAACCTCCAGATGGTTCTCCTATTGGTTCCGGTGACCACCTTCATTTGTCTTGTGAGAGTGAGTTATAGTTTTTCTTCGTGAAGGGCTGTACCAGTTCCGTCTACAATTAACTTTTTGTTTTTATCAAAAATTTGAGTTTTAAATATCCCAAAGTGTTTTTCTTTGATGATTTTTACTAATTCAATATAGACCTCGTATTCTACATCAGGGTACAAGGGCCTTTTAAAGCTTAGGTTTTGCCCAACATGGATAGCGCCATGTCCAGGAAATTTTGTTCCCATCACTTTTCCAAATGAGGTAACTGAAAAAAGTCCATGAACTATTGGTCTTTTAAATCTTGTTTTTGCTGCAAAGTCTTTGTCTAAATGCAGAGGATTTTTATCTCCACTTAACTCAGCAAACCTGTTTACCATATCTTGTGTAATAACAAAGTTCTCTGAATAATTATCTCCAACTTTTAGTTTCATGATAAATTGTTACTTGTGTTTTCAAAGTTTTTGGTTGATGAAGTAATTATACTTGGAAATATAGACGCAATTGATGAAATTATCAAGACTATTATCGTAATCAAGAAAACATCATACGCCTCTATCTTTACAGGATATGCATTAATTATTGAATTTGGTAAATTGATTTTTACAAAGCCAGTTTCCTGTTGTAGAAAAGAGATCATAATACCAAAAAATAAACCAAGAAACACACCACTCATTCCTATTAAAACACCTTGTAAAATAAATGTATTTTTTACTGTATTTCTCTTTACACCAATTGAATAAAGAATAGATATGTCTCTGGTTTTTTCCACGGACATCATAATTAGTAGAAAAAAAATATTTAAAGAGCTTAATATAAGTACCATTGAAAAAATAGCGTAAACAACTAATTTTTCTGTTTCCAATATTTTATAAAGACCACCCCTTATTTCAGCAAAACTCATTACTTTATAATCCTCTCCAAGTAAATTTTTAATTTCTTCTTTCGTACTATTTAAATTATTAATGTTTTTTACTTTTATTTCGTATCCACTTATCATCATATCTTTTTTGAGAATTTTTTGAGCTGTATTTAAAGAAGTAAATACATAGTCGTTGTCAAAATTATTTTCAATAGCAAATACACCTACAACATTAAGTTTGTTTTTTTGATATAAATTGGCATTTAACATTTGCGGTGTTATCCTTATTGAATCACTTAGAACAAAAGCGGTTATGCTCTCGAAATTTGAATCGGTATTAATACCCAAAGAATACTTTATCCCTCTTCCAATAACGACATTATTTGTTTCATTATCATATACAACAAATTTACCTTCTGTTAAATTGTTTATTACCCTCCCTTGATTAGGAAATGTTTTGTCTACACCTTTTATTATTGAAACAACCTCTTTGCCATTATTTTGAAGGAGGCTCTTTGTCTCTATAAAAGGAGTTACAACCTCCACATTTTTATTAGATAATAGCTCATCTTGTACATTGTTTTTAATGAACGTTTTCTCTTTACCTATTATCTTAATATCAGGGTCAAAGTCGCGATAGATTGACTTCAAACTTTCTTCTAAACCATTAAACACAGAGAGTATAATAACCATCGCTGCTGTTCCAATAGATAAGCTTGCAATTGAAAAAATTGATAGGAAATTAATGAAAGTTTTATTTTTTTTTGAGAAAATATATTTGCTCGCAAGTTTTAAAGGAAGGAACATTATTTTTTTTTTGGCGGGATATTAAGGTTTGATAATATTTTATCGATTCTTGAGGCTTCATGTTCTGTGCTATCAATTATAAATTTTATTTCTGGTATTTTTCGGATTTTCTTTCCAATGGATCTTGATATAAAATTTTTAATATCCTTCCTTCTTTCATACATTGCCTTCTCAACAAACTCAGATTTAGAGTTGTTCAAAACACTAATATATATTAGAGCAATACTGAGATCGGGCGATAACTTTATACCCATTATTGTTATAAATTCTTTTTTTAGAAATGACTTTCCCTCTCTTATTAAATATTCATTTATTGTTTGGTGAATAAGGCTTTCATGCCTTTCAATTCTGTGCCTTTTCATTCATTTAGATCTATTTTTTCAACTCGTAACTCATGTCTCCCCCCCTCAAATTTAGAATTAAAAAAAGCGTTTAAAATTTTTGTCTGATCTTCCTTAGATATAAACCTTGCTGGTATACATATTATATTTGCATTGTTGTGGGTAGCAGCTAATTCTGCTGTTTTCTCGTTCCAACATATTGCAGCTCTTATTCCCTTGTGTTTATTTGCTGTTATTGCAACACCATTTGCACTGCCACATATTAAAACACCCTTATTTTTAGAGTTCTTTTGAACCTCTTTGGCAACGGCATGCGCGTAATCTGGATAATCTACGGAATCGCAATTGTTTGTTCCTAAGTCATTAAAATTTATCCCGTTAAGACTTAAATATTCATTGAGAGACTTTTTATACTCAAAACCCGCATGATCACAGCCAACTATTACTTTCATTTGTATTACTTTTTAACCTTGCTCGATATTAATATACTTATTTCATAAAGCCCAACCAAAGGTATAGCCATAACAATTTGACTAAAAGGATCAGGAGGAGTTAGCATAGCTCCAAAAACAAGTATTACAACTATCGCGTGTTTTCTATAACTTCTTAAAATTTCTTTGTTAACTATTCCAGCCTTTGTTAAAAATAATATAATCATAGGAAGTTGAAACAAAAGACCTGAGGCAAGGACAAGAGTCGTAATTGTTCCAACATATGATATGATATCAAACTCATTTAGAATAGATGGATCAAGTTGGTAATTAGCTAAAAAGTTAATTGAGATAGGGGTTAAAATAAAGTATCCAAAAAATACGCCTATAAAGAATAATATTGAAACGTAGAAGGTTGCACCTCTTGCTGCTTTCCTCTCGTTAGGATAAAGGCCAGGCGATATAAATCTCCAAAATTCCCAAAAAGCATAAGGAAACGCACATATTATCCCTATCACAAAGGAAGATGAAATATGCATCATAAACTGTCCAGCCATTTGTCTACTTTGAATTATGAATGGCAATTCGTTTATACAAAAAGATGATACACCAATATTTTTTCCAAGATCACACAGAACCTTGTAAGTCCAAAAATCACTTTTTGATGGACCCAGTAAAATAACTCCAAAAACAATATCTTTTGAAACGAATGCCATTATCGCAAAAAACAAAATGGAGCCGATAGATCTTATTAGATGCCACCTCAACTCTTCGAGGTGGTCTAGAAAAGACATTTCTTTCTCTTTACTCATTTCTTATGAAGTGGAAACTTATTGGCCCATTCGTTGACTTCTTCTCGGATAATTTTAAAGTCTTTTTCAGTTAATGCTTTATCTATAAAGTCAACAATTTTTATCATATCATCTTCTTTCATTCCTCTGGATGTGACTGCAGCTGTTCCCATTCTCATACCTGATGTTACGAAAGGAGATTGGGTATCAAACGGAACCATGTTTTTGTTTATTGTAATATCGGCTTTTCCAAGGTTTTCTTCTGCTTCTTTTCCGGTAATACCTTTGTTTCTTAAGTCAATTAACATAAGGTGATTATCTGTTCCTCCAGATATTATTTCATAATCTCTTCCAACAAACTCTTTGGCCATCGCTGATGCGTTTTTTTTGACTTGAATTACATATTCAAGATAGCTGTCAGATAATGCTTCTTTAAAAGCAACTGCCTTTGCAGCAATAATATGTTCGAGTGGTCCTCCTTGAGTTCCCGGGAAAACTCCAGAATCTAGTAATGATGATACTTTTCTTGTTATACCTTTTGGGGTTTTAATTCCAAATGGATTTTCAAAATCGTCACGCATCATAATTATACCCCCCCTTGGCCCTCGTAAAGTTTTATGAGTAGTTGAGGTTACTACGTGGCAATAGTTTAAAGGATCATTAAGTAGACCTCTTGATATTAATCCAGAAGGATGCGCTATGTCGGCCAATAAAAAAGCTCCAATTTCATCTGCAATCTCTCGTATTTTTTTATAATCCCAGTCTCTACTGTAAGAGGAAGCTCCACATATTATCATCTGTGGTTTTTCTTTTTTTGCAGTTTTTTCCAAGGAGGAATAATCGATTAAACCGTCCTCTTTTCTTACTCCATAAAAAAATGATTTATATATTTTTCCAGAAAAATTAACAGAGGACCCATGAGTCAAATGTCCCCCATGTGCAAGGTCAAATCCTAATATTTTGTCTCCAGGATTTAGTAAGGCTAACATTACTGCAGCATTTGCCTGAGCACCTGAATGAGGTTGAACATTAACCCATGACGCATCAAAAAGTTTTTTTAATCTTTCTCGACACAAATCTTCTATTTCATCAACTACAGCGCAACCACCATAATACCTTTTTCCTGGTAACCCTTCTGCATATTTATTTGTGAGAATACTTCCAGACGCAGCCATAACTTCATCTGAAGCATAATTTTCTGAAGCTATTAGCTCTATCCCTTCTGTTTGTCTTCTCTTTTCCAGGTCAATTAGATTAAATAATTTTTTATCTTCCATAATGCTGTAATTATTCTTTATTTTAGGAATATAATTGCTAATATTTTAAAATATTAATTTTAACTCAAAAGTAATGAACATTGAAGAATTAAGAACAAAAATCGATAAAATTGACTCAGAAATTCTAAAACTTTTAAATGATAGAATGAATGTTGTTCATGAGATTGGTGTGATTAAGTCTGCATCTAATGAGAGTGTCTACAGGCCTGAGCGAGAGAAAGAAATTATTGATAGGTTAGTTCAGTTGAGTGAGGGAAGAATGAAAGTCTCATCAATAAAGCCAATTTTCCAGGAGATATTTGCTGCCGCAAGAAATATTGAGTTGCCAGAAAGGATTGCATTTTTGGGTCCTGAAGGCAGTTTCACACACCAAGCTGCTGAAAGTAATTTTGGTTCAAGTGGAAAGTACCTTTCGTTAAATTCAATTAGTTCAGTTTTTGATTCAGTACAAAAAAAACAATCCAAATACGGAATAATTCCTTTAGAAAATAATCAGGAAGGGATAGTACAAGAGACTGTCGACCTACTTGGAAGCTCTCAACTTAAAATAATTGCTGAACTTCCTATGTCTATAAGTTTATCTTTTTCAACTAGAGCTGACGACGTTAAAAAAGTTAGAAAAATATATTCTAAAGACATAGCCTTTAAGCAGTGTAAAGACTTTATAGAAAACTATTTTGATGAAAAGGTAGAGTTAATTCCAGTAAATAGCACTAGTGCAGCTGTTAAGTTTGCGGACTCTAATGCTGACTCTGCTGCTATATGCTCTCGATTTGCAGCAGTTCAGAGAAATGTTCCTATCTTATTTGATAATATAGAAGATTCAAAAAATAATCACACAAGATTTGTCGTCTTATCTTTACTAGAAAATAAAGTAAAATCAAAAAATGACAAGACGTCTATTCTTGTAAATCTTACAGACGGACATGGTGTATTAGCAAAATTTCTTCAAGAATTCCACGATGCAAAAATAAATCTAACAAAATTAGAAAGTAGACCTGCAAAAAAAGGTGTAGATTTTAAGTATATATTTTACATAGATTTTGAAGGTCACTATCTCGATTCAAATTTTCAGATTATTTATAAAAGATATCAAGATAATATTAAGCTTTTAGGAAGTTATCCTAGAATGATTTAATAACTTTTTGGCACCTCATATTTTCGCCATTTATCAAGTAAATTTTTCATGTCATCAGGCAGTTCGCTATCAAAGAACACTTCCTTTTTTTTGGTAGGGTGAATGAAACCAAGGCTTTTGGCGTGTAGCGCTTGTCTTTCAATTATTTTAAAACCGTTTTCTACAAATTTTTTATAGTTCGTAAATCGGTTTCCCTTGACAACAAGTTTTCCTCCGTATGTCTTATCACAGAAGATAGGATGCCCAATATGTTTCATGTGTGCTCTTATTTGATGTGTTCTTCCTGTCTCAAGTTCACATTCTAGTAAAGATATGTAGTGTATTTTTTCTATAATTTTGTAATGCGTAACTGCTCTTTTTCCTACAGTGTTATTAGCATAACCCTCTACAACTCTTCTGTCTTTAAGAGACCTTCCTAGATTAACATCAATTGTTCCTTCTTCTTTTTTAGGATTACCCCAAACAATAGCTTGATACTTTCTTTTGATGCTATGATTATAAAACTGTTCTGCTAAAGAGTTCATTGCGTTTTCATTTTTTGCAATCACAAGTAGACCTGAGGTATCTTTATCTATTCTGTGTACAAGTCCTGGTCTTCCCTCATTTCCCTTCATTTCAGGTAGATCTTTAAGGTAATATACAAGGGCGTTAACAAGGGTCCCTTCCCAATTTTCGTGTGCCGGATGAACCACCATTCCTGGTTTTTTGTTAACGATTAAAATGTCTTTGTCTTCATAGATAATATTTAATTTAATGTTCTCTGGAAGAATTTTTTCATCTCTTTTTTCTTTGTATATTTCAACAATTACTTCATCATTTGGCTTTACTTTATAACTTGGTTTAATCTTATTTCCGTTCACGCATACTCTTCCTAATTTAATTCCATCTTGAATTTTACTTCTTGTTACGTTAGGCATTTTATCAAATAAAAATTTATCTATTCTTATAAGTTCTTGATTATTATCTACAGCCAAATGTATTGTCTCTTTCTTTTTAACCATGAATTTTTTTTGAGCTATTCCAGTATTTGTTCATTTCATTAAGACTCATTTCTTTTAGGTTTTTCTTGTCTTTGGTAATTTTCTCTTCCATGTATTGAAATCTATTTATGAACTTGATATTTGTAGATTCAAGCGCTTCCTCTGGGTCAATATTTATAAACCTTGCCATATTTATAACAGAAAAAATTAAATCGCCTAACTCTTGTTTTGTCTTTTTTTCGTCATTGAGTTTTAACTCTTCTTTTAATTCTTTAATCTCTTCATAAACCTTTTCAATCACCTCTTCTTTTTTATCCCAATCAAAACCTACACTTTTTACTTTTTCTTGAATTCTCATAGCTTTGACCATAGGCGGAATGGTTTTGGGTATGTTGCTAAGCGTGCCTTTATTTTTTCTTTTTTTCCGTTTAATGCTCTCCCAGTTTTCTTTGACCTCTTCTGCAGTTTTTACTTTTCTTGTTCCATAGATATGTGGATGCCTTTCAATCAGTTTTTTTGAAATTTTTTTACATATAGATTCTAAATTAAAAATCTTTTTTTCGCTTCCTATTTGAGCATAAAAAAGCACATGTAAAAGAAGATCACCAAGTTCCTCCTCAATATTCTTATTATTCCTGTTCGTTATAGCTTCTGAGAGTTCGTAGACCTCTTCAATTGTAAGTGTCCTAAGGCTTTCAGTGGTTTGTTTTTTATCCCAGGGACACTTTTCTCTCAATTCTTTTACTATACTAATAAGTCTTTCTAATTCTTTTATTCCTTTTTTCATAACCGTTAAAGAAAAGGGGATTATTAATTAAAGATAATCAACCGTTTTAATAACTTTGTGCTATGACAGAAACAATAGTAGCAATTTTATTGGTAGCATTTTTTTTCTTAGCTCTTTCTCTGAGATTGGTATTAATTAAAGATGGTGAATTTAAAGGAACTTGTGCTTCACAAAACCCATATCTTGGCTCCGGTGAAAAAGAATGTAGCTACTGTGGTAAAACAGTTTCACCAGGATCTGATTGTAAAAAAGATTAATCATGCCATTGATTAAATCAATATCTGGAATAAGAGGAACCCTTGAAAATATTCCAGGTGAATCCCTGTCTGATTATGACGTCAAACAGTTTACACTTGCTTATCTTGAGGAAATAATCCTTTACGAATCATCAAAAACAATTTTAGTTGGAAGAGACGCAAGGAAGTCAGGTAAAAGAATTTCAAATATTATAATTGATGTGGTATTAAATGAAGGTTATAATGTTATTGATCTTGGGCTTGTAACAACACCAACGATAGGAATTGCAGTAAAAAAACACAAAACGGCTGGTGCAATTATGATATCTGCAAGTCATAATGATGAAAAATGGAATGCTCTTAAACTCCTTAATAGTAATGGTGAGTTTTTACACCCAGAAGAGGTTCAAAAAGTTATTAAAGAGACGAAGCGTATACAATCCAACAAAGAAAAACCAGGAAACCTTTCCTCTTATGCTAATGCACTTGATGATCATATCAATTTAATTTTGTCTCAAAATTTTATTAACAAAAATAATATTGCCTCAAAGTCGATTGCTGTTGCTGTTGACGGTATTAATTCTGTTGGTGGGGTTGCTATCCCCAAGTTTTTGGAGAGTTTAGGTATAAAAAAGATAAAAAAAATAAACTGTAATCCAGATGGAAATTTTAATCATAACCCAGAACCACTCCCAGAAAACATTACGGATTTGTGTTCTGAAGTGAAAAGAGGAAAGTATCAGTTAGGTATTGTTGTAGATCCTGATGCTGATAGGTTGGTTCTTGTTGATGAAAGAGGTGAACCATTTGGGGAAGAATATACTCTTGTTGCTGCCGCAGAATACCTTTTATCAAAAAATCATGGCGCTTCAACTTGCTCAAATTTATCATCAACACTAGCTCTGAAAAATATAACTGAAAAGTATGGTGGTAAATATTTTTCATCTGCTGTAGGAGAAATAAATGTTGTTCAAGTGATGAAAGAAAAAAAATGTCTAATTGGAGGAGAGGGTAATGGAGGTGTTATTTATCCTATGACACATTATGGAAGAGATTCATTAATTGGCATAGGATTGATTATTTCTCTTTTGGTTGAAAGAAACATATCACTTTCAGAATTAAAAAAAGAGTTACCCGAATATAATATATTCAAAACGAAGCTTAATTATAAGGGCGAAATATCCTCAATAATAAGTGATGTAAAAAAATTATATGATGAAAGTTTAATAGATACTACTGATGGTGTAAAAATAAATTTTTCTAATTCATGGATTCATATTAGGAAATCAAATACAGAACCAGTTATAAGGATTATATCAGAAGCATCCTCTATGTTAGAGGCAGAAAAGATATGTAAAGAAATAATGTCTAAATTACGAATAGTATGAATGTATATTTTGATAATGCTGCGACCACTCCAATGGATAAAACGGTATTGGAAAAAATGCTCCCATACCTTGAGAATGGTTTTGGAAACCCATCTTCAATTCATAAGAAAGGAAGAGAAATTAAGTCTGTAATTGAAAAATGTAGATCAAAGATAGCATCTCTTTTGTCCTGCGAACCAGGCGAAATATTCTTTACCTCTGGAGGTACAGAGGCTGATAATATGTTCATTTTAAATACCGCTATTGAAAAAAAGCTTGATACGATAATCACCTCTAAGTTAGAGCATCACGCTGTTTTACATTGTTGTGAATATCTAGAGAGGTCGTATAAAAAAAACATAAAGTTTGTTGACTCTGATGAAAAAGGTGTAATTGATTTGGATCACCTTGAAAGTTTAATGAAGTCTAGTCCAAATTCACTCGTCACAATAATGCATGGTAATAATGAGATAGGTAACTTAAACGATATAAAAAAAATATCAAGAATATGTGAACAGCATGAAACAATTTTTCATTCAGATACCGTCCAAACCGTAGGGCATTATAATTTGAATTTAAATGATCTCAATATTCATGGCATTGTAGGTTCGGCGCATAAGTTTCATGGTCCAAAAGGAGCGGGGTTTTTATACCTTAATAATAAGCACAAAATATCTCCATTCATTCACGGAGGAGCACAAGAGAGAAATATGAGAGGTGGTACAGAAAATGTTTATGGAATTGTGGGCTTGGCTGAAGCTTTAGAGTTATCAATTACTAATATGGCTGATCACGCAAAAAAAGTTTCTAATCTCAAAAAATATATGATAGAAAAATTAACCCATGCCGTAGATGGAATAAAATTTAACGGACAATCGTCAGACTTAAATAATAGTTTATATACAGTTTTAAATGTATCAATCCCAAATATGAATGATCAACAAATGTTTCTTTTTAATTTAGATATAAATAACATTGCCGCTTCTGCTGGAAGTGCCTGTACCAGTGGTTCAGAAGTTGGATCTCATGTTTTGGCTCAGATCAAGAAAAATAAAGGACATGCCTCAGTTAGATTCTCATTTAGCAAAATGAATAGCAAAGAAGAAGTTGATTATACAGTTGATAAGGTTTGTGAAATATTAAAGATCTAAAATGGGTGAGCTAGCCAAATAAAGAATCCGTAGATTGCATATCTAATAAATCTTGCTGAGGAGTAGAACAAATATTTATTTCGATTAAATCCAACGGCACCTATAACTGCACAGGTTGCGGAAAAAGGTAAAGGTGTTATGGCTGCAACAACAATAACCAACCAACCATATGCGTTAATTTTTCTTTCATATTTTCCAATAATATTTTTTCTCATAAACTCATAGACCAAAGTTTTATGAAGGTATTTACCAAACAAAAAAGCAACAAATCCAGCAATGTATGAGATAATTGAAAAACTTAATACATAAAAGAAGTAAGAAGAGAGGGGTTTTGATGTTATTGCCCAAATCATAAAAAGTTCTGGTGGAATCACCCCAAGAATTACTTCAGATGAGAAGAATAAAACAAACACAAAAGTTGTGGGAAAGTCAAACGTAATCTGATCCTTCAAACTAGATAGGTCAAGGTAACTAAATGTTATTTTGTAGAATATAATCGCTATTCCAAAGAACAATAGTCCCCTTAAAAAATTCTTTAAGAAAAAAAACAGTCTTACTTTGTTTCTTCTTAGCATTTCAATTGGCTGTTAATTAGTCTGAAAATATAAACTAATTATATATATTTTTGTTGCATGAAGAATAAAATGTCACTTCAGGCTAATTCCCTCTCAAAGTCTTACGGTCCAAAGGTTGTAGTAAATGATGTTTCTATCAATGTCAAACAGGGTGAGATAGTTGGTCTTCTGGGTCCAAACGGGGCAGGAAAAACCACAACTTTTTATTCAATTGTTGGCTTAATTAAACCAGATGAGGGTTCCGTTTATTTAGGTGGTAAAGACATAACAAGCTTACCAATGTTTCAAAGGGCAAGAAATGGAATAGGTTATTTAGCACAAGAAGCTTCTGTCTTTAGAAATTTATCTGTAAGAGATAATATCTTAGCGGTTCTTGAACACCAGGGTATCTCTAAAGAGAAGCAGGAAGAAAAAGTAGAAGTATTAATGAAAGAGTTCGGTCTTGTTGAGATTAGCGACAGTATGGGAAAAGTTTTATCAGGAGGTGAGCGTCGAAGAACAGAGATAGCAAGAGCTCTTGCAACTGACCCAAAGTTTATCTTATTAGATGAGCCTTTTGCTGGAGTGGACCCTATAGCAGTTGAGGAAATTCAGAGTATAGTAAACTCTTTAAAGAAAAAAGACATTGGCATATTAATTACAGACCATAATGTAGATGAGACCCTATCAATAACAGACAGGTCATATTTAATGTTTGAAGGAAAGCTTTTAAAATCTGGCACTTCAGAAGAGCTTGCTGCAGACGAACAGGTAAGAAAATTATATTTGGGACAAAGGTTTGAATTAAAGAGAAAAATTTAGAATGGGAATTTTTTCTAAATTGACAACTTTCTATCTTTCTAATAGAATAAAATCAATTAATTACAATAAAGGGAATGCAAGTAAAGATCAAGCTAGCTTATTAATTGACCTATTAAATATTGGAAAAAACACTAATTATGGAATAAAATACAATTTTGGAGAGGCTAAAGATTACAATACATTTAAAGATTTAGTTCCAGTAGTTGAATATGAAGACTTAACAAGTGACATAAATAAAATATTAATAGGTGAGAAAAAAGTTCTTTGGCCAGATAATTTTAAGTGGTTTGCAAAATCATCAGGCACTACAAACGATAAAAGTAAATTTATTCCAGTAAGTATCGATTCACTAAACAAGAATCATTATAAGGCGGGCCAAGATTTGTTAGCTCAATACTTAAATAACAACAAAGAATCTAAAATTTTTGATGGTTATGCTCTGGCTTTGGGGGGCAGTCAACAGATAACACCTTACTCACCAAATTCAGGTATATATACTGGAGATATATCAGCAGTTTTACTAAAAAATTTACCTTTTTGGTCTAGGGTATATAGAACACCCTCAATAGACATTGCTTTAAATCCTGAGTGGGAAAATAAAATTGATACTATGGCGGCGGTAACTTCTAAGCAAAACATAACAAGTATTTCGGGTGTTCCAACATGGACTATTGTACTGATTAAAAAAGTATTAGATCTTACAAAGAGCAAAAATATTCTTGATGTTTGGCCAAATTTAGAGTTATTTATACACGGCGCTGTGTCTTTCGACCCTTACAGGCAGTTGTTTAAGGAACTTATACCAAAGAAAGATATGAACTATTTAGAGACTTACAATGCCTCTGAAGGTTTCTTTGCTTTTCAGGACACTTTCGAGTCTAACGCAATGCTATTAATGACTAATCATGGAATCTTTTATGAGTTTGAAGACTTACAGTCTGGTGAGGTGTTGCCCCTAGAAAACGTTGAAGTTGATAAACAATATGCACTTATAATATCAACTTATTCAGGACTATGGAGATATAAAGTTGGAGATACAATCTTATTTAAGTCTGTAAACCCATACAGAGTTGTAGTCACAGGTAGGACAAAACAATTCATTAACGCTTTTGGTGAAGAGGTTATAGTTCAAAATTCTGATAAAGCTATTTCTAACGCATGTGAAATAACAAACTCTTCATTTTATAATTATACTGCAGCCCCGTTGTATATATCCTCAGATAAAAAAGGATCTCATGAGTGGATTATTGAGTTCATAAAAGAACCTGAAGACAGAAAAGTTTTTACAAAAGTTCTTGATGATGAATTAATGAAATTAAATTCAGATTATGAAGCGAAAAGATACAAAAATATTGCAATTGGTCTGCCCAAAATTAATTTTGTTAAAAGTGGGTTCTTTGATTATTGGTTAAAGTCAAAAAAGAAGCTTGGAGGTCAACACAAAATTCCTAGACTAAGTAATCAAAGGAATTATATTGAAGAAATGAAAAAACATATTACTAAGTTTTTATAAAATCAAACGTTGAGAGTATTACTGGCTCATTATCTATTACGGCCACGTTATGTTCAAAATGCGCAGAAGGCTTTCTGTCCTTTGTGATTACAGTCCATCCATCTTCAGCTTGTTCAACTTCCTTTGAACCTAAATTTATCATTGGTTCAATAGCAACAACTAATCCATTTTTTATTTTTGGACCAGTATTTTTAATGCCAAAGTTGGGTATGTCTGGTTCTTCGTGTAATTCCTTTCCTAACCCGTGACCTACAAGTTCTCTCACAACACCATAACCAAAACTCTCTGTGAAAGTTTGAATTTCATTACTTACATCTCCTATTTGATTTCCTACTCTGAGTTTATTGATACCTCTGTAAAGTGAATCTTTCGTTACCTCAAGTAATTGCCTCACCTCTTTGCTTATCTCTCCAACTGAGAACGTGTATGCATGATCACCAAAAAAGTCGTTCATTAAAACCCCGCAGTCTATAGATATTATATCTCCTTCTTTTAACGGTTTTTTATTAGGTATTCCGTGCACAACCTCCTCATTAATTGACACGCAGAGAGTATTTGGGAAATCATACATGCCTAAAAAGCCAGGTTCTCCACTATTGTCTCGAATGAAGGTCTCTGCTATTTTGTCTAGTTCTAACGGTACAGCTCCAGGTTCGATATGGTTGCTTAATTCTCCTAAAGTTTTAGATACCAATCTAGAACTCTGTCTTATTAACTCTATCTCTTCCTCTGTTTTGTAATGGATCATCTGATTATCCAATCATCTTATTAGGATCAACCCATTTATCGAAATCACTCTCTTTAACTAAATTTAATTCTATAGCAGCTTCTTTTAGAGTAATCCCATCTTTATGAGCTTTTTTGGCAATTTTAGCCGCATTATCATATCCAATGTGAGTATTTAGTGCTGTGACTAACATTAATGATTTCTCTAGCTGTTCTTTAATAGCCTTTTCGTTTGGTTTAATTCCAATAACACAATTGTCTGTAAATGAAGAGCAAGCATCACCCAGTAATCTAGCTGAGTTTAAGGTGTTATGTGCAATCATTGGTTTAAATACATTTAACTCAAAATGACCACTCATCCCTCCAACACTTACAGCCACATCGTTACCAATTACCTGTGAACAAACCATTGTTAGCGCCTCACATTGAGTTGGGTTAACTTTACCTGGCATAATAGAAGATCCAGGCTCATTTGCTGGTAGGCTAATTTCACCAATTCCACTTCTAGGACCAGAGGATAGCATTCTTATATCATTAGCAATTTTCATTAATGAGACGGCTGTATTTTTTAGAGAGCTTGACGCTCTGACTACAGCATCATTTGCAGCTAATGCCTCAAATTTATTTTTGGCTGTAACAAACTTATATCCAGTAATTTCAGATATTTTTTTTGCTACTATTTTATCATATCCTTTAGGGGTGTTTAGTCCAGTTCCTACTGCGGTACCGCCAAGTGCTAATTCAGAAAGATGGGGCAGTGACTCTTTAACTCCTTTTATACAGTTTTTTAGTTGGGTTACATACCCACTAAATTCCATTCCTAAAGTTAGTGGAGTAGCATCCATAAAGTGTGTTCTTCCGATTTTTACAATCTTTTTAAATTCCTTGGCTTTATTATTAAGCTCATTGGCTAATTTTTCTAGGCTAGGTATAGTGTAACTTGTGAGTATATGATAGGTAGCCATGCTCATTGCGGTTGGAAAGGTGTCATTTGATGATTGTGATTTATTAACGTCATCGTTTGGATGAATTTTCTTTGTTTTGTCTGTCAAATTACCACCCATCTTTACATGACATCTATTTGCAATCACTTCATTAACGTTCATATTAGATTGCGTTCCAGAACCAGTCTGCCACACGGATAAAGGAAAGTGATCTATAAGCTTACCATCTAATATTTCTCCACAAACCGAAGTTATAATTTTCATTTTTTCTTTACTTAAAACTCCAAGCTCATGATTTGTTTCTGCGGCTGCCATCTTTAGAACAGCAAAAGCTTCAATAATTTCCCATGGCATTTTCTCAAAGCCAATATCAAAATTTTCTAAAGATCTCTGGGTTTGTGCTCCCCAAAATTTATTTGAATCCACCTTTATTTCACCAATTGAATCTCTTTCAGTTCTTTTTGTCATATAACAAAATTAATGATAAAAACTTTCCTTTGTCTTAATATTCTTTATTAAGTGTTAGTTTGTTTTTAGTAAAGAATTTATTTACTTGCAGTTTAGAATTAATCTAAATAAGAAAAAAATGAAAAAAATATTATTCTTTTTATCAATTATAGCATTTTCTTGTTCAACCAATAAGGAGGTGAGCAATGAAGTTAACTTATATAGTCAAAGACATTATTCTGTAGATGAATTACAATATAAAAACTTCACGGAAAAAACAGGTATAAAAGTTAATGTAGTAAAAGCAAATGCTGATGAGTTGATAGAGAGGTTGAAAAATGAAGGTGAGAATTCTCCTGCAGATTTATTTGTAACTGTTGATGCTGGAAAATTATATAATGCAAGACAATCTGGTGTACTTCAGCAAATTCCTAGTAATGCTATCAACGAAAATATTAGAAGAGATATGTTAGACACTGATAACTATTGGGCTCCTATAACATATAGGTCTAGAATAATTGTTTACAGTAATGAGAGAGTGCAAAAGTCAGAGTTATCTACATATGAGGATTTAGCAAATCCAAAATGGAAAAAAAGATTACTGGTTAGATCTTCATCAAATGCTTATAATCAAGCTCTCATGTCATCAATTGTTGCTAACCTAGGAAGTGAAGCTACAGAAAACTGGTCATCCGGAGTTGTAGCTAATTTTGCTAGAGACCCAAAAGGTAGTGACAGAGATCAGGTTAAAGCAATTGCTGCGGGACAAGGTGATTTAGCAATTGTAAATTCTTATTATATTGGTTTGTTATTAGCTTCAGAGAAAGATGAGGAGATTAAAGCTGGGAATTCGGTGTCAGTATTCTTTCCAAATCAGGGAACGGATGATAGAGGTAGTCATGTAAATATATCCGCTTTAGGGTTAACTAAAAACTCACCAAACAGAGAAAATGCTATTAAATTAATTGAGTATCTTACAAGTGAAGAGGCGCAGAAGGTATATGTAAATAACAGTTATGAGTATCCTGCAAACTCTTTAGTCCAACCCTCTGATATTGTAAAGGGTTGGGGTGAATTTAAAATTGATAAACTTAATTTAAATGCTTTAGGAGAATATAGGCCTGAGGCAATTAGAATTTTTGATAAGACTGGTTGGAAATAAAAAGTAATTTTCTACTTATTGAAAATAAAAGATGGGTAACAGCAAGTATATTTCTTGCCTTGCTAGTAATTCTTCCAATTTTCATTCTCTTTTTTAGCTTCTTTTCTTCGGGGAAGGAAACACTTATATATTTATTTAATACGGTATTACTAGATTATACTCTAAATACTATCTATTTAATTTTTTTAACATCCTTTTTTGCTCTTTTATTTGGTGTTTTTCCGGCTTGGGTAGTTAGTAATAATACATTTAAAGGTAGATCTTTTTTTGACATTGTATTATATCTGCCTCTTGCTATCCCATCTTATATTATGGGGTATACATATATAGAAATTCTAAGTTTTACAGGTCCTATTCAAACTTATGTTAGATACAACATTCCTTATCTCTCAGGCTTTTTTAATCAAGATTATTTACAGGTTGAGGTATTAGGAATTATTCTAGGCTTGGCATTATATCCATATGTTTACACGGCATCAAGGATATCTTTTAGTATGATTGGATCTAATTATTTAAATATTTCAAAAAACTTAGGATTAAACAGTACTAGCTCTTTCTTTAAAGTAGTTCTACCTCTATCTAGACCCGCTATTTTTTCAGGTTTATTTCTTGTTATAATGGAGGTTTTAAACGAATATGGTGCAGTGCAGTATTTTGGTGTAAATACGTATACTGCTGGTATATTTAGATCCTGGAATTCTTTTGGAGATGTTAACGGTGCAATTCAACTTGCCTCAATACTTCTGGTGATTGTTTTAATATTTTTTTTAATTGAGAGACTTTCATATAGTAAATCAAGATTTTACTACAATAAAAACACTCAATTAAATATTAGAAGTGTCTCATCAATAAATAAATCAATTCTTTATTTTTTAGTGTGTTTTGTTCCTTTCTTCCTTGGTTTTCTTGTTCCCTTTGTTTTTATCTTTAATAATACATTAAATACCCTACACCTTGCAGACTTTACAAAAGTTATCAATCTGACATTTAACTCAATATCCGTATCAACTCTATCATCATTTTTTGTAATTCTTATCGCTCTATTTTTTCTATTTGTTGAAAGAATCTCAAAAACTAAAATAAATGCTTATATCAGCAATTTAATATCGCTTGGATATGCTCTTCCAGGAGCTGTTATAGCATTAAGTTTAATGATATTATTTAGTGAATCTTTAGTCGTTGGCACTTTTGGTCTTTTGCTTTTTGCATACATAATTAGGTTTTTAGCTGTTGGGAAGTCTCCTATAAAATCAAGCTTAGAGAAACAACCTGAAACCATTGATGATACAGGAAAAAACCTTGGATTAGGTCCATTTAGTTTATTAAAGAAAGTTCATCTTCCGATTAATAGGTTTGCATTAATAAGTGCATTTATCGTTACTTTCATTGACGTATTAAAGGAATTGCCTATTACCTTAATTTTAAGACCTTTTAATTTTGATACATTAGCAACACAGACCTATGAATTCGCTGTAGAGGAAATGCTGCCTCTTTCAAGTATATATTCTTTAATAATAATTATTCTGGGTAGTTTGATGTTATTAATTTTGAAAAGTTTTATTGATAAAGAATTAGATGTATCTAAAAGTTAAAAATCTTGTTAAGCATTATTCAAGTGAATTCCCAATTATTAAGGACCTATCGTTTTCAGTTAATAAAGGTGAGTTAATATCTTTTCTTGGAGAGAGTGGTTCTGGTAAAACAACCTTCCTAAAATGTTTAGCTGGGTTAGAAAAAATTAATTCTGGATATATTGAATTGAACGGAAGTGTTTTAAACGATAATATTAAATTTGAGTCACCTCAAAACAGAAAAATTGGTTTTGTGTTTCAAGACTATCCTCTCTTTCCCCATTTAAATCTAGAGAATAATATTACATTTAATCTTGAAAAAAAATACAATAAAAATTTAGATGCAATTTTAAAACTTACAGGTCTTAAGTTTCTGCTTGAGAGGTATCCACACGAATTATCTGGAGGTGAGCAACAAAGGGCATGTATTGCTAGGGCTTTAATAAGAGAGCCTGATCTCTTATTATTAGATGAGCCTTTTAGTAATCTTGACACAACTATCAAAGATTCTATGAGAGAGGAAATTTATAGAATTATAAAAAAAACTAAAACTACTTCAATTCTTGTTACCCATGATATTAATGATGCATTAAATATTTCTGATAGAATTTTAATTTTTAAGGCAGGCATATTACAGCAATATGATGATCCTGTAAAAATGTATTGCGAACCAGCTAACTGTTATTGTGCTGAGATTTTAGGTGATATGAATAAACTATTTCATAAGAATGATACTTATTATGTAAGACCTGAAAAAGTTAAAATTTCAGGCAGTAAATCAAAGTATTGCATTCAAGTAGAAAAGTGCTTTTTCCAAGGGAAAGAGTATAAAATTAAAGGTAAAAAAGATAATGAAATTTGGCACTTCTTTTCAGAAAAACCGATTGAGGTCAACAAAAAAATATATGTTGAATTCTTAGAGGAAGATCTTATTTATTTTGATCCAGTTTGTAAAAACTTTTTTAAATAATTATTCTTTTGAGAATTTAATAATATGATCATTAACTTCATCTCTTATATTTTGAAGATTCATCTCCGTAGAATTTTCATCTAAACCTTCGTATTTTTTTCCCATCGCAAATAAGCCGCTAAACATAGGTTGTTTATTAACTGATTTTTTAAAAGCAATTACATCATTTTTTTCAAAGTAAGAATCCCAGTTATTTCTTACTATTTTCCAAAAAACTTCATTTTTAACCCACCAGTTAGTGGCATCTTCACATTTATTTAAAGCCACTTTTTTATAGGTGTTTTTTCCTTTTTCTTCAGCAATAAGTTTATCAGAATTTTCTCTCAATATCTTTAAATTATCTTGTTCATGTACCCATCCAAAATCCTTTATTTCATGTCTATTAATCCTTTTTAGAACATTATAGTCATTTCTTTTTGTGTATTCTCTCCTTGGAAGGGGCGCATCTGTTTCACTTTCCCAATAACTCTTTCCATCTAAGTGAATCCATGACCCTATACCCTCATATCTAGGACTGTCATCTACCTGATATACTTTTTGAACCCATTTACCTTTAACATTTTGTTTTTCTAACTTCTTTTTTTTCCATCTTTCATCTTTATCATATGATAAAATGTCAACACCTTGATAGATCCAATCCTGTCTCCAATGTTTGATTACCATTCCCCCTCCAACAACAAGAAGGTGTTGAATTACAATTTTGTCTTTTGTCTCTTCAACAACTAATGCTAGTTCTCTACCTCCTGATGTATAGTTATCATAATATTTATAATCTTTATTTGGTGAAAATGTTTCCGCAAATTTAAACTCTATATCCATACATCCACACATGCCTTTAATTGCTTCGATGTCTTTCTTTTTATTTCCTTTTACAAGAAAAGATAGAAAAGTGGTTACTAAAATAAAAAGTAAAAATTTGCGTTGCATTTTCTCTTATTTAGAATGATTATAAACAGTGCTAATTTAATTCTTAATTGAATAAGTTCAAACTTTTATAACCTTATTTGTAGGGTTAAGTAACTATTTCTTGGAGGAGATGGTATTATACCTGGTCCTGGGTATCCAGTAGCTCTTCTAGTAAAATAATAAGTATTTGTTAAGTTATTTATTCCAGTTTCAATTTTAATTTTCTTTAGTCGGTAAGCTATACTAAAATCTAGAAGACTGTAACCTGGTATTTCTCCAATAATTCCACTTATGTTTCCTTCTTTGGCATTTGACGAGTCAGTGAATTGGGTTGATACATGGCTATACTGAGTATTAAAAATAAAATTCCCAATACCTAATTTGATACCAGTTTTAATATTATAGTTTGGAACAAACTCCACTTTTTTTCCAATTACTCCATTCTCTTCGGACCTAATATATTCTGAATCTATAATCGCTGTATTAAGAAACACATTTAAACTAATATTGTCATTCTTAATTATTAAGTTGTTAACATCAAAATCAATATTTGATTCAAGTCCATATATAATTGCATCGCCTATATTTCCCCTCTCGCTTTTTACGCTTCCATCCTTAAATTCTTTTTGTGCAAAACCAATTCTGTCCTTATAATTGAGATTGAATAATGTTAAATCGTATGATATTAATTTATTTATATTTCCTCTGATTCCTAGATCAATTGTATTTCCCCTCTCATCAGAGATATCAGGATTAATAGAAAAAGCTGGATTTATTATGCTAATATCTGCGAAAGTTACAGATCGATAGTTTTCGGATACATTACTATATATTTCTATATTTTCATTGGGCTTATAACTTCCACCTATTCCGAAAAGTATGAAGGTTCTTTTATTATTTCTTTTTTCTTCAATAGTATTATTAAAAATAACATTACCTGCCCCATCTAGATTAATTCTCTTATAATTTCCATTGCTTTTAGTAACAATATTTTCAACTCTAAAGCCAGGAGTAAAAGATAGTCTTTCATTAATATAAAAAACATTTTCTCCAAAAAAGGCAAAGTTTTTATTTGGGTATATATAGTTAGATTGGTTTGAATAGTTAGGAAACTCATCTAGATAAATATTAAAGTCTGCGTCTGATCCTTCAGAACCCGGACCTTGTTTACTTAATGATTTTGACCTATAATATTTCCCTCCAAGAACAAATGTTCCTTTTTTTTCATTGATTTGATATTTTCTTAAAACTTTCAGTTCTAGTCCATGGTTATTAAAGTTACCTCTAATTAAGTCTCTCTCTGTTAACGGATCAACCTGATCAACTCTATTCGTTCTAAACCCTACAGTGTTTCTTTCTGCATCCAAACCAAAGAGATTAAATGATAAATTTGTTTTCTCATTAAATCTATGTTTAAACTTAAAATTGTAAAGTAACCAGTCTAATTCAAACCAGTTTCTAGAGCGATTGCTTTGCATAGGGTTATTAATAAACATTCTGTCAGATAATCCTCCGGCTTGTTTAGCGAGATAATTCATGTAAGTAACTTCTCCAGATAACTCACTCTTGTTTGATAGGTTTTTTTTAAGGTGAACATAGACATTATTTGATTTATAATTTGAATTATTTCTAAAACCATCTCCTCTCTTGTGATTATAGAAGGTATAAAAACTAAATTTATTTTTTTTGCCACCTATGCTAGTGAAGTTTGTATATTGGTTATTACTACCTATTGTATTTCTAATAACTGCATCAATTTTTTTATTTGGTGGCTCCTTTAAGACGAAATTAATTAAGCCACCAAACTGAGTTCCGTATTGTAATGATGCTGCACCTCTTACTATTTGAATTTCCTTTATAGCTTCAGCTGGGGGTGTATAATAACTTTCAGGGTATCCTAAAACGTCAGCACTTATGTCGTAACTATTTTGTCTTGTATTAAAGTTAGATGTTCTATTAGGATCTAGTCCCCTTCCTCCAATGTGAAGTTGAATTCCGGCATCATCATTTTGATATATGTTTAATCCTGATATCTGATTATAGATTTGTCTTGCATTGTTTGACGCAAGGTTTGCCATCGACTGATCAACTAAAATTACCTCTGTCTTTTTACCTGAATAAATTTCTGTCCCCTCAACATCTCTTAATCTTTTAAGTTGAAATTCACGAATTTTTTGACCCTTTATAACCACCTCAGATAACACTTCTGTTTTAGTTTTAAAATCAATATTTACTTCATTATTTTCATTTAACATAACTTGCTTTTCAATGAATTGAGACCCTACTAATAAATAAACAATTTTAATTTCTGACTTATTAGTTAGAAATTCATAGAACCCTTTTTTATCTGGTGTTGTCAAGAATTTAGAATTACTATCGTATATAAAAACATCTTCGACAGAAAAGTTTTCATCCTCGACAGTTATTAAACCAAATACTCTCTTTTGAGAAATAGCATTGTGAAAAATAAATACTAATAAAAAAAATAATTTAAAGACCTTTAATTTCATCATTTAGAGGTAATATCCAATTTTTATTTTTGAAAGATTCTTTTTCATCGTAAAGATTTACGTTGGGATCTATAAATCTCTGACTAGGCCTCCCGTTTAAAGCAACAAAGCTGTCAGCATATACCTCAACTCTTTTACTCTTTGATGAAAACTTTTTTCCTAAAAAGTGAGCAAACTCAAGTATAAAGTCAGGTTGAAAACTCATCTGTTTTTCTTGAACAGGTGTCAGGTATTCTGAACTATCTACCATAAATGAGCTTGATGTTTCAGGGTCGAATATTTTAAAGTTTGTATATCCTATTTTTTCAATTAACATTACCCGCCAAGAAAACCTATAACCTTGTTCATGCCAAAAAAGCTCACCAGGGTATAATTGATATCTGAAAGGAAATGTAAGTTGTATGAGAAAAAATATGCTAACAATTATTAATTTAATTTTTTTATAGTTGCTATCGTAAAATTCAATACTTATTAAATCAGATTTGTTATTTAATTTAATTAGAGAACAAATTATATCTATTATTTTTTTATGAAATTTCCAACTAAAAAATATCATTGAACTAAAAATCATAATATGGGGAAACATTCCGATCGGGAAAAGAACTAGAGTAAAAACATGAAAGAATATTACTAATAGAAATGCAATAACTCTTGTTCTTTTAATCATAAGTAAAAAAGGGATTGAAAGATCATAGAGCATCCCACCCCAGCTCATTGCATAATGAACCCATTTCATTTGAAGTAAATTATTTCCAATTAGGGGAAGATCATATTTAGATTGTAACCATATTTTAAGTGGCATAGCTTCAAATAGCCAATCAGAATTAATTTTTGCAAGGCCCGCATATAAATATACAATAGTTATAAGGAGTTTTAGGACATCAATATTCCATTTAGGTACTTTAATGAACTTTTTTTTATTGATAAGATTATCAACTGAAAAAATTGCATTACAAGGAATAAACATTAATAAAAAACTTAGAATGCTAATAAAATAATAATGGTTTAAGTATGTAGTTTTATCCATAAGCTCTATGTATGTAAAACTTAAAAAAAACAGAACTATAGAAAACCTGTATCTGAATCCTATCATTACCAAAAATGATGATATAAAACACAAAACAAAGATTAAGTAAGTATAATCACCCAATGGTTTTACCCATTCAAATCCATAGTAAGAGAAATGAAATTCTGGCTGGATATATAGTTCATTAATCCAACCTTTATACCAGAATCTAATTATACTGTAGCACATTAGTGCCCCAAAGCCAATTCTATAAAATGCTAGTGTGTATGAAGAGGTGTGTGAATTGAAATATCTTTTTATCACTCTTTTCAATTCTAGTCACCATCAGCGTCTATATAATCAACATTGATGCTTAAGAGTTGCAACATGTCTACTTTAAGAAGCACCACTACTTCTTGAATTGCATCATATGTTCTTAAGAACTTTAAATTATCAGATCCAATTTGATTGACGAAATTTTCATCAAGATCAGACAATTTTTGTTTAGCAATTGCCATTTTGTTGCTAATCTTATTGCCTAGGTTATTATCACCTGTATTACTATCAAGATCAACAATTATTGACTTAAGACTTGATCCAGTGTACGGTGTGCCGCTACCATGTTGCTTGCCTTCAAAGAATTCAATAATACCGTCATATGCTTCGATAGCAAGTTTTTTTGAGTTAACTCTAGAGTAGTACCCTTCAACATTTTCTGGAATAGGACTAGTTGAAAAAACTCCACCAGGTATACCAATTTTGTTAGCTCTAAAACCCTTTTCGTAATAAAAAAGAAAATCGTTTACCATAACGTTTACTGCTGATGTTGCTGTATTCCCAGTTGAATTAATAAAATCATTTTTATATGTTTCCCAGCTTCCAATTACATCATCAGTAATATTCTTCATTTTATTAGTAATATCTGTAAGGTAGTTAATATGTTTCTCGTCAGTAGAACCATAAACTTCAAGAATTTTTTCATCTGTCTCACCAATACCATATAGCATATAGTCAATGGTTGGAAAACCTTGAGCAGCATTATTATTAGCATTATTGAAATCATACGAACCTGATGAAATATTTGATGTTACTCTTGCTGTATTGACAGGGTATACATTCATTTTTGAATTGTAGTATATCTCTTCAGCTTTACCAATATTTATCATTTCTACCCTTTGCCATGCCATGTGCGCATTAATGTATTTCTCTCTCAAACTATTTAGTGAATTTGCATCTTTATCTTCCTTGAATTTTTTAGCTGCTAATTCCATTTCATTCAATTTTGCTCCAAATTCAGATAATCTTGGTTTAATACTATATTCATACCAGTTATTAAGTAGTGTTGATCTATCGTAGGTGGGTCCAGATATGTTATCAGATGCTTCATTGCATGACATGACTGTAGCAATTATGATTGAAAATGTTAAAATTGTTTTTTTCATGTTATTATTTATAATCATTCTAAATATAAAGTTAAAAAACCAGCGCTGAAAATCACAACGCTGGTTAGGATTATTTAAATTCAAATAATCGTATGTGAACTTACTAAACTACGTTTAGGATAAACTTAAAAGCCAAATTTGGATTCAATACTTGAAGCCATTGACTCTAAAGTTGCTGGAGTCACTGTCCAAAAATCATCTATATCAGCTAACATGCTATTTACCTCTGAATTGGTGTAATATGGAGATCCTGTTTGTGTGTTTTTTGTAAACTGCAAACTTAATATAAATCCCCAACCTTCTGAGAGAGCATGATGAGCATTAGCCCATTTTCCATCATTTATTTCACTTGCAGTACTTCTTAAGTAATCTGCAGCTTTTCTACCAATAACATTTGAAAGTTCATGTTTAACTATTTCAGCTTGCTCATCTCTGACGGTGTAGTTTCCCGCAACAATTGCAGCTCTACCATGCTTAAATGCATCATATATTCTTTGAGCTATTCCTGGTAAACTTGATGCGTCAACCTTCTTTAAATATTTACTAACTAAGACGTCAGAGCCTTCTATTGAAGAATTACTGATATCCGTGTCCATACCATATAAGTATCCAAACCCTTCATCCCAATAATGTTCCATCTGAGTATAATTTTTACCGTCAACTAAAGTACCGGCATCGTTGTCGGCTACATTTGTTCCTCCGTCAAGCTTTCCTGCAGATAGGTAACCCCAAATGATTTGATCACAAATTAGTGCTCCCATCAATCCTTTAACAAAAAGTTGATTTATTTCATGTCCTTTAGCATTAATTTTAACTGTTCTTCCGCCATCACCTGGATCTGTATAAATTCCAGCAGTTCCAGCTGAAGCATCAGTAGAACTTGCTACCGCAGGGAATACATTAGTCACAACATCATCTATTAAAGCGTTAAATTGAGCCTTTACAGTAGAGGAAGCTATTGAACTTGAGGCGGTTTTATTACCAATTTTTTTACCTGAACCATCCAAACTAGAGTTATCAAATCCAGTTCCATTATCAAACATATTAACTAATTGTTCTTTAGTTTTAGTTTCATCATTTAGATGAGACCCTAATTCTTTGGCCATCTCAAGTCTTGATGTTTGTCCACCATAACTTACAGTGGTTTGACCATTTCTTTCAAAGGAATATGTTGCTGGTGGTGTTACTGTAACTATAGGGTCTACATTATCAGTTGTTTCATCATTACAGCTTATGAGGATTGCCCCGAATATTAGTAACCATAGATTATTAATTCTTTTCATTTTTTTTAGATTTATTTTAAATAAGTCCGGCAATGATATTGCTTATTTAGAATAATTCCAAATAATGAAATAATTTTTTAAAATATTTTGTTATTTATTTCCTAAATTTTTTTTTTTAATTATTCTTCAATCAATTGAATAACAATTAGTTTTGCAAAAAAATCATTTGTTTTGATAGGTTTAATTAGTATTAATTATAGAACATCTCCAATTGAGATTAGAGAGAAGTTTTTTTTTCAGGACGAAGAAAAAATTAAATTTAATCAGCTATTAGTAAAAGAATGTGCTATAGACGGTCTTGTTGTCATCTCAACATGTAACAGGACAGAAATTTATTACGAGTTCGAAAATCATATAGGCGAGGAAAAAAGAATTTTCCATTTAATAATGAAGTGTTTAGTTGAATTTAAACATTATCCAGAAGGCTTATCACCCTATGTTTCTAAAAAACATGGTTCTTTAAATGTTTCTAGACATCTTTTCAGATTAATTTCGGGGTTGGAGTCGATGATAGTAGGTGAATTTCAAATCTACGATCAAGTGAAAGAGGCATTTTATTTTGCTCAAAAAAATAAGATGTTAGGGCCTATTTTAGATAGAATGTTCCAAAAATCTATTGAAACAGGAAAATTTGTAAGGTCTAATACTTCAATAGGTAAAGGAGCCATTTCAGTCAGTTATGCTGCAGTTGAGATCATATCAAAAAAATACAATCTTGAAAAATCTAAAATTCTTTGTGTTGGTGCAGGTGAAACTTCTAAGCTTTCAGTTAAACATCTTTTAAATAAGAATATTAAAAATATATCTGTAACAAATAGAAATAAAAAAAGAGGAGATCAATTTGCTCATAAATTTGGTCTTGACGTTCTCCCTTTTAAAGGTCTTCTAGAAAATCTTTTAAGTGTAGATGTAGCAATATTTTGTACCTCATCAAGTTCTCCACTAATTTCTAGAGAGGATCTTCTTAATATTATGAAAAAGAGAAAAGACCAAAAACTCCTTATCGTGGATCTCTCTGTTCCAAGAAACATTGAAGCGGACATGTCTGAAATAGATGGACTAGATTTAATTAATGTTGATGGCTTAAAAGACATTGTTAATAAAAATTATAATAAAAGAAAGGCAGAAATTAATAAAGCTCAATTATTAATTGATGAGTACCTAACTGAGTTTGATGAGTGGGCAAGTTCAAGGCAGCTGAGGCCTTCAATACTTTCAATAAAGTCTAAAATTAAAAATCTAATAGAAAACAATTATAAAGTTGAACTTAATGGAAGTTTGGTGAGTAAGGATGGCGGAAAAAAATCAGATTTAGGTATAAAAATGAATAAGGTTTACAGCAAATTATCTGACCATTTAGTTCGAAAGATAAGGGTGGCTAGTAATAATGGAAAAGATAAAAATGCTCTAAAAATCATTAAAAAAATTTTTGAGGATGACCAATAAAATAATTGTTGGTACAAGAGACAGTAAGCTAGCATTAACACAAGCAAACAAAGTAATAACCAAACTAAATTCTATATATCCTGACCTAGAATTTAAAACTTTAAAAGTCAAGACAAAAGGGGACATATTAGAGAATCATCCTATTGAATCATTTATTGGGAAAGGCTTTTTTGTTAAGGAAATACAAGAAATGTTATTGGCAAAAAAAATTGATATTGCAGTTCACAGCTTAAAAGATTTACCAGTCGATCCAATTCCTGGACTAGAGTTATCAGCCGTCTTAGAGAGAGATGACCCAAGAGATGCTTTAATTTTAAGTTCTAAGTTTAAGTCAAAAATTGACCTGAATAACCTAACTATATGTACATCTTCAAATAGAAGAAAATCACAACTCCTGAGGATCTACCCTAATGTTATTATTAAATCAATAAGGGGAAATGTAGACACAAGATTAAAAAAGATGGAAGATGGTTACTGTGATGGAATAATAATTTCTGCCGCTGCCCTTTTTAGACTTGGTTTAGTGGATAAGATTTCTCATACATTTGAAAATAATGAAATTATTTCGGCTCCGGGTCAAGGTGCAATAGCTCTTGAAACTAGAGAGGATAATATTAAAATTAAAAAAATTGTTACTTCAATTAATCACAAAAACACATCGTTGTGCGTCAATGTAGAGCGATCATTCTTAAAAGAATTAGAGGGGGGGTGTACAGCACCAATAGGGGCATTCGCTGAGATAAATAATGATGTAATATCATTAACAGGACATATTTCATCATTTGATGGAAAAAAACACATAACAAATCAAACAGCTTCTCAGTATAATAACTCAGATAAACTTGGTATAACACTTGCTAAACAAATGCTCAGAGATGGTGGAGATAAAATTCTGTCTGAGGTAAGAGGAAAATGATAGAAAATGAAGTGAACGTCTTGCTAACCAATGAAGGTGAAACATCTGGATTTAATAAGCTTAAGGAACATGGTTATTCCGTATACCATTTTCCTATGATAAGAACAGAACCTAACCCTAATGCAGAACCATTTAAGGTAGAGGCATATGATTATTTTATTTTTACCTCCAAAAATAGCGTTAGGCATTTCTTTGGTTTTCCATTTGTAAATCCTGAAGTTCTTAACAAAAAGGCAATTTGTATTGGAAAAAAAACAGAGGAAAAAATTAATGAGTATGGCCTTGAATCAGCTTATACTGCAAAAAGAAGCTACTCTTATGTTCTTGGTAATGAATTAGAAGAGAATGGGTTGATAAACTCTAAGAAAGTAATACTGGTTCAAGGTAACTTATCTAAAAATATCTTATCAGAAAATTTAAAAAAGTTTTGTGATTTAACGAAGTTTGTGGCCTATAATACTGTCTTAATCGAATCTAAAAATAATAAACTAGTGGAATTAATAAACTCTAAGAATTTGCACGCAGTTTTTACAAGTCCATCTGGATTTAAATCATTTGAAAAATTGTATGATACTAATCTTGTTAAAATAATTAGTATAGGTGAATCTACATCTGGATATATTAGAGAATGTGGATTTTCACCTATTATAACATCTAGAATGCAGTCTTATGATGGAGTAGCAGATTCAATAATATCACATTTTAATTCAAAACAATGAGCCAAAAAGTTAGATTAAGGAGATTAAGATATAATAAAACCGTCAGAGACCTTTTTGAGGACACTCATTTGAGACCACAGGACCTTATATATCCAATTTTTGTATGTGAAGGAAAAAACATTAAAAATGAAATAAAATCTATGCCAGGTCAGTATCAGGTATCAGTAGATAGGTTACCTAGTTTATGTAATAGGTTAATTGAGCTTAATATTAAATCTGTAATTCTTTTTGGTGTTCCTGACAAAAAAGATGATGATGGGAAAGTAGCTCAAGACGATAATGGAATAGTACAAAGAGCAGTAAAGGAAATTAAAAAAACCAATAATGAAATACTGGTAATTGTTGATGTCTGCCACTGTCAATATACCCTACACGGACACTGTGGAACCATTGATAAAGGTGATGTTGATAACGACAAAACAGTAACTAATTTAGGTCTTCAGGCGGTATCTCTTGCCAGAGCAGGGGCAGATGTTATAGCCCCATCCGATATGATGGACGGTAGAGTAAATCATATCAGAAATATTCTTGACAAAAATAATTTTGAGAAACTTCCTATTTTTTCTTATTCTGTCAAGTACGCATCTGCATTTTATGGTCCTTTTAGAGATGCGGCAGAGAACACACCACAACACGGAGATAGAAAATCCTATCAGATGAATTATAAAAATTCTTTAGAGGCAATGAGAGAAGCAGAAACTGATATAAATGAGGGTGCTGATGCATTAATTGTAAAGCCCGCAATGTCATATCTTGATATTATTTATAGAATTAAGTCTAAATATAGTATACCAGTAATTGCTTATAATGTAAGTGGGGAATATTCAATGGCACATTCAGCTGTTGATAAAAATTGGATTGACAAGCAAGTAATATTTGAAATATTAACATCAATGAAACGTGCTGGCGCAAATGCAATTATCACTTACCATGCTATAGAAGTTGCTGAGTATCTAAATGAAAATTGATATGTACAAAAATAGTATTAAGGCATATAAGAAATCTTCCGATTTGATACCTGGTGGAGTGAATTCTCCAGTCAGGGCTTTTAAGAGTGTAAATTGCGATCCAGTTTTTTTTAAAAGGGGCAAAGGCAGTAAGCTATATGATGTCGATGGGAACAAGTATATTGATTGTGTGTCTTCATGGGGTCCTTTAATATTTGGTCATGCTGATAAAGACACTGTCAAGGCAATCAATAAGTACTCTAAAGATGGCACATCTTATGGCGCGCCAACATTACATGAAACAGAAATGGCAAAAAAAATAATTGAAATGGTTCCTTCTGTTGAAAAGGTTCGAATGGTTAATTCAGGGACGGAAGCAACAATGAGTGCAATAAGATTGGCGAGAGGATTTACAGGAAAGAGACACATTATAAAATTCGCTGGTAATTATCATGGCCATGGAGATAGTTTTTTAATTAAGGCTGGTTCTGGAGCTATAACACTAGGATTACCTGACAGTCCTGGTGTAACTAAAAACACTGCAAAAGACACATTAATTGCTTCGTTCAATGATATAAAGTCAGTGGAGAAACTTTTTAGAAGCAAGGCAAACGAAATTGCTGCAGTTATTGTTGAACCAGTTTCGGGTAATATGGGACTAGTTCTTCCTAATAACGGATTCTTAAAAGCCCTAAGGAAGATATGTTCTGACAATGAGGCACTATTAATTTTTGATGAGGTAATGACTGGTTTTAGATTAGCAAAAGGTGGTGCTCAAGAAATTTATAATGTTACTCCCGATATCACTACGTTAGGAAAAGTAATTGGAGGGGGTCTGCCCGTTGGTGCTTACGGTGGAAAGTCAGAAATTATGAATTCACTTGCTCCTATTGGTCCAGTATACCAAGCTGGTACCCTTTCTGGAAATCCTCTTGCAATGCAAGCAGGATTATCTGTATTAAAAAAGTTAGACAACAAACTATTTCAAAAACTAGATACTATTTCAAATGAAATTTGTGTAGGAATTCAAAAAAATATAGATGAAATAGAAATCAATGCAGTCATTTCAAGAATAGGTTCAATGATGACTCTTTTCTTTACAGATAAAAAAGAAATAAACAATTATGAAGACGCGATGGCATGTGATACTGATAAATATGCTAAATATTTTAAACATATGTTAGATATGGGTATATATTTGCCTCCATCTCAGTTTGAATGCTGTTTTTTTTCATCTGTTTTAACCAGAGATGATGTTAAAAAAATAATTAAATCAAACAGAGTTGCGCTTCAAAAATTAGTTTAATGGGTTCTATATTTATTGATACATTAAATGGCAAAAGTTCTTCTAGACCACCTGTATGGTTTATGCGTCAGGCAGGTAGAATATTACCTTCTTATCGTGCCCTAAAAAAGAATTATACTTTCAATCAGTTAATGAGAGATAAATCTCTAGCCTCTAAAGTAACTCTACTTCCAATCAATGATTTAGGAGTAGACGCTGCCATACTTTTTTCTGATATACTTATTGTTCCAGAGTCACTCGGACTAGAATTAGAATTTACAAATTTAGGTCCAAAGTTCCATAATCCAGTAAATGAGAATTCTGATCTTGTAATTGACTATACCAACTTTGATCATGTTTATGATAACATTAAAGAGGTTATTAAAAATAAACCTAAAGACATTCCGCTCATTGGTTTTTGTGGTGGACCTTTAACAACTTTTCTATTTATGTTTAGAGGGAATGAAAAAAATAAAAGTTTTGATGCTGCAATAAATTTCTTTAGGAAAGAGAAGAAGAAAAGCATGAAGATTATGGAGATGTTGACAGAAGCTTCAATAGAATATGTTAAAAATCAGGTTAAGTCGGGTATCGATTGTTTTCAGTTATTTGAGACCTATTCGGGAATTATTTCAAATGAGGATTATAAAAATTTTATATTGCCCCTTTCTACTAAAATTTTACTTGAGGCACGACAGTCTGGAGTTCCAACAATTTTCTTTCCAAAAAACTTTAATGAAGGTTTGAAGTATATAAATAAAGAAATGTGTGACTACGTAAGCGTAGATTATGATATTTCTTTGGACAAAGCTCGGAATTTACTAGATTCAGAAGTAGGTATTCAAGGAAATATGGACCCAAAAATATTCTATCAAGAAATTGATGAGATTGAGAATTATCTTAAAAGTTTGATAGATTTTGGTTCCAAAAATACTGACTGGATATTTAATTTGGGTCATGGCTTTAGGCCAGATATTGATCACATTAAAGTTAAATATGTAGTTGAATGGATAAAAAATGCCAATTGGAAGAGATAAATGTTGACAGATAAAAGATTAGTAGATAAATACAACGAATCTGGACCGAGATACACCTCGTATCCTCCAGCAACTTTCTTTAATGAATATTTTGGAGAAAAAGAATATTTGGATGCGGTGGTAAAATCAAACTCAGAAAGGCCAGAAAACATATCCGTATATATTCATGTTCCGTTTTGCCCTCAGATTTGTCATTTTTGTGGATGTACAACCGAAACGGGTTTTTCTAGACCTTTTCTTGAAAGATACATCGATGCGGTAGTAAAAGAGATACAATTAGTTTCTAGTAATTTAGATACAAAAAGAAAACTAACTCAAATTCATTGGGGAGGCGGTACACCAAATTCAATATCATATAAATACATTGAAAAAATAACTAATACTTTAAAAGATAAATTTGAATTTTCAGATAATTATGAGATGGCAATAGAGTGTAACCCTGCTCATCTTGAATTTAGGCATATAGAGCTTTTAAAAAAGTTTGGATTTAATAGGATTTCAGTTGGAATTCAAGATTTCAGAGATGATGTTTTAGAGGCAATAAATAGAAGGCCATCTAAGAGGCCCATTGAAGACATTATTTCAAAAATATCTGACGAAGGTTTTTCAGGAACTAATATTGACTTAGTATATGGATTGCCTTTACAAACAGTTGAAAGTTTTAGAGATACTATTGATCGGGCAATTGAACTTAATACTGATAGAATAGTTACTTTTTCATACGCACACGTTCCGTCCGTTATACCAAGGCAAAAAGTTTTAGATAATATAGGTTTTCCCTCTTCTGACGAGAAAGCTCAGATGTATGAAGAATCGTATCAAAAATTGATAGAGGCTGGTTATGTATCAATCGGGATGGATCATTATTCCAAGCCAGATGATGAATTTGCAATTGCTTTAAGAGAAAAAAAATTACACAGAAATTTTCAGGGTTATTGTACAAGAGAAACTACTGGTCAGGTATATGGTTTTGGGGCTTCTTCAATATCTCAACTTGATTCTGCATATTCTCAAAATATCAAAACAACGTCCGAATATATTCAAAGTATAGAAAAAAGTGGCTTGGCAGTATTAAGAGGGTATTCTTTAAATAAAAACGAAAAAATAATTAGGCACATTATTAATTCGGTAATGTGTAACTATTATGTTGATTTTAATGATGTTGCAAATTATTTCAAAGTTTCTGTCGATGAAGTTAAAGAGATAATTAAATTTTCTGAATCTAATTTTGATGATTTCATATCTGACAACTTACTCACCATCAATCAAAATAAAATCAAGGTAAATAATCAGGGGAGATTATTTACAAGAAATATCTCAATGCGTTTTGATCCTCTGGTTGAAAAGAATATTGGAACTTATTCAAAAACAATATAAACAGATATGAGAGGTTTATTAATGATAAATCTAGGTTCTCCTGATAGTACAGATATTCCGGATGTTAAGAGGTATTTGGATGAGTTTTTGATGGATGAGAGGGTTATTGAATATAATTATTTTTTTCGTTGGCTATTAGTTAAAGGTATAATATTAAATACAAGACCTTCTAAATCCGCTAAAGCTTATAAAAAAATATGGTGGAAAGAGGGATCACCTTTAATAGTATTGTCAAAGCGTCTTCATGAGAAGGTTCAAAAAAAACTAGATATTCCGGTTTCACTTGCAATGAGGTATGGATCTTTATCCATTAAAAAAGGATTAGAAGAGCTAAAAAGTAAAGGTGTTGACGATGTTATTGTACTTCCTCTGTATCCACATTATGCAATGTCTTCATACGAGACAGTAGTTGAGAAGGTAAAGTCAGAATGTAAAGAATGGTTTTCTGAACTTAAGCTTTCTTTTATACCCCCATTTTATGATGATGAGATGTATATCAATGAAATGGTGAAAAACATTAAAAAGAATCTCAAAGGAATTGATTACGATCATATATTATTTTCTTATCACGGTATTCCTGAAAGTCATTTAAAAATTTCTGATGAAACTAATAAACATTGTCTTAAGGTTAAGGACTGTTGCAATGTCAATTCAGATGTTCATAAAAAGTGTTACAGGCATCAAGTTTTTATAACTACTGAGTTGATTGTAAAAAAATTAGGAATAGATCATAATAAATATAGTAATGCTTTTCAATCCAGACTACCGCTTCAGCCTTGGTTAAAACCTTATACAGATAAAGAATTAGAAAGACTTGCTGTTGAAGGTAAGAAAAGACTAGTAATCATAACTCCAGCATTTGTTACGGACTGCCTAGAGACATTAGAAGAGATTGCAATGGAAGGTAAAGAAGAGTTTCTTGAAGCAGGTGGAGAATTTTATCATTATATTCCATGTTTAAATGATGGTAATGGATGGGCAAATGTTATTTCTAATTGGACTAATAGAATGTTATGAGCTATCTGGCAGTTAAGGCTCTACATTTAATTTTTGTTATTTGTTGGTTTGCGGGGCTATTTTATATTGGAAGGATTTTTATTTATTACAAAGAGGCAGAAAGTAAATCAGAAAACGAGAAAATAATTTTGCAAAATCAGTTCTTGGTAATGGCTAAACGCCTGATGTATATCATTTTGTGGCCTTCAGTATTATTGACTTCTATATTTGGATGGATTATGGTTTTTAGAAATCCAGCTCTTCTTGACCTTGATTGGATGAAAGTAAAACTGGTTTTGGTATCCTTATTGATCTTATATGTAATTATATGTCAGTTCTTATTAAACCAAATGAAAAACGGAAAAATAAATGTCAGTGAGTTTAAATTAAGGTTATTTAGTGAGGCGGCAACATTATTTCTTATATCCATAGTATTCATTGCAACACTAAAAAATAATATTTCTTGGATATATGCTACTCTATACTTTTTTATAATATCGGTTATACTTATGTTTTTAGTTAGATTATATAAAAAGTATATCTTAAAAAAATAATATATTAGGTACTAGTTTACCCAATATTGTAATGAAAATTATCAACTTAATTTCTGGGCCAAGAAATTTATCAACTGCATTAATGTACTCATTCTCAAGAAGACCCGATACAAAAGTAGTTGATGAACCGTTCTATGCCCACTACCTTTCAACCACTGGAATTGATCATCCAGGTAGAGAAGAAACCTTAAGCTATATGTCTTCAGATATTGATAAAATAATTTCAGACATATTTTCAACAAAAAATTGTGAGGTTTTATTTTTAAAAAATATGGCACATCATCACCAAGAAATGAAACTAGATTTTTTAGAAGATATGACTAACTTGTTTCTAGTAAGAAATCCTCACCAGTTAATTGCCTCATTTGCCCAGGTTATTGATTCCCCAACAATGCAAGATATTGGTTTAGAAAAATCTTGGGAATTATTTAATATAGTAAAGGAACAAAATCCAGTTGTCCTTGACTCTGCAGAAATTTTAAAAAATCCAAGAGAACTTTTAAAGAAGCTATGCGACAAACTTAGAATTGAATTTTATGAAGATATGTTATCTTGGGATAAGGGAGGTATAAAAGAAGATGGTCCTTGGTCTGAGTTTTGGTATAAAAACGTTCACAACTCTACGGGGTTTGTTAAGCAAAAAACAAGTAGCCGCGAATTACCAAAAAACTGTCAAAGTCTTTATATTGAGTCACTAAAATATTACAATAAGTTGACAGCAAATTCAATCAAAGTATAATGTTACAAGAATATAATCCAAAAAATAAAGATATTTTTATACATGTTAATGGGGAACTTCTTCCTCGTAGTCAGGCAAAAGTATCTGTCTTTGATAGTATTGTTCAAAATGGAGATGGTGTTTGGGAAGGATTAAGGGTGTACCCTGAAGGAATTGTATGTTATGACAAACACTTAACACGTCTTCAAGAGGGTGCTCACGCTCTTGGATATGAAGGTGTACCATCAAAAGATGAAATTAAAAAGGCAATAAAAGAGACACTTGATGCAAATGGAATGGATAATGATACTCATATTAGACTTACCTTAACAAGAGGTGAGAAGGTAACTTCGGGGATGGACTCTAGACTTAACCAAAGTGGATGTTGTCTTATTGTTCTAGCAGAGTGGAAGAAGAAAGTCTATGATTTTTCAAAAGGCATAAAGGCTATAAGCTCCTCAATTAGAAGAAGCATCCCAGCATTCTTAGATTCTAAAATTCACCACAATAATATGTTAAGTTTAGTAATCGCTAAAATGCATGCCAATATAGCAGGATATGATGCGGCTGTTATGCTTGATGATAGAGGCTTTGTAGCAGAGCTGAATGACACTAACTTATTTATGGTTAAAAAAAATAAAGTTTACACACCCTTTCCTCATGCTTGCCTTCCAGGTATTACTAGAGGAACATTTATGGAAATTTTAAAAGATAATAATATTGAAATTGAGGAGAGAGACCTAACAATAGTTGAATTTATAAATGCTGATTTAGTCTTTGCGACAGGTACTAATGGAGAAATTACTCCGGTAACTCAGATGGACGGGAGGGATATAAAATGTAATCTCGATTTCCTAGAAAAAATAAAAAATTTATTTGAGACTAAGCTCCCTTCTCTTTGTGAGCCTTTGTAGTTTTAATTAGGTGATCCCATAAAACTATTCCCAATGATACAGTAATATTAAATGAATGTTTCGTTCCAAATTGTGGTATTTCTATAGCAGAATCACATACTTCTAAAGATTCTTCGGATACACCAAACACTTCGTTCCCAAAAACGAAAGCAATCTTTTGTTTACCTGATGGATTAAAGTCTTTAAGGTTTTTACTTTTATCGGTTTGTTCAACCAATATAATTTTCCAATTCTGAGATTTTAGTTTATTGGCAATATCATTAATTGAGTTTATGTGTTCCCACTCAACTGAATCTGTTGCACCAAGTGCAGTCCTTTCAATATCTTTGTTTGGGGGCCTGCCCGTTATTCCAACTAGATAAATCTTTTCTATTAAGAAAGCATCGCAAGTTCTAAAGCACGATCCAATATTATTTAAGCTTCTCACATTATCAAGAATAACAATAACTTTTCTCTTACCTTTTTTTTTAAACTGATCTATTTCAATTCTCTTTAGATCGTCGACGGGTGTTTTTTTCACAGAGAATTAATTTCTTTTGATTACTGAGGAACCAAACCTTTTACCATTGTTCTCAAGGAGGATAAAGTATAGTCCATTACTTAGTTTTGATCCATCAAAATTGAATTTTTGGACTCCTCCTTTAAGATTTTTATTTACTAATTCTGATATATGTTTTCCGTTGCTATCAACAATTTTTAGATAAGTGTGACCTTCTGCGTTTTCAATATCAATATTTAAAATTTTATTGAAAGGGTTAGGGTAGGTTGATATTCTTTTTGATGCTGCGTGTGGCTCCGAAGTATTGGTTTGTGTTCCTGTTAGAATTGGTATGTATTGAAAGTTTTCGTACAAGATGGATTTGATTGTTACTTCGTCAACCCCAAACCAATCCATTAGAACAGATCCGTAAACTGATCTAAAGTCGTATTCATATTCTATATTATCAATATATTCAAGAGATGGAAGTGCACCGATTGGATTAGGATTTACAAATGGGCTAATAAAAAACATTGGAGCTGCTTCTCCGTGGTCTGTTCCGTATGATTTATTTTGGAACACTCTTCTTCCAAATTCAGAATAAGTCATAGTTAGAACTCTTTCTTCAAGATTTCTCTGAATAATATCCTGTTGAAAAGAAAATAGAGATTCAGACAACTCTTCCATAAGTAGCGCATGTCTTCCAGTCTCCGGATTACCTTCATCAACTTGATTGTCATGGGTATCAAAACCACCAATTCTTACAACAAATATTTTTGATTTTACTCCCCCTGCAATTAGCTGGGCTACAATTTTAAGTTGTTCTGCAAGCTTATACCCTGGATATTCAATACTTGTAGCACCTCCTTTTTCAGAGGCCTCTTCTAATCTGTCAAAATATTCGTTAGTAAGTTTTGAAGCTGTCCTAATATACTGTAGCTCATGCCCGTAAGGAGTATCCGGTGTATTGTTTCCACCTTCTTTAATATCTATAAAATTATTAAGGTTTTTTATTGAGACCCCCATATTTATTATAGGACCCTGACAAGTATTTGAGGCTGTATTTCCTATAGACAATGCCAATGGGTCAGGATAATTGGAGTTTGGATACCCATCTGGAAAAGATGGATGATTACTACTTAGGTATCTACCAAACCAGCCACTTGTCACAAATTCATCTGATGAGGACCCGGAGTTCCATATGTCAGTTGATCGGAAGTGAGACTTGTTTGGATTTGGATAACCAACATTCCTCACAAAGCCAAGTTTATCTTCTCCAAAAAGTGTTTGAAACTTTTCCATAGTCGAATGAAGTCCCGTATCATCTAGACCATTTAATTTTAGTATTTTATTTTTTGGGATCATAAGGTCAGGCCTTCTTAATGGTTGAGAATCTCCACCTGAGCCATCCCTCATCAACACATCATACTGATCGATGGGGATAAGAGTATTGAGCCCATCATTACCACCGTCAAGAAAAACTAAAACTAGGCATCTGTCTGACAAAGAACCAGCATTTGTTAGTGCAGCTAGGTTTGCAGATTCAGTCATTGCACTTATAGGTACTCCAGATAGATATATTGGGGCGGCAGTTAACGGAACAGACCTCTTTAAAAATTCTCTCCTTTTCATTTAACTAAGATAATATTCAGGCATTAGACATATTTCTTTAAGTAATGATCTTAATTTTTTGTTTAGCGACTCTTCTTTTTCCTCACTTGGTTCATTCAAATAATCATTATACTCGTCTTCCCATATGTTTGGGTTATTTCCTACAACAATATTTATAAAATCATTTTTTAAATCTTGAGATATTTCGTCTTGAACAGGAAGAAGCCACTCGCAAAGTTTATTCACTATGTGAGATATGTCTTCAGGTTTGTCAAATGTATTAATTAAGGTAAGAGGTTTAGATTTTACCCTTACATTATTATCTGTCTGCGAGGCTCTCACTCCGTTGTTTGAAAGGTAATATTTAATGTGTGAGGTTCTAGTTGGAAGCGTCACGGATGTTATCCAATATTCATGGAAAAGAGGTTCTTGATAATATGCTGGCCAACCCGCAACATTTGGATGGTCTAACATATCCTGGCCTTGATCAGAAACATTATTGTGTCTTGCCTTCCAGTAGTAGTACTTCTCAGAATAATTTAGATCCTCAATGCCTGACAAGTTAAACTGCCTAAGAAAACCTAAACTAAATGAGATAGGATTCTTTATAACAGCACCTCTAATATACATCTCATAGAAATGATTGCTTTTAAACAACTGCTCAAGAACAGGCTTTACTCTGTAATTGTTGTCTCTGAAGGTTTTTGCAAGCGGTTTGATTATTTTATCCTTGACTTCATCATTAATGACATAGTAAACAAACCATCTGTATAACTTCTCACAAATAAACTCGGATACCCTTTCGTTTTCGAATATAAGATCAATTAAATCTTCATGTTCTTTTTCCCCATTTGAGAGTATTGTTTTATTCCCAAACTTTTCAGAAAAAGTTTTACTTGAGGTGTCATGTCTATCTAAGGTAAAATATTCTCTACCTCTTCCAACATGATTTCTATTAACTCTCCATCCAGTTAATATCTTAGAAGCTTCAATAATGTCTGATTCGGTATAGTATGTGTAACTGTCTTCACCATCAATTGGACCCTTACCTACTGTAAATAATTCAAATAGCTCTCTCGCATAATTTTCATTTGGTGCATCTTTCACATTATATATACCACTCAAATAAGTTAGCATTGCTGCGTCGACATTTATTTCTTTTACCATTTGCTTGAAGTCACCTAGAAAGTTATTTCTGAAATTTTCATGCATATAGTATGTATATCTTGCGTCATTAATAACGGTTGCTTCTGTAGCAAAATGGTTTTGCCAAAAAAGAACCATATTTTCTCTCAAAGAAATTGGCCTTTCCTTATTAAGAATCTGACTTACTCTCCACGCAGCATAAGAATTTTTCCTTTTAAAGTCGTCAACTCTTTTTTCAGCATTAATCCAAGTACTCCCTAAAGGCACTTCGGCATCATCCTCATCTAGATAATTTATTGGAGGAGACATATTAATCGTTTTTTCATCTAACAACTTATCCAAGGTCTTATCTAGACCATCTTGAACGCTTTGATTAATTTCCTCTAGTGAAGGTCCAATTGTAGCTCTTCTTAGTAAGTGAGCAGCCATTTGAAAATTCCAGTTGCCAGAATAAGTGTCTAGTCCTGCTATAAAAGATGGAAATTTAGGTTCTATCTTGTTCGCATACTTTAGAACCTTATCTCTTCTAATGTCTTTCTTTTTTTTTTCAGATAGTTTAACCATATTGTAAGTTCCCTCGGATTTTTATCTTATAAAAAATATCTAAATCCAGAGGACAAAATAAATTAAAATATTAGAAATATTGACTAATAACTCTAAAAAAACAAAGGATACTCCTCTGATGAGGCAGTACAGTGAAATTAAATCTAAGCACCCAGATGCAATGCTTCTTTTTAGAGTTGGAGATTTTTATGAAACGTTTGGTCAAGATGCTATTCTTGCAAGTAAAATACTTGGTATTGTTCTTACAAAGAGGTCAAATGGCGCCGCATCAAATGTTGAGCTTGCAGGGTTTCCTCACCACTCTCTCGAAACGTATCTCCCGAAACTTGTAAGCGCAGGATGTAGGGTTGCTGTATGTGATCAGTTAGAGGATCCTAAAAGAGCAAAAGGTATCGTAAAGAGAGGTATAACTGAATTGGTAACCCCAGGTCTTTCATTAAATGATAATGTTTTAGAATCCAAGAAAAATAATTTTCTTGCATCAGTTTATTCTTCTAAAGAAAATTATGGGGTCTCTTTTCTAGATATTTCAACAGGAGAATTTTCTCTTTGTGACTGCGGTTACGATCAATTAGAAAAATTAATATATACTTATAATCCCTCTGAGATAATTTGTTCAAAATCTGACAAAGACTTTATCAATTCAAAATTCAACACCAATAATGTATTTGGTATTGATGATTGGATATATAAAATCGGTTACTCATACGATAAGCTATTGACATTCTTTAATGTAAAAACCCTAAAGGGGTATGGTGTTGAGCATGATAAAAACGGTATAATATCTGCAGGCGCAATACTTTATTATTTAGAACTTACTGAACACAATGACTTAAAAAATATAATTAACGTTTCAAGAATTGAGGATAATAAATTTATGTGGCTGGATAAATTCACAGTGAAAAATCTTGAGCTTGTTAATCCTCTTCATCGTGACGCTGTCACATTAAAGGAAACAATAGACAAAACACAGACTCCTATGGGGTCAAGACTTATAGGCCGATGGATTCTTAATCCTCTTCTAGATAAGAAAGAAATAAATAATAGACAGCGTTTTGTTGAGAGTTTTGTAAAAGATGATCACATGAGAGACTCAGTTATATTGTCGATGAATGAGATATCTGACATTGAGAGAATTTCTTCCAAGATTGCTTTAAATAGAGCTTCACCTAAAGAGCTTGTATCATTAAAAAACTCTTTGAAATCTGTTGAGGAATTAAAACTTCAGCTTCAAAACTCTAAAAGCAATGATTTTAAAAAGTGGTCTAAGCAACTTCCCAATTTTAAGAGTATTATTAAATTAATTGATCGTTCAATTTATGAAAACGCCTCCTTCAATTTTTCTTCAGGTAAAGTAATTAATGATGGTTTTAACAGCGAGTTAGATTCTTTGAGAAAAATTTCAAATGAGGGGAAAGATATTTTACTTAAAATTCAGAATGATGAGATAAAAAAAACAGGAATCAATTCATTAAAAATTGCTTACAATAAAGTATTTGGTTATTATCTAGAAGTTACTAATGCGCATAAGGATAAGGTCCCTGATAATTGGATTCGAAAGCAGACACTAGTCAATGCGGAGAGGTATATAACTGAGGAGTTGAAAGAGTATGAGGAAACAATATTAAATGCTGATGAAAAAATTAATCAGATTGAAAAGTCCTTGTTTCTTCAAGTGCTTGAAAAGCTTTCAATTCATGTTGATATTTTACAGAGGATTTCTCTGTCTATTTCTTACTTGGATTGTGTTCTTTCTTTTGCAAAAGTTGCTATTCTTTCAAATTTATCGAAGCCAAATATTACTGAAGACCATAAAATTGATATAAAGAAAGGAAGACACATGATTATTGAAAATAGTCTTCCTGAAGACGAATTGTATATACCGAATGATATTTTTTTAGATAAAAAATCTCAGCAAATTATAATAATAACTGGCCCAAATATGTCGGGAAAATCAGCTATTATAAGACAGGTAGCCTTAATTACAATCCTTGCCCAAATTGGTTCATACGTACCTGCTAAGAGTTGTAGTATAGGTATTGTTGATAAGATTTTCACGAGGGTTGGAGCCTCTGACAATATATCGAGAGGAGAGTCAACTTTTATGGTTGAGATGATAGAGACTTCAAGTATAATGAATAGTCTTACGGATAGGAGTTTAGTTTTGATGGATGAAATTGGAAGGGGTACAAGTACATATGACGGTATATCTATAGCGTGGTCTATTGTGGAGTTCATACACAATCAAAATAAAATTAGACCAAAAACCCTATTTGCTACACATTATCATGAACTCAATCAATTAGAACAAAAATTAAAAAGAGTTAAGAATTTTAACGTTTCAGTAGAGGAAATAAATAACGAAATTATCTTTCTAAGAAAACTTGTTCCAGGAGGATCCCAACATAGCTTTGGGATTAATGTTGCTCAGATTGCAGGTATGCCTAATAAAATTTTAATTAGAGCTTACGAAATATTAAAGAAATTAGAGAAAAATAAAATTAGAGAGAAATTAGATAGTAAAGTTTTAGACCCATCAAATCAGTTAAAGTTAAACTACAGAGACCCTGATTTTGAAAAGGTCATAAAAGTTTTAGAGGGTTTAAATATTAATAATATTAACCCTGTACAGGCTCTTGTGAAGCTAAATGAAGTTATTGAGGTTATAAAAACAATAAAAAGTAAATAAAGTTTTTTTAAAATTTTAACGGTAATTTCATCTAGAGAATTATAAATTTGCAAACCTTGAAAAGTTTAAGCGAGAATAGCTCAGTTGGTAGAGCACAACCTTGCCAAGGTTGGGGTCGTGGGTTCGAATCCCATTTCTCGCTCTCTTTTTTGCCCGGATGGTGGAATTGGTAGACACGCAGGACTTAAAATCCTGTGGACCTTATAGTCCGTGTGGGTTCAAGTCCCACTCCGGGTACTCTCTCATTTTCTTTTGTATTGCTTCAAGTTTATTAATTATTATATTTAAAAATGTTTTTAGAAAGATCTATGAGTCAGGCTGATGGTATCGGATGGATAGAAGTTATATGTGGATCCATGTTTTCTGGAAAAACTGAGGAGTTGTTAAGAAGGGTAAAAAGAGCAAAAATAGCAAAGCAAAAAATTAAAATATTTAAGCCCAAGAAGGATGTTAGGTATGATAAAAAGAAAGTAATATCCCATGATCAAAATTCAATAAAATCTAAGCCAGTATCAAATCCCAGGAAAATTATAAAACTATCTGAAAAATTTGAGGTTATTGGAATTGATGAGGCTCAATTTTTTGATGATTCCTTAGTTGACGTTTGCAATGAACTCGCCAATTTGGGTAAAAGAGTGATTGTATCTGGACTAGACATGGATTACAAGGGAAAACCTTTTGGCCCGATGCCAAACTTATTAGCAATTGCAGAATATGTTACCAAGGTCCATGCAGTATGTTCAAAAAGTGGTAAAATGGCTTCTTACACACACAGGATTGTTGATAGTGATGATCTAATACTTTTGGGTGACACCAAAAAATATCAGGCACTGAGTAGGAAAGAGTTTATAAAATCAAATACAACTAAGAAGACATAAATTATCTAGTAGACCTTTCCACCAGGCTCGCAATATTTCCTGAGAAAATCAGTAAACATCAACCTAACGTGCGGGTAAGCGTCATCTTCCCTTATGCCGTGGGATCTGTTTGGGTAAGACATCATGTAGAAAACTTTTTTGTGTTTAATCAATTCATTAGCTAACATTTCTGCATTTTGGTAGTGAACGTTATCATCTCCAGTTCCGTGAATATATAGTAGGTTGCCCTCTAGGTTTTTTGCATATTTTATTGGAGAACCATCTACATAATCTTGGTATGATTCTTTTGGGTCTCCCATGTACCTTTCTTGGTATATATTGTCGTACGTTAGTTGATTAGCTACAGCAGCTGCAGCTATTCCTGTATGAAAAATTTCAGGGTACTGGAATAAGCAGTTTAGAGTAGCTGTTCCACCACCACTCCATCCGTGGACTGCGACCCTCTTAGTATCAATAAAATCATATTTATTAAATATGGCCTTTGCACCCATAGCCATATCTCTGACATTTATTATTCCAATTTTTCTGTATATAGCCTTTCTCCATGCTCTTCCTTTAGGAGATGGCGTCCCCCTGCCGTCGAATGTTACATAAACGTATCCATCTTCTCCTAATCGTCCATCGTATAGTCCGTTTCTTCCTACCCCAAATCTATTCACCCCGGTCTGGCCTGCAGGCTCGCTATAAAAATAAAAGAGAACAGGATATTTTTTATTAGGTTCCATGTTGTCAGGTTTAACAATCCACCCTTCCATTGTAACATCATCAACGGTGGTGATTTGAAAAAATTCGAGAGGATTACTGTCTTTTAATGAAGGATTAAATTTGCTCAATATGTCATCATCTTTATTGATGTACTCATGGTCTGGCAAGTTTACTATACCCTGCATAGGTCTTGTGTAATAGTTTGAGAAGGAGTGGAATGCATACCTTGACTTCGTACTAATCTGATAGTTATGAGTTCCTTCTAAAAGTTTTGGAGTCACTAATTCAAGTTCATTATTCTCCGAAGTCTTATAGAGATATCTCTCTGTAGGATCTTTTGGAGATGCAATAAAATATATATCACCTTTTTCTTCATCAAATGAGAGTGGTCTTATAACATCATAATCTCCTTTTGTTACCAGGAACTCCTCTCTCTTCTCGATGTCGTACCTGTATACGTGAGACCAACCGTCTTTCTCTGTTGTGTAAAGAAACTCTTTACCTCCGTTAATAAATTTCCACCCTGCTTTGTCTTGGTATGGCCATGTGTTTCGCACATCAATCCATGCTTCATCTTTATCTTCTAGCAGAAGTTCTGTTGATCCGTTATCTGCATTAGCTACAAAGTATCTACTATGGTTTTGTTTTCTGTTAAGTTGCTGAATCATTAGTTTATCCTTATTTGGCATCCAAGTCATTCTTGGTAAGTAAAACTTATTTGATTCTCCTGGTATTTTCATCCACGTAACATCCATTGAATTTAAGTCGATCACACCTATTCTTGCTGGAGTTAAGTCTTCTCCAACCTTTGGGTATTCAACTGGCACATTAAATGGATAGATCGAATCAGTATTATTGATCATTAAAAAATCTTTAACCCCATTTGCATCAATTTGCCAAAAAGCTATTTTATCGCTATTATCATTAAAAAGAAACCCGTCACGACAAGAGAACTCTTCTTCATAGACCCAGTCAAAGGTTCCATTAATTATTTTCCCTTTTTCATCAGACTCAGTTAGTTTGACAATAGAATTGCCCTCAACTGTTTCAAGGTATATGTTAGCTCTAGTGCTGCTATTTCTGAAACTGTTAGGAATAATCTCTTTTGACACGTAAGCAATTTTTTTCCCATTTGGAGAGAACTTAGCAAACATTAGGCTTCTGTCAGGTAGAGTAGAACCTAGTCTCTTACCTTGCTTTGTTTTAAGATTATAGACCCAATAATTACCTCTTGTATTGTATCTCCACACTCTAACTGAGTTTGTAAATATTAACACATTTTTTTTGTCTTGAGAAAAGCTAAAAGACTCAATTTTTTTATTTTTTACATCTTCTGACGAAAGAATTTTTTTATCTTTTTTTCCGATAGTACTTACTAACACTATAGAATTTTCATCAATGGTATAATATCCTGTTTCATCATTATTCCAAATGACATCTTGAGGAAGTACCCGCGCATCAATATCAATATTAAAAAAAGAATAAATTAGTGTGAGGCATAATATTGTTTTTTTCATTTGAGTTAAATATTTAAATTAGATATTATAAATTATAATAAATTGAATTTAAAAGCAATTGTCAATGAATAGAATTGGGTTTCAGATCAATAACGAAGATGATGAAAACATATATGAAGTATTTGATAAGTATGTAGACTCAAGTAAAGAAAAGCTGACAAAGGCAGCAGATAAACTTCTCAAGTTATACAAATCAAAAGGTGTGAGTGATGAGGAAAGAAAGAAGCTTATCGATTTAGAAAAAAGACTAAGGTTAGTATTCAAGGAAGTTGATGACATAGATAAAGAGGTAGAAGATATGGCGAGAGAAGATAGGCTGAGAAATGAAAAATAACTAGTTCTTAACTTCTACTTGAATATGTTAGATAGCCAGTTGAAACTGGACTTTTTATAACAAAAACTTTAGATTCTTTCAGCGTATGATATTTAATTTTTTCATCAGCAATAACTTTGAAAAAATCACCTTTTTTGACAGTCTCATCATTAATTTTTAGTTTGCCCTCGATAAGAAAATATGAGTATATAAATTTATCGTCTTGAATTATTTCTATTTTATTATTTATTGGCATTAAATATTCAAAAATCTCAATTCCATCTGTATCCATTTGCATATTAGATCCAGGACCAACAATTACTTTTTTTGTGTAGTTTTTGTTATTGTCTATTTTAAAGTCTTCTAGACTATAATCATCATAGCTAGCATCATTCATCAAGGATTTAGACAAATCAGGATCAAACCATATCTGAAATATCTCTGAATTTTCTAATAATTCTTCTGCGTGAGATATTCCTTTCCCAGCTCTTATTATTTGAACATCTCCTTTTTTTAGTGGGATCCATTTTTCCTGCTTAGTATCGTAATGATTTATATTTCCTTCTAAGATAAAGCTGCATATTTCAAATCCTTGGTGTGGATGCAATCCAATAGTACTTTTCTTGTCATTTGTCCAAGCATGAGCCCAGTAGAAAATATTTGAGTAAGGTTTGGATAATCCTCCATCTTGTGGAAATCCAATAGGTTTTTTTTCTAGTATTTCTCCGTTATTAAAATTTCCATCCGCCTGATCCTCTCTTTTTACTATCTCAACGTCTATCATTAGTTGAGTATCAAATTATTTATATGAGTCCACATACTAATCCTCATCTCAATTGATTCTTTAGCAATTTTCATTACGTCTTCCCACTTCTTTTCATCATCACCACAGAGGTTTTCTATCATTCTTAGGGCAATTGGTCCGTGATCGTCTCCGTCAAGTTCTATGTGTCTCTCCAAGTAAAAAACAAATTTGTCAGCAATTGAACTGTTTTCTTTATTAAGACCTTTCACTATTTCAATAAACATATCGGGAATAACATTCTCTCTACCAAAAGTGAATGCAGCAGCTATCTTGTGGGCTTCATTGCTCTCAATTATATCGAATGTGAAATTCATGAAAGATTTTAGGTTATCATCTATATCAAAATCTTCAATTGTTTTTCTGTAGTTATTAGAACCTTTGATTTTATTAATAAACTCATCTATAATGCTAGTATCTGCGCCGATTTCTTTCATGGATTCTAGATAAAGCTCAAAATGGCTTGTAACATGATGCTCTTTTATTTCATCGGTTTCCTCTTCAAGAACTATTTCATTAATAAATCTAGCTGCCTCAGTATTTTCAACTGGAGTCCAAGGATTTGTTGTGCAGGTAAGATTTACTTGTAGTCCTTTTAGCAACGACATAAAGTCCCAAACAGCAAAAATGTGGTTTTCCATAAACAATTTTAGGTCATCTATTGTTTTGATGTTATTGTAGATGTTATGATTCACCAACTCGGTCTGGCTATTTTCAATATGTTTAATTACAGTATTTATATTCATGGTTTTAAAAGTACGATAAATGCATTAAATTGTTATGTAAATAGATTTTATGGAAGAAAATAATTTTAATTATCAAGAAGAGGTTCTTAAAGCAGGCCTTTTGGTTGGGTTTGCATCTGTTTTTATTGTTTTAATCACATATATAATAAATTTCGAGATCTCGCTAGAGTGGTGGTATGGGTTACTTACCTTGTCTGTTACTATTGGATTGGTTATATATCTGGGTATAAACTTCAGGACAAACATTGGGGGTTACATGTCCTATAAAGAATCATTCAAATTCAGCTTTCTTGTGATGACCGTATCTTATGTTATAGGTATAATTTTTAATATAGTTCTCTATACAGTGATAGACCCAGGCTTGCCAGAAGTTATTAAACAGATCACGATAGAAAAAACAGTTGAGATGATGGAGGGTTTTGGTTCATCAGATGAAATTATTGATGCAACTATTGAAGGGGTTGAAAAAGGGATTGATGATAGTACAACTCCAATGGGTTTAATTAAATCATCACCATGGGGTTTACTTATTCTTGCATTACTCTCGCTTCTAACATCTGCTTTTATAAAAAAAAATAGGGAAATATCAGACAGAGTTAACTAATGATTTAAATATTAAATTTATCTCAGCGGCAATACTCATACAAGTCTTATCATATTCTTTTTTTTCGTTTTCCATACCATCAAATTTTTTAGGATCATCATAAAATATGTTTAAGTTAAGGTGAGACCTTGGGTCTAAAGGACAATTTTTTTCTGCATCTGTACAATTCGTTATAGATATAAACTTATTTTCTTTAATATCATCCAATGTTTTTGAATAGAGGATACTTGATTTCCCTTCAATATTTAATATTCCTTTTTCATTAATATCTACTCCTGCTCTTTTTAAAGAATTTATTACTTCTTTGTAAACAGAGGTTTTTGTGGTTCCAGCAGAAGAAAATGATATGTTTAATCCGTAACGATTTGCTAGGACTTTTGACCAGGCTTCACAGAATTGACTTCTTCTTGAATTGTGAGTGCAAATAAAAACTATTAAACTAATTGAATTAATCTTATTGTAAAGTCTCTCAACAATAATCTCAATTCTTTTTTTTTGATGATCTTCTAGTTTGTGATTTTCTAGTTTGTTGATGTATTTATTTAAATTATTCACAACATAATTTTAACATTTTTTTACATTGTAATGGTACATTCATAGATTATTTAATAGTTAAATTTGTCAAAATTTTTTTATGAAGGATAATTTTTTAAAAGTTCAGAGTGTTATAAGTGAAGTTGGTAAAGTTGTTGTGGGTCAGGATTTAATGATCAAAAGGCTTTTGATGGGTCTTTTTACCAACGGACATATCCTTCTTGAAGGGGTACCTGGTCTAGCTAAAACCCTGACAGTCAATACGCTCGCAAATGTTCTAAAACTTAACTTTAATAGAATACAATTTACTCCTGATTTACTGCCATCTGATGTAATAGGCACAATGATTTATAACCAGAAGAGAAGTTCTTTTGAGGTAAAGAAAGGTCCAATTTTTTCAAATATCATACTTGCTGACGAAATAAATAGATCTCCTGCCAAAGTTCAATCTGCTTTGCTTGAGTCGATGCAAGAGAGGCAAGTTACAATTGGTGAAGACACCTTTAAACTTGATACGCCTTTCTTGGTTTTAGCAACTCAAAACCCTATAGATCAGGAAGGGACCTATCCTCTACCTGAAGCTCAGAGGGATAGGTTCATGATGAAGTTAAATATTGATTACCCCACACAAGAAGAGGAGCTAAAGATTATGAAGAGAATGACAGATCTCAATTTTAATAATAAAGTCAAAGCAATACTATCAAAGCGTGACATAACCTCAATTAAAAACTCAATAAACAATATCACCTTATCTGAATCTGTAGAAAAATATATTGTTCAAATTGTTTTTGCATCAAGGAACTCATCCACAATAGGTTTAGACGATGTTAAAAATTATATCTCTTTTGGAGCTTCACCTCGAGCAAGCATTAACTTATCTCTAGCTGGAAAAGCTAACGCTTTCATGAATAACAGAGATTATGTGACACCCGATGACATTAAGGAGGTAGCTAATGATGTCTTAAATCATAGAATAATTCTAAATTTCGAAGCAGAGGTAGATGGTATAACCTCAACAGAAATTATAAAGCAGATTTTAGAAAAGGTTGAGGTTAACTCTTAGTTATTTAATAGAGTTGTATTGATTTTTTATCTTTTCAAGTTCTTCATAAAGTGACTCTAAGCTTGATTTGAGACTAACCTTTTTTACCTCATTTTTTTGATACAACTTATAAAAAAAACCAACATTCATTTCTAACTTTTTTGGATTATTTCTAATAATTCTATTTTGTTTTCTATCTACTTTAGAAATATCATCTTCAATATTTTTAATATAATCATTTAAAAACCTGCGCAACAAAATTTTTTTGAATGTGTCAAATATGTTAATTATAGATTCTCTACTATCTAATTCTTCTCCGTCAGTTACGTTAAGGACAACTTTATTTTTATTTTTTTCTAATGTTGAAAATAGCTTTAAAGATTCACCTTTGGACTTGATATTACTTTCTATTATTTTTTTTTCTTTATTTAGATCTCCTAAGTTTTCATAAAATGTAATCAATTCATTAAGAACAATTTTTTTCGGTAAAAGTATTTCTATTGACAAAGCAGTTTTTGATATTTCATTTATTTCAATTTTTTTTTCATTAATATTCGAAAATAATAGGTTAGAAACCTGAGAGGTATTGTTGAAGGTATTTCCATAGGAAATATGTGAAATAATTATAAATATGGGAATTAGTTTCTTTAATGAAATCATATCCTGCACGATATACGTAGTAAAGTTATTTGCAATAATATGAAAACTATTTTAATTACTGGGGGTACGGGTCTTATTGGCAGATATCTAATCAAATCTTTATCAAAAGATAGTAATACTATATATGTTTTGACAAGATCTGAATCTAGGTTTGAAAATAATGTCAATTTTATAAATTGGGATCCTGATTCACAAAGGTTGGACCTTAGTAATATTCCAGCTGTTGATTATATTATTAATCTTGCAGGAGCATCTATTGATGGATCTAGATGGACAAATTCTTATAAAAGAAAAATTCTTGAAAGCAGATTAAATTCAACAAGTTTACTTTTTAAGGAAATTAAAAAATTAAAGCAAAAACCATCACTTTATATTGGTGCATCCGCCACAGGTTTTTATAAAAAAAACACCAAAGTTGCTCAAGTTGAAAAAGATTACAAAGGCTCTGATTTTTTATCTGATGTTGTTGCAAAATGGGAAAAAGAATCAAACAATTTCATGAAATATGGTATTAGAACAGTTTTGCTGAGAATAGGTTTAGTTTTATCTAAGGACGGAGGTGTCTTAAAAAAACTATATCCAATTTTTAAATTATTTTTAGGAGTACCTATTGGGTCTGGACGACAAACCATTAGTTGGATTCATATTAAAGATCTTGTGGATTTTATCCATAAATCTATTGGTGATAATAAAATTAGTGGTGTATATAACTTAACAGCACCTGAAGTTATTACTAATTATAAGTTTACTGAAGAGTTAGCATTAGTCTGGAAGAGGCCTGTATTCCCAAAAATTTTTAAAGCTCCATCACTTATTGTAAAGCTTTTATTTGGTGAGCAATCATCTTTAGTTCTTAATGGATTGAATGTTTCATCAAAGAAAATTGAAAGTACAAGTTTTAAATTTTCTTTCACAAATATTAAAAGTGCATTAAAAGACATTTACAGATAAATGAAAAATACTATTGAAATACTTGGAGCAAGAGAAAATAATCTAAAAAATATTGATCTTTCTTTTGAGAAAAATAAGCTTATAGTGATTACCGGTGTTTCAGGTAGTGGTAAAAGCTCTCTTGCTTTTAATACAATTTATGCTGAAGGTCAGAGGAGGTATATGGAGAGTTTTTCGGCTTATGCACGCTCTTTTATTGGAACTTTAGAGAGACCTGATGTAGACAAAATAAATGGCTTGTCTCCTGTTATATCAATTGAACAAAAAACCACTTCTAAAAATCCTAGATCAACAGTAGGAACATTAACTGAAATATATGATTTTTTAAGATTACTATATGCTAGAGCCTCAGTTGCTTATTCTTTCTTGACCGGTTCAAAAATGGTAATTCAGACATTAGATCAAATTGTTGAAAATATAATTGATAAGTTCCATGACAAGAAAGTTGTTCTTACTGCACCTGTGATAAAAGGTAGAAAGGGACACTATAAGGAACTTTTTACTCAGATCAGAAAAAAAGGATTTACAAATGTGAGAGTAGATGGCGAGATTTTTGAGATAACTAAGAATATGCAGTTGGATAGATATGTTATTCATGATATTGAAATTGTAATAGATAAACTTACAATTAGCAACGAAAACCTAAATAGACTGAAAGAGTCAATAGACTTAGCGCTAAAGAGTGGTGATAAAACATTATATATTATCGATGAAAACAATAATTCTACTTTTTATTCAAAAAACTTAGTTGATCCCGTATCGGGAATTTCTTATGAGGAGCCTTCTCCAAATAGTTTTTCATTTAACTCACCTTATGGTTGGTGTGAATCTTGTAAAGGAATTGGGATTGTCGATCATGTTCATATGGACTCCATAATTGAAGATAGAAACTTGAGTATCAGTAGAGGTGGAATTTTGCCTCTTGGTCCGTATCGTGATATGTGGATTTTTAAGAAGATTGAATCAATATTAAAGTCGGAAGGCTTCGATATATCTACCCCTATAAAAGAAATTCCAGATGAACTGCTTGAAAAAATCATATATGGAAAGAGAATTAGTGTTGCCGTCGAATCAACAAAATATCCTGGAACCTTATGGCATACTAATTATGATGGTGTTGTTGGTTTTATAAATAAGACAAGAAAATTTAGGTCAGGAAAATCAAAAGATTTTATGGATGATTTTGTTACCAAAGAAAATTGTCAGATATGTGATGGTAAACGTCTTAAAAAAGAGTCTTTACATTTTAAGATTAATAATACTTCGATATCAGAACTAAACTCCATGAGCATAAAGGATTTTAGCTTCTGGATAAATTCTATTGAAACCCATCTTGATAAGAAACAAAAAATTATAGCGAAGCCAATTATTAAAGAGATAAGACAAAGGGTTGATTTAATGGTTAATCTAGGTTTAGATTATTTGAGTTTAGACAGACCTCTCAGGACATTATCAGGTGGCGAAGCACAAAGAATTAGACTAGCGACACAGGTTGGAACTAAATTAGTGGGAGTTTTATATATATTAGACGAACCTAGCATTGGGCTTCATCAAAGAGATAATAATAAATTAATAAGTTCATTAAAGGAGTTAAGAGATTTAGGAAATACAGTAATTGTTGTTGAGCATGATAGAGATATGATGATAAATGCAGATCATATAATTGATGTAGGTCCTGGACCTGGAAAAGAAGGTGGATTAATTGTTGCTGACGGAAGTCCAAATAAATTTTCAAATAATAATTCTACCACTTCAAAGTTCTTAAATAGGGAGTTAGATATAGATGTGCCATCGAAACGAAGGAAAGGAAATCGAAAATCAATTCGATTATTTGGTGCATCAGGTAATAATCTAAAAGATGTAAATTGCGAATTTCCATTAGGAAAGCTGATATGTGTAACTGGAGTTTCCGGAAGTGGGAAATCATCTCTAATTCATGGTACGCTATCAACAACAATTAAAAAAGAGCTCAATAGATCTAGAAGAGTTCCACTCCCTTACATTGAAATTAAAGGCCTAGAAAATATTAATAAAATAATTGAGGTAGATCAGTCTCCGATAGGTAGGACGCCAAGATCAAATCCAGCCACTTATACTGGAGTATTTACAGAAATCAGAAACCTGTTCTCATCATTAAGTGAGTCAAAGATTAGAGGTTTTAAACAGGGAGTTTTTTCTTTTAATGTAAAGGGAGGCCGATGTGAAGAATGTAAGGGTGGAGGGTTAAGATTGGTAGAAATGGATTTTTTGCCAAATGTATTTGTGAAGTGTGAGACATGCCAAGGTAAAAGATATAACAGAGACACTTTGGAGGTAAGGTTTAAGGGAAAATCAATATCTGATGTTCTTGAGATGACAGTTTCAGAAGCAGTCTCTTTTTTTAGTAAACAACCTAAGATTTCAAATAAACTTAAGGCACTGGACGATGTTGGTCTTGGATATATTTCATTGGGTCAGCAATCTACAATGCTTTCAGGAGGAGAAGCTCAAAGAGTAAAATTAGCATCTGAGTTATATAAAAAAGATACAGGAAATACTTTATTTATTCTAGATGAGCCTACGACAGGGCTTCATTTTAATGATATTAAAAACTTGATGTTTGTTATTGATAGGTTAGTTGACAGAGGGAATTCAGTTATTATAATTGAACATAATATGGATGTTATCAAATGTGCAGATCACATTATTGATATTGGTCCAGAGGGAGGTGACGATGGAGGTAATATAATATGTGAAGGTACACCTGAGAAAGTAGCAGAGATGAGTATTGGAGAGACGTCAAAATACCTTGCTAAAGAATTACTTAAAAACTAATTTTTTCTATAATATTATCAACTATTTTTTTTCCTCTGTTTGTTAATACTATCCTGTTTTCTTTAACATCAATTAAAGATTCATCTTTAAGATATTTTATTTCTTTATCCTTCTCTTTAAATAAACAAATCCCATTTAAATTTTTTAGTTCTAAATTATTTATTCCCTCCATTGTTCTAATTCTTGTTATGATGAATTCATTTATTTTTTGAGTATTTGTTAATTTTTCACTCTCAAAATAAGATTTTCTATTGTTGATCCTATTAACATACTCTTTATTATCTCTAATATTCCAGTATCTATATTTCTTATCATATGAATGGGCTCCTGGACCATATCCTATATAATTTTCATTACACCAATAATTTGAGTTATGTTTAGATTTAAATCCTTTCTTACAGAAGCTCGATATCTCATAGTTTATGTAATTCATTTCATCCATACTTTTATTTATTAGATCAAACTGTTTTGATACAACGGTACTTGATGGCAGTTCTATTTTTCTTTTTCTAATTAGCTTGTGAAGTGGGGTTTCCTCTTCAATGTCCAGACTATAAATTGAAATATGAGGAGGTTTAATTTTTTTAATATATTTGATATCATTCTTTAATGTTTTAATGTTAGATCCTGGAGTTCCAAACATGATATCTATAGAATAATTATTAAATTCTTTTTGAATATTTTGAATTGCTTTTAAAGCTTGATCTTTATTGTGTGTCCTATTTAAAATTTTCAGGGAGGTTTCATCAAATGTTTGAACACCCAAACTCAATCTATTGAATCCAATGTCTTTCCATGATTTCAATTTTTTAATAGTGATATCATCTGGATTAGCTTCAATTGTAACTTCACACTCTTTTTCAATATCATGATTTTCAGTTATTGATTTAATTAACTTATCAATAAATTTAATATCAATAATTGATGGAGTTCCTCCACCAAAATATATTGTTGATATTTTATTTTTCTTTATTTTCTTTTGATTGAGCTGAATTTCAGTTAAAATAGAATCTATAATTTCTGAGTAGTTTCTTGATGTGCTAAAATGGAAATCACAATAGATACAGGCTTTTTTACAGAATGGTATATGTATATATATTCCGGACATTTTATATTTTCACTTATTGAAGTTAAATCAAAATACGACTTTAACTCTATACTTTTATCTGTTTTTATAATATTACTAGCTCTATCTTACTACAAGATAAATAGTCCCTTTTTCTTTAGGAAATACTTCGGTTTAAGACATATACTTTACTTAGGAAATAAAGAGGATTTTTTTTATAGAAATGATCTTTTAAGTTTTTCAAATATCTCTCCCCTGATAATTTATTCTCTTGTACTATCCTTCTTTTCTGTTTTTATTATTTCAGATTCTCAAAGCATTATTTTAAAATCTATTTCTAGCTGGTCAGTTATAGAGCAGTGGGCTGTTTTTTCAGTTTTTCTTCTTATATTCTTTTTTTTTAGAATACTTTTTATTCAGTTCATTTTTTTATTTTTTGACTTTTCTACCAAGTACAAAAAAATTTATTTGATCAATTTTATTCGAGTAACAATAAATATTTCACTTGTAAATATTTTTGTGAGCTATCTATCTTATGTGTTTTTTTCTTTTGACGTAGGGTTAAATGTTTTTTTGTATACAAAGATATTATTGGTATTATTTAGACCTTATATACTATTTAATTTCTCAACTAAGATTTTAAATATAAAATATAATAAAATCATATTTTTCATCTTCTTTGCTGACCTTCTACCTTCAATAATATTATTTGATCCTATTTTTATTTTAAATCTTTTTGATAGTTTTTTGAATTATCTCAATATATAGATATTTAAATAGCAATTAATTAACTTTGTTAAAACAATCCGTTACTTATGAGTGAAATTAAATACGATAAAAAAAGACTTAATCCCGTTAAGTCAATTCTAGTTGATCAGCCTGTTCCAAAAGATCAAAACTCTCCATTTCATAGACTTGCTAATCAATATGATTTAAAAATAGATTTTGTACCCTTTATCAAAATTGATCCTGTATCGATTAAAGACTTTAGAAAACAGAAAATTAATATTTTGAATCACACTGCAATCATCTTCACAAGTAGAAATGCAGTTGATCATTTTTTTAGAATCGCAGAGGGTATGAATGTAACAGTCCCTACAGACATGAAGTATTTCTGTATATCTGAACAAACAGCTAACTATCTTCAGAAATATATTGTAATAAGAAAAAGAAAAATATTTACTGGTGAGAGAACTATTGCTGAGCTATTAGACGTTATGAAAGAGACTATGAAAAAGTTTCCTGATGAAAAATATTTATTTCCTTGTTCTAATATAACAAGAGATACTATTTCGGATTTCTTAAAAGATAACGAATGTACATTCTCAGAAGCAATAATTTATAATACAGTTCCAAGTGATTTAAAAAAACTGAAGAAGGTATTTTATGATATTTTAGTATTCTACACACCTTATGGGATTGACTCATTAGTTAAGAATTTTCCTGATTTTGAACAAAATGAAACTAGAATTGCTGGATTTGGTAAAAATACAGCGAAAGCTATTAAAGAAAACGATTTAAAGCTTGACATAAAGGCCCCCATGAAAGATGTTCCGTCGATGACTAGAGCAATAGAATTATATATTAAACAATCAAATGCCTAGATTTAGAAATAGATTTTTTTATCTGTTATTACTCAATTTATTTTTTGCTTTAGGTTTAAAAGCTCAGCAAGAGCCTTACTTTAGCACATACTTCACTAATCCAGGAATTGTTAATCCAAGTTTATCCTCAACTTTTGATAATAGTAACGTAACCCTAATATATAGAAGTCAATGGTCTGGTTATACTCCGACTAATTTGTATAGCTCAGACAATTCTCCAAACACTGGTATTCTTTCCTTGAACCTCAAAAGTAGAGACAAATTATATTCTTTTGGTTTTAATTTAATTTCGGATAATCTCGGGCCAAAAGAAACCTTTATATTTTCTCCCTATATAGCCATAAAAAAGAAATTATCTAATTCCAATTTATCCTTTAGTTTATCACCAAATTTCAAAAGTTCAACAATGAATTTTAATTCTTTGGTCTTTGTTAATCCAGCTGATCCATTTAACGTTGGTGGAAGACAAACTCAATCAAAGCCAGATCTTGGTCTTGGATTGTCATATTATAATACTAAGTTCCTTCTTAGTATAGGTGTAAACAACATAACACAACCGTCCTTTAATTTTGGTATTGATGATTTAGTGAATAAGGACTTAATAGATTTTTCTTTTTTGGGAAAGTATTTAATTCAAATTGACAGAGATTTAAATTTTGAACCTTTTTTGCTAGTTAGATCAGATCTCAAATCATTCACATTTGACATAAGTGGTATGATAACATATCAAGAGAATATGAATATTGGTTTATCATATAGGTATGATGAAGCTATTGTAGGCTTTTTAGGTTATAGTTTTTTGAAGAAAAGAAAACTTTTTGTCGGGTACTCATTTGACTATGTTTTACATAATGTGGACGTAAAAGCCGCTACCTCTCATGAGTTAGTTTTAAGGTATGATTTACCTACTCCACAACTAAAAAAGCCAATAAGAACACCAAGATTTATTTATTAATCCCATTTTACCACTAATTTTAATCAAAAACACCCATATTTAGTATATTTGCAGTACTTTCTAACTAAAAAATTATCATTAAGAACAATAATTTAGATATTTTCAAGTTAAGTTTTAACTTTGCATTTACTTATGAAATCACCGAACAGAAAATTTTCTAATATTTTCATAGTACTCGCTGTCTTTATAGTTAGCGGTTGTGGGCTACTTGGTGGTGGTGCAAGTAAGAAAAATCCAAGAGGCCAACTAGTCGGTACAACCGATAGACAAGGTTTCGAAATGTCCGCACAGTATGGTATGGTTTATATACCTACAGGTCGTTTTTACATGGGTCAAGCAGATGAAAATATTCAGCAGGATCAAAGTAACTTTAACAGACAAGTTACCATCAGTGCTTTCTACATGGATGATACTGAGATAACAAATGATGAGTATAGACAATTCATACAATATTTAGAAGAAAACCCTGATTATGAGCTTTCAGAAGGAGCTACACTAGAGAGTCTCAAGCCAGACACAACTGTGTGGTCAAGTGATTTTACCCATCACTATGGGGATCCATTACTTGCATATTATTGGGACCACCCTGCATTTGATGATTATCCTGTAGTAGGAGTTTCTTGGGAGTCAGCAAGAGAGTTTGCAAGGTGGAGATCAAACTTTCTTAACTCATACAGGAAAGAGGAGGGTTTACTTCCGTTCCCATCTTTCAGGTTACCAACTGAAGCTGAGTGGGAATATGCTGCTAGAGGAGGAAGGGATAATGTAAAATATCCTTGGGGAAACCCATATACAAGAAACTCAAGAGGTTGTGTTTTAGCAAACTTTAAGCCAGGAAGAGGTAATTATGTAGATGATGGTTATGCCTACACATCTCCTGTTGGAGTTTTCTTCCCAAATGATTTTGGTCTTTATGATATGTCTGGAAATGTAGCAGAATGGTGTGAGGATGCTTACATTGATTCATACAATCCAATTGTATGGGATTTGAACCCAATATACAGAGACGATGAAAATGATAAAAAAGTGATCAGAGGCGGATCTTGGAAAGATATTGCTTTCTTTATTGAAGTATCAACCAGAACATTCGAGTATAAGGACTCCACAAGGGCCTTTATAGGTTTTAGGACTGCTATGCCTCATTTGGGAAGAAACCTAGATGGTTTTTAGAAAAAAAAAATTAATTTTAAAATAAGATAATAACTTAAATACTATTAAAAATGATAACTAAGAAAAAATCAAGCAATCCTATTCTGGCTTGGATCCAGAATGAGGATAATATGAATGTTGTATATGGCCTTGGAGCTGCCGTCGTTATTTTAGGTGCTCTATTTAAACTTCAGGGTTGGCCAGGTGCTAACGTAATGTTAATTGTTGGTCTTGGAGTTGAAGCGTTAATCTTCGTCTTAAGTGCTTTTGATCCACCAACAAGTCATGACTGGGATTGGAGTAAAGTTTATCCGCAACTTAGTCCTGACGGTTCTGCAACATCTGCGTCACAAGTTGGCAATATTATGAAAGAGGCTAAGTTAGATCCATCTGTCATAAAGAGCGTAGGTGATGGTATGAAGAAAATGGCTGCCCAAGCTAATAATATTAACGATCTAGCTGGAGCGTCAGTAGCTGCAAAAGCATACGAAGAAAGTATAAAAGGTGCGACGAATTCTCTTAATTCAGTTAATGAATCTTACAGCGCTATTTCAGCAACCGCAAAAGACCTTGCTGATTCTAGTGCTAGTGTTAAAGAGGCTGTAGGTCTTACACAAGAGTACAAAGAAAATTTAAAGAGTGCTTCAAATTCACTTGGATCAATCGTTGCTGCTTCTGGTCAGATAACGGAAACTGCTGCAAATATGTCTAAAGCACAAAACGATGCCGTTAAATTACAGAAAGAACTTCAAGATCTGACTGAGAATTTAAGTAAGCTAAATAAGATTTATGTTGGCATGTATGATGCTATGCATAAATAGAAACTAAAGATAACACTTAAAATACCAAGAAAATGGCAGGAGGTGATAGCCCAAGACAGAAAATGATTAACATGATGTATATCGTGTTAATTGCTATGTTAGCTTTAAATGTTGATACGAAGGTTTTGAAGAAGTTTATCATGATTAATGATAGCTTCGAATCAACCAATTCCGAAAAGGTTATTGATAATTCAAGAAAAATTGAGTCAATAAAGTCAGCAGTAGAGGATTCAGGAAATAGAGATGAAGATGTTGCAGTCATGAAGTTGTCCGAGTCAGTTAGAGAAAAATCTAATGACCTTGTGAATTTTATGGGAGAGATCAAAAACACTATCATCGAAGAAACTGGAGGTAAAGATGCAAAAACTGGTATAAAAGGATATAAGAATATAGACTTTGTATATAGTTACATGCAAAAAGATGAAGATAATAATGGACTTAGGTTTGGTGATGAGCTTCAAAATCGTATAAATGATTTCTCATCATTTGTTCAGGACTCTGTATATAAGGGTGATGAAAACTCTGGAATTCATGATTTAGCAAGAAATGCTGACCAGATACCAATGTATCAAGATGATCCGCCAACTGATCCATCATTTACCGCACTTAACTTTGGTTTTGGAACTTCCGCCGGAGCGGGACTTGCTACTATAAGTCAACTTCAAGCTGATGTTATAAACTTGGAGATCAAAGCTCTAGATAAACTTGCAGCAACTGTTGGTGCTGCTGATTTAAAGTTTGATGTTGTCTCACTTACTACTCTTCCAGAACAGAAAGTAGTTGCTGCAGGTGCTAAGTACAAAACTCAGTTATTTTTATCTGCTGCATCTTCTGCGATTGTACCAGTTATGACTGCGGGTGGAGACACTTTAGAAGTTGCAAATGGAAGGGGTTCGTATGAGTTCATTGCTCAAGGTGGTCAGTATGATAGAGATGGTTTGTCTAAACAAAATTATGTCGGTACTATAAGTGTTACTTTACCTGGAGGAAGAGACACCACTTTTGTTGATACTGTTGAATACTTTGTTGCCAGGCCTGTTATTCAGATTCAGTCTGCCTCAGTTCAAGCATTGTATCTTAACTGCGGAAATGAAATTCAGGTTAACGTTCCTGCTCTTGGCTCTGAGTATAATCCAACATTCTCTGCTAATGGAGGGGATGTTCAAAAAGGTTCAAAAGCTGGGCAAATAACTATAATACCAAAATCTAAAAATGTTAACTTGAGAGTTAGCAATGCTGGTAACTTTATAGGATCTCAAACATTTGGCGTAAGACAGATTCCTGCCCCAGAAATTAAGGCTAGGGTAAGGGGTAAAGACATTGACTTGAAAAATGGTATAGCTGCGAATACTCCTAGCTTCTCGTTAGATGCTGTAGCAGATGCGAGTTTTGCGGAGTTCTTACCAAAAGATGCTCGTTTTCAGGTTCGAGAAGCCGAGATAATTTTAGCTAGAGCTGGAAGGGGTGTCGCAACCAGAAGAATTAATACAAGAAATGTTAATTTGAATCAGCTACCTGGAAGAAGGAAGGGAGATAATATAGTTATTGAAATAAAAAAGGTTGCTAGAGCTAATTTTAGGGGAGAAGTTGAAGATTTTAAAAACTTTGCTCCACGTGTTATAACTATACCACTAAATTGATATGAAAAAACTAAGTACAACTTTTCTTCTTTTCGTTCTTTTATCGTTTACACCAGTTGACGAGGCCTATGCCCAGTCAGAGGTTTCAAACGGATACAATCCACTATCTTTAAGACAAGTTCACGAATCGTATCTGATGTGGAAAAGGACTTTATGGAGAAGAGTTGACTTAATGGAAAAGCAAAACAAACCATTCTTTGCTATAAACAGAGAGTTATCTAAAGTTATTATTGAAGCTGTTCAAAATGGTGTGTTAATACCATACTCGAGTGACTCTGTAAATGATAGTAATATTATGGCAAGAGAAGATTTTCTCACAAATATACAGCAAGAAACATTTGAAGAAGATGATCCTTTTGGAGGAGGTTTTGAGGAGGATGATCCTTTTGCAGCATTTGAGGAGGATGATCCATTTGCAGAAGAAGAGGTTGTAGAGGAAACTGGACCAGTATTTATACCAAACAGAGAATTTTCAATTTTTGAAATTAAAGAGGATTTATATTTTGACAGAGTCCATTCTAGAATTTATTTTGATATTCAATCAATTTCTATGTATTTACCAGGGGATAGTTTTTACAACAACTCTGGTGTAGAGAAGCCAGTAGCCTCTTTTAGATTTATTGATTTATATAATTTATTTAAGTCAATGCCTAAGGAAGCTATTTGGTATAATGAAAGAAATATAGCACAGCATAAAAATCTAGGCGATGCATTTCTTTTAAGGTTATTTAAGGGAATTATAGTGAAAGTTGCAAATGCTGATGACATAAGAGTATCAGAGCTGTATAGTAAATCAAGAAAAGAGGGGATAATGGCAAGCTTCAAGGTTGAGCAAGATCTGATGGAATGGGAAGCCAATCTGTGGGAATATTAGTATTACTATTCTTCCAAGTATCTAAGAATATCAGCTGCTTTTTTTTGTCCAATAGAATCTTCTAAATCTTTTTTATTAGCTTTTTTAATACCTGCTATAGACCCGAACTTATTGATTAGTTTTAATCTTGTTTTCTCACCAATTCCTCTTATACTTTCTATGCCTGACTTTAAGAAATTTTTACTCCTTAGGTCTTTGTGATAGTTTATTGCAAACCTATGTGCTTCATTCCTTATTTGTTGTAATAGTTTTAGGTAATATGATTTTTTATTTAGAAGTATAGGCATGCTATCATTAGGAAAGTATACTTCCTCAAGTTTTTTTGCTAAACCAATTATGTTTGTTTTGTTGTAAATATTTAATTCTTTTAATGCTTCACAAGCAGAACTTAGTTGACCTTTTCCACCGTCAATTATTATAAGGTCGGGAAATGATAAATTCTCATCTATAACTCTTTTGTATCGTCTGCTTATTACTTGTTTCATTGACTCAAAGTCATCAGGTTTGTTAATATCTTTTATTTTATACCTTCTATATTCTTTCTTATTTGGGTAGCCATCCTGGAAAGTAACAAGTGATGCTACTGTGTTGCTGCCTTGAATATTTGATATGTCATAACACTCAATATGAAAAGGAATATTTTTGAGGTTAAGTTTATTTTTGAGTTCAATTAAAACAGCTAATCTCTTAGATTTTCTTTCCTTCTTTTCATTGTAAAGATTCTTTTTAAAAAATAAAATATTTTTAATGCTCATATCAATTAATTTCTTCTTTTCACCTCTTCTTGGGACATAGGTAACAACATTTTCTCCCAAAATCTCATCCATCTTAATATTTGATACTATTTCATTTTTATGACTATTATATTTAGACCTTATGTTAAAGACAATTTGCCTTAACTCAGAAATATCTTTAATTTTTTTTCTAAACTTAAAAGAATCAGAACTTATAACAGTACCGTTCATTATTTTCATGTAATTGATGAAATAGAAATCTTCATCGTCAACAATACCAATCACATCAAGATTATTTTTTTTGTCGTTTACTATTATTGATTTTGATCTATAATTTTCAAGAAGTTGTATTTTTTCTTTGATTGATTGAGACTCTTCAAATTTTAATTTTTTAGAGTTATCAATCATTTCTTTGTTTAATCTTTTTCTGATGTCATCAAATTTACCGTTCAATATATCTTTAGCATAATTGATATTTTTTAAGTAATCCTCTTCGGTAATAAAGCTTTCTTCTTCTTGAATTGGATAATTCTTGAAACCAAGAATTAATGTCATACCATTTTTATTGTGGCACTTAAGATATATATCGTTGTCTTTGTCATTGATTTGTTTTTGTGTGAAGTTATAGTTATCCGACCTAATTGGGTAGAGTGCTTTTATGACATTTAAAAGCTTATTTATTACTTTAACATTAGTGTAGGGACCAAAGTAGTCAGACCCATCTTTAATAACTTTTCTGGTTAGAAAAACTCTAGGAAATCTTTCATTTTTAATACAAATCCATGGGTAAGTTTTATCGTCTCTCAGTAGTATATTATACTTTGGTTTATTCTTTTTAATTAATGAATTTTCAAGAAGAAGAGCGTCATGTTCTGAATCTGATATAATAAATTTTATGTCAGACACTTCATTTACTAGATTTTTTATCTTTCTATTGGCAATATTTTTTTGAAAATAACTTTTTACTCTCTTGCTGAGATCTTTAGATTTACCAACATATATAATCTCTTTTCTTTGATTTATAAATTTATAAATACCAGGGGACCTTGGGAGTTCAACCTTTTGAATATCAATCATTAAAAAATATCAGATGCCTTTATTTTTTCTATAATAGCGCCAGTTGTATCAGTTTCATTTTCTCCACTGTAAACTGAGCAATCTATCTCAACGTTTATTTGTTTTGTTGGTTTATCAAACCTACCTTTTTTGATATTAAGACCAGTGTTTTTGTATACATTTAACATATATTCTTGCCAGATAGGCATCGCTGTTCTAGCTCCTTGTCCAAAAACCCAATCCCTGAAGTGAATACTTCTGTCATCTCCTCCAACCCATGCTCCAGAAACTAAGTTGTGAGTTACTCCAACAAACCAACCGTCAGATGCATTTTGTGTTGTACCAGTTTTTGCACCTACATCATTATCTGTTGTTAGCTCAGGATTTAAGCCTCTTGCAGTGCCTCCTTCTTCTTCTTTCGATCCCTTTAACATATGTAGCATAAGAAATGCAGTCTCTTCACTTAAAGCCTCTTGTTTAGTAGGTATAAACTCTTGAATTAGATTACCATATTTATCCTCAATTCTTGAAATAAAAAATGGCTCTGTCCATATTCCTTTGTTAATGAATGTGCTGTATGCACCTACAAGATCAAATAATGATACGTCTCCACCAGCACCCAAACATACTGCAGGAACAGGGTCTAATTTACTTTGTATTCCAAGTTTTTTAGCGTAGTTAACAACAGTTGTAGGAGATAGTTTTTTTGTCATAAATGCAGTTATAGAGTTTACTGATTTTGCCATAGCTTTTCTAAGAGTCATGGTTTCTCCAGTCCATTTACTATTATGATTATCTGGTCTCCAGTATGGGGGGTCTTGACCTGGCAACTCAAATACAACTGGCGCATCAACTACTGGGTAGCATGGTGAGTAACCGTTATCTATAGCTGCAGCATAAACAATTGGTTTGAATGTTGATCCTGGTTGTCTTTTTCCTTGTTTTACGTGATCGTATTTAAAAAACTTATGATTTATACCTCCAACCCATGCTCTAATAAATCCAGTCTTTGGTTCGATTGATATAAATCCAGCTTGTAAAAAGTTTTTGTAATACCTAAGGGAATCCATTATACTGAACACTGTGTCAATCTCTCCGCCCCAGCTAAAAACTTTCATTTTTTTCTTTTCATTTAATAAATCAAATACTTTAATAGAATCGTTTTCATTCTCTTTTAAAAGTGATTTATAGTAACGTGTTCTTTTAATTGTATTTTTTAAAAAGTCTTTAATCTCAAAGCCTTTTTCATCAATCCACGGATTTTTTCCATCCCAGTGATCATCAAAAATTTGTTGAAGTCTACTCATCTGATTAGATACTGCATTTTCAGCAATTTCTTGCATTCGGCTATCTATCGTTGTATAGATTTTTAATCCATCTGAAAATAAATCGTAATCGTTCTCTCTTGCCCAGTTTATCAAATAATTTCTGACAACAGTTCTAAAGTATGTTGCCTGACCTACATTTTGGTTCTCAACTTTGTACTTTAAGTTTAATCCTGAATATCTTAGTGTATCGTATTCTTCTCTGCTAATAACATCATATTTAAATAAATTATAAAATATTTCGGCTCTCTTTTCTATCGCATTATCAGGATTAAAATATGGATTATATTTTGTTGGCTTATTTAATAGACCTACAATAATTGACGACTCGTTGAAATTAAGTTCGGAGGGTAACTTATCAAAGTATGTCTTTGCAGCAACTTTTATTCCGTAGGAATTACTTCCGTATTCAGCAGTATTGAGGTACATGGCTAGTATCTCTTTTTTTGTATAGAATTCTTCTAATTTTATAGATACTATCCATTCCTTTACTTTTGATATTACTAATCCAAGAAAAGGGACTCCACTTAATTTGCCTTTTTTCTCGCGCCTAATCTTGAAAAGGTTTTTAGCTAGCTGTTGTGTTATTGTGCTACCACCCCCCTCTAATCCGCTCCCACCAAATGTTAGAACATTTTTTGCAACACCGTAAGATGCTCTTACTAAACCCTTGAAATCAATTCCTGAATGATCATAAAACCTAATATCTTCCGTAACAAGTAGTGTAGTGATGAGTTCGTTTGAGAGTTCATTAAACTCTACGGGTGATCTATTATACCTAAAGTATTTACCTAACAGCAGATTGTCACTAGAATATAATTCCGAAGCAACATCTGATTCTGGTTTTTCAAGGTCTTGAAGACTTGGCATACCACCAAATAGGTTATAAGGGTTGTAATTTACTGAGGCTATAAATAATACTATTGAAAAAATAAACAGGAAAAGAAGCACCCACAACCTGAATATATATTTTTTTATATTTTTCATTTCACGTAGAATAACTCAAATTCCCTATAATTTTTTGATTTAAATATTAAATTCATATTCTTCTCACTGGCAACAAAATTAGCATTTACTTTTATATCTTCATCAACAATTGACTCATTGAATTTTTTGTAAAGAGTTTCTGCGTCAAAAAGATTCTCATAGGCAATAATATCAATAAAAATGCCATCCATTAAAAAAAAGCTCTTTCTAAAATATTTTTTGTTCATATCTAATAATACTTTGTCAAGAGTCTCATAATAATCAGGTGATTCCGTATCATTCTTTATAAGACCAAAAAAATACCTACTACCAATATTTTCATTAAATTTTGGTAGTCCACTATAAATAAACTCTTGATGCACTCTTTCAGCTGATTTAAGTAAATTATTTGCATACTCAACAGCTGATTTATCGGTCGCATCATCTAAAAAATAACTAAGCTCATACTGAAGTGAGAAGTTTCCTTCTTTCTTTCCAATAGCAATAGATTTAAGTAGAAGAATGTTTTGAAAGAAATTATTCTTATCATATAATGTAGATAGAGAATCAACAATGTTTATAACTGCAATATTTTTGTTTTTAGATAATTTTTGATAAAGTTCTCTGTAGGTATCTAATAAGAAGTTATATTCTTGAAATTCTTCAATTTCGTAGTTAGGGTTTTTTATTAGCTTAGCAAATATTGAATTTGAGAATTCATCAAGTATTTTATTTTTATAATAATCACTATTTTCTGCAATTAAGAAAAGTTGATAGAATATATCAGGCTTTTTTTCTGAATTAGGAAAGCGTCGAATAAAATCTTCATAAATTTCTATGCCTTTTCCCTCTTCGTTTAGCTTTTGAATATATATTCTTCCAACCTCTGACATAGCCATTTCTGTGTCCTTATTTAATTTATTTTGTGTCTCTTCGTCAAACGGGATCTTACTATAAAACTCATCATACTTGGTGGATTCTGAATTATCGGAAGTGGTTGAAGATTTTTCTTCAAGAGAAACTTCAGTTTTTATAGCTGATGAAAGTTGAGCCTTTGAAATTAACCTCCAATTATCAACTAAATCTCTATTCCCCCAAATTCTTTGGAATTCAGATACTCCTGAACTAACTATCATTGGATTGTCAAAATACCACGAACCCTCATTTGAACTTGTTTTAATAATTGAAGGTTCTTCAAAGTTTGTGGAATTATTATTTATAGATTCACTTAACCTTTTATTCTTTTTATTCTCATCTTTTATTTTATTATTTATTAACATATCAATTTCTTCTTCTGATAGTTTTGTTAGTCCGATTAGACTATCATTTTCTGATATGATGTTAAGATTTTTTACTAGTTCATTAAGTGTTTCACTTCTTTCTTTTATTTCATCATAAAACCTATTCTCTCTATTGATATTTACTATTGCACTGTCATAATATTTTTGAGATTGTTCATAATCGTTTTTTTCTTCGTAAAATATTTTTGCTATTTCTAGATATGAATTAAATAAGATTTCTTTATCGATCTCATTTTTTCTGACTGCCTTTTTAAAGTTTATGATAGCATCCTCAAATCTGTTGTTATTTAAATAATATTTAGCTAGCTCATAATAAATCCTATCTTGATAGTTTAGATTTTTTTTATCTCTTAATAACTTTTGAAACTCTTTTAGTGTTTTCTCCTCCTGAGATATATCGTTTGTTTTTGCAATGAATATTTTTGCCATAAACCCCATGTTTATGTTAGGGTTGTTTTTAAGACATTTTTTAAAATATTCCTTTGATTGATTGGGTTTATTTTTTTTGAAGTACAGTTGACCAATCGCAAAATATACTTTATTAGCTAAATCTCTTTTTAAATTAAGTCTATCCAGTTTTTCGAGAATGGATAATATTTTTTCATCATCATTTAGAATTTTAAATAGATGATATGAGTTTTTATAGTATTCAATTTTAAGATTTTCATTCATCTCTCTGTTTGTTAAGAACTTGTCAACTTCTTGAGCAGAGTTATAATCTTTGTTCTCAGTGTACGCCCTTAGAAGATAAACTAAAGCCATGGTGTTGGCCTCATTATTATTTGACTTTGAGTTTACATATTTTAAAGTTGTTATGGCTTCTTTTAAGTTTAGGTTTAATAGTCTTGATTTTCCAATTAACGCATAACTAGGATAAACATATTTTGATGTTGTCTGTCTCTGAATTAATATGGATAATTTCTCTATACTGTTTTGGGTTCTTTCTTGAATGCTAGAAACTTGATTTGTATCAATTTTATAAGTTAAATCAATTAGACTATCGAAGCCTTGATTTAAGTTTTTCTCGTAATCCTCTTCAATATTTTTTATTTCTTCATTAGCAATGAAATATGCATTGTATCTTGCCGTTGTATCATCATAAATAGTCTTCACAATTGAATTACAAGAAGAAAGGAAAATAAACGTTATGAAAATTAAATATGATTTTTTCATCTTTTAATTTAAACATTATACAAACGATATCATTAAATAATTATTTTTATAAATAAAATAAAGTTACAATTGAAAAATAAAAGATTAAACTGGTTAAAAAATCGATTAGAGATAGTCTTTAGAAACAAAAGGGATTTTAAGGATATTTCGGTCTACGAATTCTCTAACTTAAATTTAATTTTTACATTAATAATTTGTCTTGTTACCATCTTTTCTATTTCATTTTTCTTGTCTACAACAATATTAAGTAAGTGGTTTGATCCTAGATACGTTGAGAGAAAAGCAAATGAGGAGTTGATTCGATTGTCCAATGCCATTGATTCTCTTCAATATGAATCAAAAATTAAAGATCAGTATATTGAAAATATAATGGTCATATTATCAGGTGGTGAAAACAATAAACTGGAGCTTTCTTCACAAGAAAATAAATTAGAAATTTCTGATGTAACAAACAGTTATTCAGCAATTGACTCTTTTTTCAGGAAAGAATTTGAGAATAATTTATCACTCTCAGAAATTATTAATACTACTAACATAAATCAAGATATACTATTGATGCCACCTGTATCTTCTGGCATCATATCATCAGCCTACGATCCTAACAAAGGTCATTTTGGAGTGGACTTTGTTTGTAAGGAGGAGGAACCAATTAAGTCTACACTTGATGGAACAGTACTGTTTTCATCATGGACAAAAGATAGTGGTTATGTAATTAGTATTATTCATCCAAATAACTTAATATCTGTATATAAACACAACTCTAGGGTGTTTGTAGAGCCAGGACAGTCTGTTAAAACTGGTGACGTGATCTCAATTATTGGTAATACAGGTGAATTATCGACCGGCCCACATTTGCATTTTGAGCTATGGTTAAACGGTAAATCAATAAATCCTTCTGAATTTATTTCATTATAATTAATATTGCATTAAGACTAATTAAATTTTATATCAGTGGACAATTCAAATGGATCAAACAACATTATTGGAGAGGGTACCTCTCTCAAAGGAAACCTTAAGACATCGGGTAATGTAAGATTAGAGGGAGACGTTATAGGAGATATTTCCTCATCTTCAAAAGTCGCCTGTGGGGAGACATCATTTGTTGATGGAAATGTAACTGCTGAAAATGCAGAACTCGCAGGAAAAGTTTCTGGTAAGGTAACAGTTAAAGAACTTTTAATATTAAAGTCGACAGCTAAAATTCATGGTGATATTTCAACAAATAATTTAATTATAGAATCAGGTGCAAATTTTAATGGAGCTTGTAAAATGGGTAAGGAGGAAGAAGTTGAAGATGCTCCTGAGGTAGATGATGAAGAATAGCTTTTACAAATATCTAAATCTTAGCTTTCAGTTTTTTTTTATTGTAGTTCTTTTCTCGGCCTTAGGTTATTATACTGACATTTATTTTTTTAATAAAGCGATGGTTTTTTCATTTATTCTTCCAATTCTAGGCTTTTTATTTTCATTATATAGAATATTTAAAAGTGAGATTTGATGTCAAAACACCTTAAATTAAACTTATCATTTTACTGCCTTCTATTAATTGCTGCTTTTATAATTAATCATGTAGAGAATAGATTATTTCATGAACATCTATTTTTTATTGTTTCATTTAATATTATTGTTGATATAATTTTTAGATTCATTAATTCTAACCTTCTCAGTTATGGTGTTGAAAAAATCATTACATCAACCATTTTTCGAATAATTTTTTCATTGATATTTATTTTTTTATACAAATATATTTTTGATCAGAGCATACCTATTTTTATAATTAATTTTTTAGTAGTGTATTTATTATTTATAATATTTGAAATAACAATTCTATTGTTAAATTTGCGTCATATTAAGTAACACATGGTATCAACCAAATTTTTTAAAAAATTTCTACTTACCCTTCTAATTTGCTTTTCAAGTAACTTTTTAGTTCTTTCTGCAGATAAAGCAGAAGGAGAGGATTTTAATATGGGTGAAATGATTATGCATCATGTCCTGGATGACTATCAGTATGAGATTATGCACGGACTTGTCATACCACTACCTGTTATTTTATATACAGAAAAAAATGGACTTCTAATTTTTTCTTCTTCTAATCTCTTTGATGATGATCACGTTCCTTTAGAGGAGGGATATAATGGTTTTAAATACTACCATGGTAAGTTAAAGCCTATTGATCAGGATGCATCATACGTAGATCTTTCAATGACTAAAAATGTTGCATTTCTTATCCTCACAGCAACACTAATGATTTTAGTATTTCTTTCTGTAGCCAAAGGATATTCAAAAAAGAATTCAGCTCCAAAAGGCATTCAAGCTTTGTTTGAGCCCGTTATAATTTTTGTTCGGGATGATATCGTAAAGCCTAATATTGGGGAAAATTATGAAAAGTATCTTCCGTATATGTTAACATTATTTTTCTTCATTTTTTTTGGTAATGTTCTTGGTTTAATGCCCGGTGCAGCAAATCTTACAGGTAATATTGCTGTTACCTTGTCACTTGCTCTTTTTACATTTTTAATAACAAATTTTTCTGGCAACAAACACTACTGGAAACATATCTTTTGGACCCCTGGGATTCCAATAATAATGAGAGTCATAATTTTACCTATAGAATTAATAGGTGTTTTTTCAAAGCCGATATCATTAATGATTAGACTCTTTGCTGCAATTACTGCTGGCCATATTGTATTATTAAGTTTTATTGGGCTAATATTTATATTTCAAAGCTACTTTGTTGGAGTAATGAGTGCGCTTTTTGTTGTTGGACTTAATCTTGTTGAATTAATGGTGGCTGGAATACAGGCTTATGTATTTACGATGTTTTCTTCTGTTTATATTGGTTTAGCAACTGAAGATGGACACTAAAAAAATTATTATGTTAAATTTTAAAATTAATTATTATGCTTAGTTTTCTAATATTAGATATGGGTTTAGCCGCAATAGGTGTTGGTTTAACCACTATAGGTGCAGGTATTGGTATTGGCTTGATTGGTGCAAATGCAATGACAGCTATTGCTAGACAACCTGACGCGCAACCTAAGATATTTACTACTATGTTAATTATAGCCGCTTTAGTAGAGGTTATTGCATTAGTAGGGGCTCTTGTTGCAATACTTGTTGTTTTCGCTGAATAAATTTTTTCATTAAGAAATTATGGAACTATTAACACCAGGTACTGGTTTACTTTTCTGGCAGATAATAATATTTCTTATTCTCTTGTTCATCCTGTCTAAGTATGCTTGGAAGCCGATAACAGATTCTCTAAAAGAAAGAGAAAAGTTTATTGAAGATTCTCTAGAATCAGCTAAGAAAGCAGAAGAGGAGCTTGTAAATATTCAGAATAAAAATGAGGAATTAATTGTCGAGGCAAGAAAAGAGAGGGAAATGATACTTTCAGATGCAAAGAAATTATCAAACTCAATGAAAGATGAGGCAAAAGAAAATGCTAAAGAAATGGCTGATAAAATAATTTCAGATGCTAAAAAAGTTATTGAATCTGAAAAAGATAAAGCTATGAATGATGTTAAAAACACTCTTGCAGAACTTTCTATTGATATCGCTGAAAAAATTATTAAGAAGGAGTTAAGTAAAGATTCATCTCAAAAAAAATATGTTGATGATCTAATAAAGGAAATTAATAATTCTAAATAATGCTAAATACTAGGGCCTCAGAGAGATATGCGAAGTCTTTATTAAGCTTATCAATTGATAAAAATATTGTTGATGAGATTAATTCTGATATCGACTTAATTATAAAGTCTTTTGAAGACTCCAGAGAAGTAGCAAATCTATATTCAAGCCCTATTATACCTATCAATCATAAGATTGAGATTACTAATAAATTATTTAAAAATATTTTAAATAAGCATACTCATAACCTATTATTAAATCTTATATATAGGAAAAGAGATAATTTAATGTTCACTATATTATTAAAATATAAGGAATTGTATAATCAACACATGAATATCGAAGAATCTGTCATATCTACTACTTTTAGTTTAGATAAAGAAACTTTAGATGTCGTCCATGACTTTGCTAAAAAAGTTACAGGTAAAGAAATTTCTCTTGAGAATACAATTGATAAGGATATCTTAGGTGGTTTTAATTTAAAAATTGGAGATAAAATGATAGACTGCTCTGTATCTAGTAAAATAAATGAATTAAGAAAAAAATTAATAAATAACTAAATAAAAAAAAATGTCAAATATTAGACCTGATGAAGTTTCCTCAATTATTAGAGAACAACTTTCAAATTTTAAATCTGAATCAGAATTAGAAGAAGTTGGTACCATCCTTCAAGTAGGTGACGGTGTCGCTAGAATCTATGGTTTATCTAACGCTAAAGCCGGAGAGCTCCTTGAATTTGGTGGAGGTGTTAAAGGGTTAGTTTTAAACCTCGAAGAAGACAATGTTGGTGCCGTTTTGATGGGTGATTCAAGTTCAATTAAAGAGGGAGACACTGTTAAGAGATCTGGAGAGATTGCTTCAATAGAAGTCGGTGAGGGAGTTTGTGGAAGAGTGTTAGACACACTTGGAAATCCAATTGACGGAAAAGGAGAAATAAAAGGAAAAACTTATTTAATGCCTCTTGAGAGGAAGGCTCCTGGTGTTGTCTACAGACAGCCGGTTAATGAACCACTACAAACTGGTATAAAGGCTATAGACTCAATGATTCCTATCGGAAGGGGTCAGAGAGAATTAATTATTGGGGATAGACAAACTGGTAAGACTGCTGTTGCAATTGACACTATCTTAAATCAGAAAGAATTTTATGATAAAGGAGAACCAGTTTATTGTATATATGTTGCCGTAGGTCAAAAGGCATCTACTGTTGCTCAGGTAACAAGTACACTTGAGAAAAATGGAGCACTACCGTATACAACTATTATTTCAGCTCCTTCGTCAGTCCCTGCTCCAATGCAATTTTATGCTCCATTTGCTGGAGCCGCAATTGGCGAGTATTTTAGAGACACTGGTAGACCAGCACTTGTTATTTTTGATGATTTATCAAAACAAGCTGTCTCATACAGAGAGGTATCATTATTATTAAGAAGGCCTCCTGGGAGAGAGGCTTATCCTGGTGACGTATTTTATCTACATTCTAGATTGCTTGAGAGATCAGCTAAAATTATTAACGACGACAAACTTGCTGCAAGTATGAATGATTTACCCGATACACTTAAAAAGGTTGTAAAGGGTGGAGGATCTTTAACCGCTTTACCAATAATTGAGACACAGGAAGGTGATGTTTCTGCTTACATACCTACAAATGTTATATCAATAACAGATGGCCAGATATTTTTAGAGTCTAACTTATTTAATTCAGGTATTAGACCTGCTATAGATATAGGAATCTCTGTCTCAAGGGTTGGGGGATCAGCACAAATAAAGTCTATGAAAAAAATTGCTGGTACTTTAAAACTAGATCAAGCTGCATTCAGAGAGCTTGAAGCTTTTTCAAAGTTTGGTTCAGACCTTGATGCTGCTACTAAGCTTGTAATTGACAGAGGCAAGGTTAATCAGGAGATATTAAAACAGGCGCAGTATTCTCCTTTACGAGTTGAAGAGCAGGTCGCTATTATCTATTGCTCATCAAATGGATTTTTTGATGGTGTTGAATTATCAAAAATATCTAGACTTGAAGAAGAGTTTCTGCAGTTTGTTAACTCAAAATGTAAAAAAGTATTGGACGAGTTGTCCAAGGGGGTTTTGAATGATAAGAGCTTGAAAATTCTTGAGGATACTGCAAAAAATTTGGCTAAAAATTATAAGTAAAACTTTATGCCTAATATAAAGGAGGTAAAAAATCGAATCGGTTCTGTAAAGTCGACTCAACAACTTACAAAAGCAATGAAAATGGTTGCAGCAGCTAAGTTAAAAAGAGCACAAGATAAAGTGACTGAGCTACGTCCATACTCTAATAAACTTAATGAGATACTTTCTAACCTTTCGGATTCTATTTCAAATGTCTTATTTGAACAAAGAGATGTTAAGAATAAACTCTTTATTGTAGTAGCATCTGATAAAGGACTTTGTGGAAGTTTCAATAGTAATATTTTTAAGTTATTTAATTCTGTTTCAGACAATAATCATCATTTAGATTCTATTAATATTCTCCCTATTGGAAAAAAAGCTTATGATTTTTTCAAAAAGAAGGATTACAAGGTGATTGATCAATTCTGGAATACATTAAATGGATTTAGTTATGCAGATGCATCAAATATTTTTGATTATGTTCAAGATGAATATTTAAATAATAATATTGACCAGGTACATATTATATATAATGAGTTCAAAAATGTTGCCGTCCAAAACTCAGTTGTAGAACAGTTTCTTCCGGTTGAAAATAATCTTGAGAAGGACAGTAAAGAGATAATTAATAAAAATTATTTATTTGAACCAAGTAAATCAGATATTGCAGATTCACTTATTCCACAAACTCTAAAAACTCAAATTTTAAAATCAGTTTTTGAGTCAAATGCATCTGAACAAGGATCACGAATGACCGCTATGAGTCAAGCAACAGATAATGCTGGAGAGTTATTAAAAGAGCTTAAACTTACCTACAACAGGACTAGACAAGCTGCAATAACAAAGGAGATTTTAGAAATTGTAGGAGGAGCCGAAGCTTTAAATCAATAGACTATTTACTTGTAATTCTCTCAACAGGTATTTTTCTGTCAAAATTGTATCTGTACGTGTGATGAATTTTTCCAAGTTTAACTTGTACTTGTTCAGCAACTCTTATCATTGCTTTGTTAAAATCTGGAATCCAGTTTAATTCTAAGTCAGTGTATTGAAGTTTTTCTTGAATGGTCTCTCTACTAGCCATTATTAAAGCACCGTCAACACCTTTGCCTTGATGATCAGGAACAATACCGAATACAAGGCCTACCATTTTTTTACATGACTTTTTAATTTTAAGATGGTAAAATGTTTTGATTTTACCGATTAAATCTAGTTTTCCATTAACATGCTTGAATATTTGATTCATCTCTGGGATACTGATAAAGAAACCTACCGGATCATCTTTGTGGTATGCAAACCATAATATCTTTTCGTCAAGGATTGGCTTTATTTGTTTAAATAATAATTTTGCTTGTGATAGCTTGAGTTTTGCAACTCCAGGCATGTTTGACCAGGCATCGTTATAAATTTTTGTGAAATCATTTACGTATTTATCCATATTATTTTTTTCTAATGTCCTAAAATTATAATTAGGATCCTTCATAGCTCTCGCTGCTTTCTCAGCAAGTCTTTCAGATAAAGGTGTTCTCGTTTTCTTTAGAAATGTAAATTGTTTGAAAAGTAATTTAAATCCATATTCTTCAAAGAGGTTCTGGTAGTAGTTTTTTCCATAATTTTGTTGGTAATTTGGTTCTATTTGGAACCCTTCAACAAGACATCCCCACCATTTATCTCTCTCTCCAAAGTTTATAGGGCCATCCATTGAGTTGTACCCTTTTTCTATAAGCCATTCTTTAGCTGTATCAAATAACAGATTAGCTGTCTTTTGATTATTAATACATTCAAAAAAACCACAACCTCCCACATTTAAATCACCCTTCATATTATCTTTTTGGTAGAATGCTGCAATTCTGCCTAAAATCTCTCCATCCTCTTCAATTATCCATCTTGATACCTCTCCTTTTTTGAATGCTTTATTTGTTTCTGGTTTAAAAACATTAGACACATCTTTATCTAAAGGTCTTATCCAATATTCATCTCCTTTATAAAGATTTGAAGCAAATTTTATAAACTTATTTTCATCTAATTTTGACTCTACTCTACTTATTATCATCTAGATAAAATATTTTTAATTATGTTAATTTCAAAAATTTAGTACATATTTTTGTTGTCAAACTAACCTAATCGTTGAAATGAACTATGATCCAAATTTAGCTAATCTTGTTGGCATTTTAGTCAACGGAATGATTACAGTTTTTTCGGTATTGTTTCTCGTGTACTTTACTTCTAAACTTTTTATTTCAATCGTTTCTAAATTAAATATTCAAAGCAAAAAAAAAAATACAGTTGATCAAGAGATAAGAGAAAAAGTAAGTGAAATGTCTAATGGCAAAGGAAGTGTGATTAAGTATACTAAGCTAAACTGATGCCTAGAGAGATTCAATTATGTTTAGTATATCGTGATATGTGGCAGTCCTCTGGAAAGTATATGCCTAATGCAAACCAATTATCAAAGGTTGCAGAGCCAATTATTAATATGAAATGTTGGGATAGAATAGAAACTAACGGGGGAGGTTTTGAACAAATTCAATTGTTAGCTGGCGAAAACCCTAACGAGGTAGTAAGAAAATGGACAAAACCTTTTAATGAAGTTGGAATTAAAACTCAAATGCTAGAAAGAGGGTTAAATGCATTAAGCATGTCTCCGGTTTCTGAAGATGTTAGGGAATTGATGTTCAGTGTTAAGTCGAAACAAGGAACTAATATTTCTAGATCCTTTGATGGTTTAAATGATCCAAGAAATTTAGAGCTATCAATTAAGTTTGCTAATGCTTCAGGAATGATATCACAGTCTTGTTTGTGTATAACTCATTCTAAAATACATACTGTTGACTACTATATTAGTCTAGCAAAAAAGTTTATAGAACTTGGTACTAAAGAAATTGCCATAAAGGATATGGCAGGTATAGGTAGACCCTCATCATTAGGAAAAATAGTTAAAGGGATTAAAAATTATAGCCCAAATACAATTGTTCAATATCATGGCCATTCTGGACCAGGTTTTTCTGTAGCTTCAGCTCTTGAAGTAGCAAGAGCTGGTGCTGATATCGTTGATGTCTCTATGGAACCATTGTCATGGGGAACAACTCATGCTGATTTACTAACCATTCATGAAGTTTTGAAAGATGATGGCTTTATTGTCAAAGATTTTGATAAAAAGGCTTACATGGAAGTGAAGCAGCTCACTCAAGAATTTATTGATGAGTCTCTTGGATATTACATAAACCAAAAAAATAGATTAATGAATTCACTACTGATAAGTTCTGGACTACCTGGTGGCATGATGGGAAGTTTGATGAGTGATTTAGAAAAAAGTCATTTAAGTATTAATAAGTGGCTAAAAAAAAACAAATCTGATGAAATTAATATAGACTTTTTATTTTCAATGCTTTCAGATGAGGTTAATGAAATATGGCCAAAGATGGGTTACCCGCCTCTTGTGACACCATATAGTCAATATGTTAAAAATGTTGCTCTGGTAAATGTTTTAAATAAAATTAAAGGAAAACCAAGATGGAGTTTAATAGATGATAATACGTGGGATATGCTACTTGGAAAGTCAGGAAAATTACCTGGTAAGTTGGGGGATGAAATAGTAAAACTAGCATCGGATTTAAAAAAAGAATTTTATACTGATCATCCACAGAATCTTATTGAAGATACTCTCAAAAAAAATAGAAAAGAAATGAAAGATTTGGGTTGGAGTACAGGTTTAGATGATGAGGAGCTGCTTGAATATTCATTGCATAGAACTCAATATATCGATTATAAATCTGGGAAGGCAAAAAAGAATTTTAATGATGATTTAGAGGAAAGAAGAAATGAATCCAATTCTATAAGTGATAAACCAGAAAATAAAGTTGAAATAATACAAATTGGTTCAGATAAATACAAAGTAGAATATTCTATTTCTGAAGATACATCAGAAAAAGATTTAGGTGTTGTTGACGGTAATTCTGTTCATTCGCCAATTGAGGGAAGGTTTGTCCTAACAAAAGGATCAAATGATAAACCAGTAAAAGTAAATGATGTAGTGAAAAAAGGTGATGTTTTATGTTATATTGAGTCAATGAAGGTAATGAATGCAATTAAATCTGAGTTTTCAGGTAAGATTCAAAAAATATATTTTAGAGATGGAGAAGATGTGTACGATGACGATATTTTATTTACAATAAAAAAATAGATTATGGATTTTTTTCAAAACATTTTTGATATGACAGGTTTTGCTAGTCTTTTGACTAATCCTGGATATATTTTAATGATTTTAATAGGGTGTATTCTATTATTTCTCGGAATTTCAAAAAAATACGAACCACTTCTATTAGTTCCAATTGGTTTTGGAATAATTATTGCTAATATACCTAATTCAAATTTAGGTGTAGTTCCCGTGGACCCATCTTACAGTTTAATTCAGATTGCAAATGAGCACGGAATTATAAATCTTTTATATTATTCACTTATTAAAACTGGATTTTTACCTCCGTTAATATTTATGGGAATTGGTGCATTGACAGATTTTGGACCAATGCTGAAAAATTTAAGGTTGGTCTTTTTTGGTGCTGCCGCTCAGATAGGAATTTTTTCTGTATTGATTATTGCTAGTTTTCTAGGATTTGATAATAATGAGGCAGCCGCTTTAGCCATTATCGGTGGAGCAGATGGACCTACAGCAATTTATACTTCAATAATTTTGGCTCCTCATCTTTTAGGTCCAATTGCGATAGCTGCTTATTCTTACATGGCATTAGTTCCTGTAATAATCCCTGCGGTTGTTAGATTGTTAGTTTCAAAAAAAGAATTGCTGATTAATATGAAAAAGCAAGACGAATCATCAAATAATCCCGAAATAAAAAATCTAGATATTATAAAAATTATTTTCCCTATCCTTGTTACTATTATTGTATCAATAATAGTTCCTTCTTCAACCACATTAATTGGTTTCTTAATGTTTGGAAACTTACTGAAAGAAATAGGATCCTCTACAATCAGATTATCAAAGTCTGTTTCAGACAATATTTTAAATTCTAGTACACTTTTTCTTGGATTAACAATTGGTGCTACAATGACACCACAAGCTTTTTTAAACTTTGAAACAATAGCAATTATACTGGGAGGATTATTTGCTTTTATTATATCAATTGCTGGTGGAATTATAGCAGTAAAGATTTATAATCTAGTAAATAAGAAAAAAATTAACCCATTGATTGGAGCAACTGGGTTAAGTGCTGTGCCTATGGCCAGCAGAGTTGCAAACGAGATAGCATTAAAAAATGATCCATCAAATCACCTTATGAATTACGCGATGGCAAGTAATATATCAGGTGTTATTGGCTCTGCAGTAGCTGCTGGAGTTTTAATATCCTATTTTAGTTAATTATATAATCTTCTAGATTAGAAATATTATTTACTATTATAATTTCTTTTAGTAAGTCAGTGTAAAGAAAATTGTTATCGTCCATAACTTTAAACTGATTGAGGATATTATCATAAAAGCCATCAATATTTATTAGGAAAATTTTTTTTTCAGTTATTCCCAATACTTTCCATGTTAATATCTCTGAAAATTCTTCGAGTGTTCCAACCCCACCAGGAAGAACAATAAAAAAGTCACCAAGTTCATACATTAATTTTTTCCGTTTATGCATATTCTTGACCACATGTATCTCAGTTAGTTTATTGTATACTATTTCCTTTTTTTTAAGCACTTCAGGAATAACACCAACCACTTTACCATTTTTTTCAATTATTTTTTTTGCTAACATACCCATGATTCCAATTTTTGCTCCACCGTAAATCATTCTGTAGTTATTTTTAATAATTATCTCAGAAAGTTTATTTATTTCTTTTATCATGAAATCGTTATTTTTTGGCTTACTTGATCCACAAAATACTGTTACTGATTTTTGCATATTATTAAGTTAATATGAAATTTTTTCGTAACAATTTTTTTTTTAATCGAATTTTCTTAATTATGAAAATTAATCCTTGTTAGTTTATGATGTATTGTAAAAGTATATTTGTGGAATGAACGAAAACGATTCCCTCAAAAAAATAATTTCCCATTGTAAAGCCTTCGGTTTTATTTTTCAGTCGAGTGAGATTTATGACGGGCTTAGTGCAGTTTATGATTATGGTCCTTTAGGGGTTGAGTTAAAAAATAATCTGAAGACATATTGGTGGAAGTCCATGATAAATTTAGAGAGAAATATAGTTGGTTTAGATTCTGCTATTTTTATGGATTCTAAAACCTGGGAGGCATCAGGACATGTCGATGCTTTTAATGATCCATTGATTGACAATAAAGATTCAAAGAAAAGGTATAGAGCTGATGTTTTAGTTGAGAATTATCTTTCAAAAATAGATTCAAAAATACAGAAGGAAATATCTAAAGGAGAAAAAAGGTTTGGTGAAAATTTTGATAAAGAAGAGTATGTAAAAACTAACCCGAGAGTTATAAAATATTCAGATCAATATAATAAGGTTTCTACAAAGCTTGCTAATTTATTATCATCTAGTGACTTGAATGGATTAAAAAAGTTAATTGATGAATTAGACATTAAAGACCCAGTATCAGGTACATCTAATTGGACGGATGTCAAACAATTTAATCTGATGTTTTCTACAGAGGTTGGATCAAATGTTGATAACACAAAAAAACTATACCTGAGACCTGAAACTGCTCAGGGGATATTTGTCAATTTTTTAAACGTAGTTAATTCTACTCGTTCAAAAGTACCATTTGGTATTGCACAAATAGGTAAAGCCTTTAGAAATGAGATTATTGCCAGACAATTTATTTTTAGAATGAGAGAGTTTGAACAGATGGAAATGCAATTCTTTGTAAGGCCAGGGACAGAGTTAGAATGGTATGAGAAATGGAAAGAGATTAGGCTCAAATGGCATCAGTCCTTAGGTCTAGGAAATGACTTATACCGATTTCACGACCACAAGAATCTTGCACATTATGCTAACGCAGCATGTGATATTGAATTCAAATTTCCAATGGGTTTTAAGGAGTTAGAGGGAATACATTCCAGAACAGATTTTGATCTAAAAAAACATCAAGAAAAGTCTAACAAGAAAATGGTCTATTTTGATCAGAAGTCAGGTAGTAGCTTTATACCATATGTTGTGGAAACCTCAATTGGTCTCGATAGATTATTCTTATCTGTACTCTCTTCTTGTTATGTTGAAGAAAAGTTAGATGACGGATCAAACAGGGTATTTCTTAATCTTCCTTTTGAGATATCACCTGTAAAGTGTGCGGTTTTACCTTTAAATGACAAAGATGGGCTTTCTGAAAAGTCTCTTGATATTTTTGATATGTTAAAATATAAATTTAATTGTCAACTGGACTCCAAGGATTCGATTGGGAAAAGGTATAGAAGACAAGACGCAATAGGTACCCCATTGTGTATTACTGTAGATTATGATTCTCTTGAAGATAATTCAGTGACAGTAAGAAATAGAGATAACATGAGTCAAGAAAGAGTTAAAGTTGATAACCTTATCTCTTTTATTGATGATAAAACTTCGTTAATCAACCTATTAAAAAAATCTTCATGATCGATAATATATCGAGTCTTATTCTAGAGAAAAGAAAACTTTTTGTTTTTATAATTCTAATGATAACTGGTTTCATGGCGTATATGAGTCAATTTGTTCAGTTAAACTATGACTTCTCTCAGACAGTACCTGACTCAGACCCTGATATGATATATTACAATGAGTTTAAAGATACTTTTGGTGAGGATGGAAATGTATTTGCCATTGGCTTAAAAGATTCTTCAATCTTTGAGTTGAATAACTTTATTCAATATCAAAACCTGATTGATAATGTCAAAGGAATTGAAGGAGTAAAAGGCGCATTAGGTTTATCAACTTTACAGATCTTAAAAAAAAATACAAAAAATAAAAATTTTGAATTTATTCCAATATTTGAAACAATTCCAAAATCACAAAACGACTTAGACAGCTTACTTAAACTTATTTCAAAACAAAACTTTTATAAAGACAAAATATTCAATAAGCAAGGCGCTATTACCTTACTCATAACTATAGATAAGAAAATACTTAATTCAAACAAGCGAGATGTTCTGATGAAAAGCCTAATTGATGATGGTAATAATTTTCAGGAAAAAACAAAAATCAAACTTCATTATGCAGGCCTGCCCTACTCAAGATATACAATAGCCACAAATGTAAAAGATGAGTTGACCTATTTACTTGTTGCTTCACTCGTCGTTACTGCCGTAATTTTATTTATTTTCTTTAGGTCTCTGGATGCAGTAGTTATACCAGTATTTATTATAGGTATAGTAGTTGTTTGGATTTTTGGGACTTTAGCTTTATTAGGTTACAAAATAACACTGCTTTCTGGACTCTTACCTCCCTTAATTGTTGTGATTGGGATTCCAAACTGTGTTTATATGATCAATTATTACCACTATTCATTTAAAAACTTTTCAGATCAGAGAGATGCATTTAGAAATGTCATCAAGACAATTGGACTCATAACCTTTATTACTAATCTAACAACTGCGGTTGGTTTTTTAGTTTTATCAACAACAGATATAAAAATTCTTACGGAATTTGGTATTATAGCTGGAATAAATGTTGTTGCTACTTTTTTTGTAAGTATTTTTTTACTCCCAACTGTTTATTTGTATTTACCTTCTCCAAAAAAAAGTCAGACAAATTATTTGAACTACAGGTTTATAAACTATTTAATTTCACTTTTTATTTCAATATCATACAACCACAGAAAATCTGTTTTTCTAATATTTACCGTAGTTTTTCTTGCTTCAATATATGGTCTTACTAAAATAAAATCTGTTTCGTATATAGTTGACGATGTTCCATCTGAGAGTTCTCTGATGAAGGACCTTAAATTTTTTGAAAAAAATTTTTCAGGAGTTATGCCTCTCGAGATAGTTGTTGATACAAAGATGAAAAGAGGTGTACAAAATATTAATACACTAAAGAAGGTTGATAACTTAGAAAAGTTCTTATCTGATAAAGATTATGTTTCGTCTCCTATTTCAATAGTTAGCTTCGTAAAGGCATCAAGACAAGCATATTATAATAACAATCCTTTTTATTATTCTATGCCAAATAATAGAGATAAAAATTTTATATTAAGGTATATTGCCGATGGTTACCAAAATAATATTTCAGAAGACAATATATCTAAGTCTTTTGTTGATTCTGTTGGACAAAAAATACGAATATCCCTTAATATAGCTGATCTTGGATCATTGAAATTAGATTCAATAGTAAATAATGTTTTTAAGCCTAAGATTGATGAGCTATTTTCCAACTCAAAGTCGGAGGTTATCTTAACAGGAACAACTCTTACATTTATAAAAGGCATAAATTTTTTAATTGAGAATTTACTGCAGAGTATGCTTCTAGCCTTTCTGATTATAAGTCTAATTATGTCAGCACTCTTTAAGAATATTAAAATGGTTATTATATCTCTAATACCAAATATAATACCCCTATTAATTGCTGGAGGAATTATGGGCTTTTTATCTATTCCATTAAAACCAAGTTCTGCTCTTGTTTTTAGTATTGTTTTTGGTATATCTGTAGACTACTCAATTCATTTTCTTGCAAAATTTAAAAATGAATTAACTAGAAATTCATTGAGTGATTCTATACTGCTAACAATTAACCAGACAGGAAAAAGCATGATTTTCACATCATTTATTTTATTTTTTGGATTTATAATTTTTGCTTTTTCTAATTTTGGTGGAACCATTGTTTTGGGGGTACTTACCTCTATTATTTTATTTGTAGCTATGATAACCAACCTTACTCTTCTTCCTAGTATAATTTTACATTTTTATAAAAAGTAAATAATGAGTAAAAAAAAATTTAATGAAAATACCAACTTGAATCTTTATGATGTAAGTAAGGACATTATTTCTTTCTGGAAAAAAAATAAAATATTTGAGAAGTCAATTGAAAATAGAAAAGATTCAAAAGTATTCTCATTTTATGAAGGACCACCATCAGCTAATGGCTTACCAGGTATTCATCATGTGATGGCAAGGACAGTAAAAGATGTTTTTTGCAGATATAAAACTATTAAAGGATTTAAGGTAAATAGAAAAGGTGGTTGGGATACTCACGGATTGCCTGTCGAATTACAAGTTGAGAAAACATTAGGAATAACTAAAGATGATATTGGCACTAAAATATCTGTAGAAGATTACAATCATCAGTGTAGGGAGGCGGTGATGAGATACAAAGAAAAATGGGAGGAACTTACGGAGAAGATAGGTTTTTGGTTAGATGTTGATGATGCCTATATAACATTTGAGAATAATTATATCGAATCTGTTTGGTGGTCAATTAAAGAATTATACAAAAAAGGTTTACTATACAAGGGTTATACTATACAGCCCTATTCTCCTGCTGCGGGTACAGGTCTAAGTTCACATGAGTTAAATATGCCCGGAGCATATAAGGAGATTAAAGACACATCACTGACTGCCCAATTTAAGATTAAACCAAATAAAGATTCAATTGGACTTTTTGGGAATGACGACATATATATTTTGGCCTGGACTACAACTCCATGGACTCTGCCAGCTAACAACGGACTAGCTGTTGGTAAAAAATTAAATTATGTTCTTGTTGAGACTTTTAATAAATATACCAAAGAGAAAATTAAGGTAATACTTGCAAAAGAGTGTATCAATAAGTTCTTCTCCATGGAAAATTGTGTTGAGGGAGAAGTCCAATATATTGAAAATAAATTAGAATTTAAGATAATTAAAGAGATTAAAGGATCTGAATTATGCGGCCTTGATTACCATCAATTATTACCATATATTAAAATTGAAAAGCCAGCATTAACAATAATCCACGCTGATTTTGTTTCAACTGAAGAGGGAACAGGTATTGTTCATATTTCTTTAACATTTGGTTCAGATGATTTTATAGCATCCAAAAAAAATGAGATGCCCGGAGTGTTTGTTGATGATGAAAATGGTGATCAAATACCAATTGTTGATAGGAATGGAAAGTTTGTAAAAGAAATAAAAGACTTTGCTGGATTGGAAGTTAAAAACTTTTCTGATAAACCTTCAGATGATTTAACTACAGATGAAAAAATTTCAATAAAGCTCAAAAAAGAAAACAAAGCCTTTGATGTTAAAAAATATGTCCATAGTTATCCCCATTGCTGGAGAACTGATAAACCCATACTTTATTATCCGTTAGAATCTTGGTTTATTAATACAACAAAATTGAAATCCGAATTTATATCAAAAAATAAAAAAATTAATTGGCAGCCAGAATCTACGGGTACTGGAAGGTTTGGTAATTGGCTTGAAAATTTAGTTGATTGGAACTTAAGTAGATCAAGATACTGGGGAACTCCTCTGCCAATTTGGAGAACAGAGAATGGACAAGAAGAAAAATGTATTGGGAGTATTAATGAGTTAAGGACTGAGGTAGAAAAATCTTGCAAAGCAGGATATATGAAACAAAATTTAGCAGAGGATTTCGATTTACATAGACCATATGTTGACGATATTATTTTAGTATCTGAAAATAATAAACCTATGTATAGAGAGAAAGATATTATTGATGTCTGGTATGATTCCGGTGCTGTACCATTTGCACAGTATCATTATCCATTTGAGAATGAGGATTTTTTCAAAGATATGTTTCCTGCTGATTTTATTGCAGAAGGTGTAGATCAGACAAGGGGGTGGTTTTTTACTCTTCACGCTATATCCATCATGTTATTTGGTAAATCAAGTTTTAAAAATGTAATATCTAACGGTCTTGTATTAGATAGAGATGGGAATAAAATGTCCAAGAGATTAGGGAATGCTGTTGATCCATTTGAGACCATAAAAAAATATGGACCAGATGCAGCTAGATGGTATATGATGGTAAATTCTAACCCTTGGGATAATTTAAAATTTAATGAGGATGGTATTGCAGAAGTTTCTAGAAAGTTTTTTGGAACTTTATTAAATACCTATTCTTTCTTTGCATTGTACGCTAATATTGATGAGTTCACGGGTTCAGAATCTATAATTTCCTATTCGAAAAGGACTTTTGATGATAGATGGATCATAAGTAAGTTAAACTCATTGAAAAATGAAGTTGATAATTCCATGGAAAGGTATAACCCTACTAAAGCAGCTAGGTTAATAAGCGATTTTTTAAATGATGATTTAAGTAATTGGTATGTAAGATTAAATAGAAAAAGGTTTTGGGTAGGTGATTTGACTGAGGATAAATTAATGGCCTATCAAACTCTTTATGAGTGTTTGAAAACAATTTCAGTTATTTCATCTCCATTTATTCCATTTTTTTCTGAAAGATTATATAGTGATTTATGCTTATTTTCAGGTGGGCCTGAATCTGTGCATCTAGTCGACTTCCCTGAATCTAAATTAAACCTTATTTCTGAGGAGTTAGAAAGAAAAATGTTATACGCACAAAAAATATCCTCCCTTGTCCACTCGATTAGAAAAAAAGAAAGACTTCGTGTTAGGCAACCCCTTTCAACAATAATCATTCCTGTTGACTCGGTGAAAAAAGAAAAAGAGATAATGGCTGTCTCCGAGATAATTTTATCGGAGGTCAATGTCAAAAAAATAAAAGTAGTGCGTGATAACTCAAATGAAATTTTTGTAAAAAAGGTAAAACCAAATTTTAAGTTGTTGGGAGCTATTCATGGACCTAATATGAATTTTGTTTCAAAAAAAATCTTCTCCATGTCTGCTGAAGATATCACCGAAATTGAGAACAAAGGGTCTATCGATATAACTTTAGAAAATGGAGTCTCAGTTAATATTCTTTTGGAACAAGTCGAAATCACATTTGGTGATATTAAAGGTAAATCAGTTGCGACCAATGAGTTATTTACTATCGCTTTGGACACTGAGTTAGATGAAGATCTTTTAGGTGAAGGAGTATCGAGAGAATTTATAAATAAAGTTCAAAATGAAAGAAAGAATATTTCATTAGATGTAACTGATAAAATTAGTATATATATTAATAAATCATCATCATTTATATTTGAATCCCTAATGAAACACAAGACATTCATTTGTAGTGAGACTCAGGCTCTAGACTTTAGAATTATTGATGAAATTATTACATCGAATAAAGTTGAATTTGATTTGGGTAGAAAAATGGATAAAGATTCAATTTGTTTTAAAATATCCAAGTCATAGAGCGATGAAAAAAAATACAATTTTCTTAATTATATCTCTAATTTTTTTAGATCAATTGACAAAAGTTTTGGTCCATTTCAATATGCCTTTATATTCTGAGATACCACTTATAGGAGATTTTATCAAGCTGTATCACATACAAAATCCTGGGATGGCTTTTGGAATTAATTTCGATTTTAAATACACAAAATTAATTTTGTCTCTATTTCGATTGATAGCGTCTTTTTTCATTGGTTTTTATCTTTTTAAAATTTTAAATAAAGGTACAGATAGACTTATTATAATAAGTGTAGCTCTTATCTTTTCAGGTGCAATTGGAAACGTTATAGATAGTGTATTTTATGGCTTGATATTCAATAATGCTCCAGAATCGTCACCTTTTAATATTTTTTATGGTCAGGTAATTGACATGATTTATGTAGATATTTGGGAGGGTTATGTTTCATCATGGATACCACTGATTGGAGATTCTTATCTTTCATTGTGGCCGGTATTTAACCTAGCAGATTCCTACATTTTTATTGGAGTATCTATATTATTAATTTTTAGGAAGGACTTTTTACTTCAGAGCTAGTAGAAAACTATATCCTGAACTTTGTTGTGCTTAGAAACAATCTTTTTTAGTAAGTTTTTCTTATTATTTTCTAATTCATTCCTTAGAGGTGATGAATTAACTTTTATAAAAACTATTTTTTCTTCTGAAATAGAAACTTTTTCGGTTCTATCCTGAATCAATTTATTTGTTATTTCATTCCATGTATTGAGAATTTCAATACTATCTATTTTCCCACTTAATTTTTTAGAGTTATAAACTTCAGAGGTTAATTCACGAATTGAAAGTGTCTTTGATTTTCTAGGTTTTTTCATTTTCTAATTCAATTATATTTATGTCTTTTGATATTTTTACCTTATCTAATCTCTCGTGAACTGAGTCAGATATAAATATCTGTTTAAAAATTTTTTCTTTCAAATACTTATTTAATAATTCAATTCTTTTATTGTCGAGCTTATGGTATATGTCATCAAATAATATTATAGGATTATTTTCTGACTTTTCTTTTAAAATAAGATACTCACATATTTTTAAACTTATTATAAAAATTTTTTGTTGGCCCTGTGACCCGTACCTTTTAATTAATCTGTCATCTTGATAGAAAATATAATCATCATTGTGAATACCAATTGACGTTTTCTTAGTGTAAAAATCACTTTCTAATTTTTTATCAAAATCAACCAGGCTCAGATCAGATTTAACATTTGTTGAATATTCAATACTAAATTTTTCTCTTGATAATTTATTTGATACGGCTAAAATATTGCTGTTTAATTTTTTTATTACAGTATTCCTCACATTATTAATGAAAAAATTTAATTCAATTAATTTCTCATTATATGTCTTAACAATATCCTCATCAACATCTCTTAGGTGTTGAATTCCTTTCAAGTATACGTTCCTTTGTTTTAACGTTCTCTTGTAATCAACTAATTTGTTTAGATATTTTATATCAATCTGAGATATTAAAGTATCTAAAAACTTTCTTCTTGAGTCACTAAAACCCCTAAGTAAGTTAATATCTAGTGGCTTAACAAAAACGATAGGAATCTTACCTATATGCTTTTTCAAGGATTTATATAAATTATTGTTTTCAAATAATTTCTTTCCAGAGTTACTATCATAATAACATATATATGAATTACTGTTTGAATAGAATCCTTCTATTCTAAAAGATTTCTGTTTTTTTCTGATATTTTCATCGTCTTTCGTATTTATAGCACTTTTCCCTAGCGATAAATAGTAGATTGCGTCAAGAAGATTTGTTTTTCCTACACCATTTTCACCAAATAAATAATTGATTCCATCTATGAAGCTCGCCTTATAGGTCTTGTAATTTTTAAAATTATTAATCAGTATTTTATCAATATGCATTTATATTTGTGCTGAATTAAAATAAACTTAAAACTAATTCAGTTTTTTTTGAAAAATAAGATATGTCAGCTGTAAAAGAAAAAAAATCAAATAAGACAAAGTCAAGAGAGGAATTTGACTCTTCAACATACTTATACTGGTTAAAGTCAATGTTGCTAATGAGGAGGTTTGAGGAGATGGCGGGGAGACTTTATGGTCAACAAAAAATTCGTGGATTTTGTCATTTATATATTGGTCAGGAAGCATGTGTATCAGGGTGTGTTTCTGCATTAAAAGAAGGAGATAAGTACATTACTTCATACAGAGATCATGCTCATCCACTGGCCTTAGGAACAAATCCAGACAAGATTATGGCTGAATTATTTGGTAAGGTAACAGGTGTTTCTAGAGGGAAGGGGGGGTCCATGCATATGTTTGATAAAGAAAAACATTTTTTTGGAGGCCATGGAATCGTTGGTAACCAAATACCTATTGGTGCTGGAATAGCATTTGCAGATAAATATAAGAAGAATGATAATGTTTGTCTAACCTACCTTGGAGATGGCGCTCTGAGAATTGGAGCATTTCATGAAGCTGTTAATATTGCTATGTTTTTAAAACTTCCAGTTATTTTTATTATTGAAAATAATGGATACGCGATGGGTACATCAGTAAGTAGAACCTCAAATGTAACAGAGCTTTATAAGTCTGGCTTATCTTACGATATACCATCAGAGCCAGTTGACGCTATGAATGTTGTAAAGGTTCATCGTGCAATATCAAAAGCTGCTAAAAGAGGTAGAAATGGAGAAGGACCAACCTTACTTGAATTTAGAACCTATAGATTTAAAGGTCATTCAATGTCTGACCCAGCAAAGTATAGAACAAAAGAGGAGTTAGAACACTATAAGGATAAAGATCCTATTGAACAGGTTAAAAGTATGATCTTAAAGAAAAAAATTCTTACAAATGACGAGATAAACAATATCGATCAGGCGATAAAAGACCAAGTAAAGAAGTCTGTTGAGTTTTCCGAAAACTCACCTTATCCTGATAAGGAGGATGTTTTTTCAGATATATATGTTCAAAAAGATTATCCTTTTCTTAAAGAATAATTATTTATGGTAAAAATAAGAAAACCAAAGAAAGAAAATAAGGAGGTTATTCCAGTTGATAACCCTGAGGTTATTCAAGAGGGTATCTCTAAAGCGGAGGAATTTATCACAAAAAATAAAAATTTACTTTATTTGGTAACTGGTATAATTCTTGTTCTATTTATTTCTTTTACCGCATTTAATTTTATTCAAGACAGTCAAAATAGTGAGGCTCAAGAAGAAATGTTTCAAGCTGTATACTATTTTGAGCAGGATAGTCTTGTTAAGGCATTAAACGGTGATGGCAATAATTATGGCTTTCTTGAAATTATTGATGAGTACGGTTTTTCTGAAGCAGCTAATCTATCACACTATTATGCTGGCGTTTCTTATTTAAAGCTTGGAAATTATAATAATGCAATATCTTATTTAAATTCTTTTTCATCATCGGACCTTTTATTACAAGCAAGAGCATACTCGTTAATTGGTGATTCATATGTTGAATTACAAGATTACGAAAGTGCAATAAAATATCTTAAACTTGCATCCTCAGAAAATCCCAATGAATATTTTACTCCAAAATACCTGACTAAATTGGCTTTGGTCTACGAGAAAATAAATGATCTCAATTCAGCTCTTGATTGTTATGAGCAAATAATTGATGATTTTAAGGACTCACCTGAGTATCAAATTTCACTTAAAAATAAATCCAGGCTCGAAGGACTTATATAATGGGTAGCAGTCTAATACTTGATAATAACTTCGATAATTTGAACCTTTCCTCCCTTAGAATAGGTATTATTCAGGCAGAATGGAATTCACAGATTACTGATTTATTAATGATGTCTTGTAGAAATTATTTTTTAGAAGTTGGAATTGATGATAAAAATATAATAACGAGAAAAGTTCCCGGAAGTATGGAGTTAGTATACGCTTCTAATCATATGCTTATTAATCATGATGTTGATGGCATTGTAACTCTTGGATGTATTATTAAGGGAGAAACAGATCATGATAAACATATTGCAAATGCTGTATCTAACGGTTTGGTTTCGGTCTCCTTAAGTCATAACAAACCTATTTCTTTTGGTTTATTAACTACTAATAATCATAATCAAGCTATATCAAGAGCAGGAGGGAATAAAGGAGATAAAGGGAAGGAATCAGCCTACACTTTACTTAAAATGTTAGACTTAGTTTGACCTTAAGATATAAGGTTAGTTTGAATTATATATGCAACAGCACCGAAAAAATATCCCACTACCGCATATATTGAAATTCTTTTAAGGTACCAGAAAAACGGTATATTTTCAAGTCCCATAATTGCTACACCTGCTGCAGAACCAATTATTAAAGCACTTCCTCCTGTACCTGCACAATATGCTAAAAACTGCCAGAATAAACCATCTTGAGCAAAGAAACCATCGCCCCCTATTTCGAGGGGATACATTCCGATTGCTGCAGCTACTAAAGGTACGTTGTCTACTATTGCAGATAATAGTCCTATAATTAGTCCAATTGTATATACTCCATTTTCTGTGTCTGTACCAATTTCGTTATCAAGAAATGTTGCCATTTGTCCTAACTGTCCTGCTGCCTGTAAGCTACCTACAGCAAGTAAGATACCTAAGAAAAATAGTAGTGTTGGCACATCCATCTTTTCAAGAGCGTGATATGCTGAGAAATATCTTTTATCTTCTTTATTATCTTTTCTGTGTAACAAATCAGTTAAAAGCCAAAGGAAACCAAGACTTAACATCATTCCCATAAAAGGTGGGTAGTGAGTTACTGATTTGAAAGCTGGAACAAAAAGTAGTCCGGCTACTCCACTGTAGAAAACAATGTTTCTTGTTCTATCAGTGGTATGGTGTGAAACCTCCATCTTATCAGTATCCGGTCTTTCAAAAGTTCCTTTTACTTTAGGAGACATAATGATGAGTGGAACAATAAGACAAACTAGACTAGGCATAATTAGTTTAGTTATCACCTCATAAGTTGTAATTTGATCACCAATCCATAACATGGTAGTTGTGACATCACCAATGGGAGACCAAGCTCCTCCTGCATTAGCAGCAATGATTATCATTCCAAGAAAAAACCACCTATCATTCTGATCTGCAATAAATTTTCTTGTCAAAGAAACCATAATAATGGATGTTGTCAGATTGTCAAGAAGGGCTGAAAAGAAAAATGATACAAATCCGAGAATCCAAAATAGCTTTAGTTTACTTGTTGTTTTTATTCTATCTGTAACAACCCTAAATCCACCGTGGATGTCAATAATTTCAACAATTGTCATTGCACCCATTAAGAAGAAAAGAATACTAGATATCTCTGATAAAATTTCAAATAATTGAACTTCTGTTACGTAGTGCTGAATTATTTCTTTTGTAGATTTCCCAATACTTTCTGAGGTTTCAACTATTTCATCAGGATAGATATTTGTAAATTCTGTTTCGGCATAATTTTTTATTTTGTCGAGTTGAACAATCTCTTCTTTACCAAAAACATAAATTGTCCAACAAAGGATCCCAGTAATTAACGCTATTGCAGCTTTGTCAACTTTGAGTTGATGTTCAATAGTAATGCAGGCATAACCTATGACAAATACAACAACCATTAATTCGTACATATCAGTATAAATTTAATTTAAATATAGATCCTGAGGAAGATGAGGAACTAGATCCAGTAACACTTTTGTTAATGTTTTCTAATCCTAAATATCTCAATAATCCTAAATATCCAAAAATTATTGCTTCTTTAAAAGAAATAATATCATTATTTGGAACGACAAAATCGTTATTGAGTTTATTTATTGAGTTTATTTTTTTTATTAGGTAATTATTATATGTCCCTCCTCCTGTTAGCAACACTTTACTCTTCTCTTTATTTATGCTTTTATTAATTTGATACGCTATATGATTTGTAAATGTATTTAAAATATCCTCTGAAGAATAACCAGTGAGTAGCGGAAAGAAATTTTTTTCGATGTAGTTAATGTCTAAACTTTTTGGACACTTTAATTGATAATAATTTAATTGATTAAGTTTTTCTAGTAAAGAATTTATTTTATTTCCATTAGAAGCGAGCTCACCATTTTTATCAAATGGTAATCCACTTTTTTTTGCGTATTTATTCAAAACAATATTTGCAGGACATATATCATAGGCTGACAGTTCATTAGAATACAGCTTTGAGACATTTGCAATACCTCCGATGTTTATGCAGTAATCGTATTCTCCAAATAGCTCTTTATCTCCACAAGGCACAAGTGGAGCACCTTGCCCACCCATAAGCACGTCCAGTTCTCTAAAATTACTTATAACATCAATTTTTGTTTTGTAGTTTATTATTAAGGGGTTGCCTATTTGTAGTGTTATTTTTTCTGATGGATTATGTAAAACAGTATGCCCATGAGTTGAAATCAGTATTGGTTTAATTGCATTTTTTTTTATAAAATTCAATAATTTGTCCGCAGTAAATTCTCCTAATTCAATGTCTAGTTTTTTTAAATCGTAAGAGTTAAGGTGAGAGCATCCTAAAAGTTTTTTATTGAGAGTATTAGTGTAGGGTACAAACTCTGACTTATTTAAACTGTATTTCCAAACCTTATTTTCTCTCCAAAAAGAACAGTAAGCAATATCTAAACCATCACACGAAGTACCTGACATTGTCCCAATAACATTGAATTTTTTTGTTTTCATGTCTTTGCTTTAATTTTTTATTTACGAGTTAAAGAATGCATCTTTGCATTCAATTAATTTCTAATATTAGCTCAATGCGAGTAAAAGTTTTTTGTTTGTTTCTAATTTACTTTTTTTTCGAATATAAAGTATCATATTCACAGGTTACTACGCCTTTTAGTTCTTTAATACCTGTTGGAGAAATCTCAGATAATTCCTTTGCAAATAATTTATCTATGGGAGGTTTAGGTATCAGTAATGGTTCATATTGGCATCTTAATAATCAGAACCCTGCCGCTCTAGTTTATAATAGATTTACAACTTTTGAGATGGGCGTCGCTTCTGATATCAGGCAGATTGTAAATAATCAGTCTAAGGATGTCGTAGGGAATGGAAATATTAATTATTTGGGTTTTGGGTTTCCAGTAATTAAATCAGGCAAATGGACTTCTTCCTTTGGATTCAATCCATTCAGTAACATGAATTATAAATTATTCTCACAAGATATTGTGTATAATGTTGATGGAACTCCAACATCATCTTTAGTTACGTACAATTATGATGGTTCAGGCGGCTTAACGGAAATATATCTTTCAAACGGGTTTAAGGTAACTGATAAATTATCTTTAGGTATCAAGGCGACTTATATTTTTGGTAAAGTTTCAAGTAATATTTCATCATCAATATCTAACGAACCTCAATTTTATTCCAATTACTTTGAAGAGTCTAGCTATAACGATTATTCATTAATGACAGGTTTGTTTTATAGAAAAGAGATAAATGAAGATAAATTTTTAAAGATTGGATTAATTTACGATTTGAAAACATCTCTTGAATCTTCAACATTCTCTCAGCTTGAAAGAAGAATTCCTAATTCGTTGAATGTGTTGGTTATTGATACAATTGCTAATGATATATCAAGAGAGTATATAATACCAAAAAATTATGGATTTGGTATTTCTTATGAAATTTTAGATAGATTATCTTTTGGAATTGATCTTAGATTTCAGCCATGGAAAGAGAATTCGGGTTATGAAGGTCAAGATAACTCATACAAGAACTTTCTTCAAATATCCTCAGGTTTTGAGATAATACCAGATGCTGAAGATGTTAATAGTTATTTTAAGAGAGTAACTTATAGAGGAGGTCTATTATTTAAAAGATATCCATATTTAATTAATGGTGAAGAAACAAATAACATAGCAGCTACGTTTGGTTTATCACTTCCTGTTGGATCAATTTCAAGAATTAACCTTGGTTTTGAGATCGGTAAGCGAGGTAGTTTAAATAAAACCTTAGCAAAAGAGAATTACCTTAAGTTTATCATAGGAAGCTCAATTAATAACATTTGGTTTATTAAGAGAAAATTTGATTAAATTTAACTATGAGAAACTTACTAATTTTATTTTTTGTTATTTCATGTAATACCTTCGTTTTGGCTCAGCCTGGATGGAATTGGCCTGAGGACAAGGCTACTGCCGAGGAAAAAAATGTTCTCTACACGGATTATCTAAAACAAGGTAACTGCCAAATGGCAATTGAGCCTAACAGATGGCTAATCAAAAACGTTCCTGGCTTACATGTATCTATATACCAAAATGCAGTTAAAATTTTAAGATGTCTAATTGATGTAGAGGAAGATGCTACTAAGAAAAATCAATTAATTCAAGAAGCTTTATCGGTTTTTGATAAAAGAATTGAAAACTTTGGAAGAGAAGCTTATGTTAAAAATAGAAAAGCAACCTTCGCATATACATTTTACAGGTCTGATAAAACTCAATATGAAAATCTTCATAATATGTTTATGGAGGCAATGAAACTTAATGGTAATAAATTAGGAAATAGTAATATTGTTGCATGCATGGATATTTGCAGAAAGCATAAACTAACTTCTAAAACTATATCAGACGATGAAGTATTAAATATATATGATGAATTATCTAAAATAGTTTCATTTAAATTGGCCAACGATCCAAAAAATACTGATAGGCTTAGAAGATATCAGGATAACCTTGATAAACTCTTAACCGCAACAATTACAGTTGATTGTAATTTTGTTGAGAATACTTTAGGTCCAAAACTTAGTGAAATAATTGATTCACCTTCTGATGAAATAGTTGAGACTGATTATGAAAATTTAAACCCTGTTGAGGGAACCTTATACTCTGATGAAGCATTAAACCTTGCAAAAAAAATATTTCAACTTAGTATAACTGGAAAATGTACATCATCTGAAGTTGCATTATCAGCCGCTAAAATTATGTTCACAAATGAAAAAGATTTTGCTATTGCAAAATTCATAGCAGGTAGAGAATTATCATCTAAAAATTATGAAAGTGCCTTAGAATATTATGATGGCGCTTTGTCTTCTACTGAAGATTTGAAACAAAAATCTGAGATATACCTAAATAAGGCTCAACTTTATGCTCTTATTGGCAACAAAATAAAATCTAGAGATAATGCTAGGATGGCCATATCCTCAGATAAAGATAATTCGGATGCTTATAAGCTGATCGGTAATCTTTACATGGCTTCGTATGAAGATTGTAAGGGTGGTAAAAGTAGAGTTAATGATAGGTTAGTTTTTATTGCAGCGTATAACATGTACAGGAGAGCTGGATTAGGAGATAAAGCTAGTCAAGCTAAAGCTCAATTTCCTTCAATGGAAGAAATATTTAATGAGAATCTTGAAGTCGGTGAATCTTTAAATACAGGTTGTTGGATAAATGAGAATGTTACTTTAAGTAAAAGAGAATGAAATTTAATATTGACGATTTTATTTCAAGTGTACCTGTTCTCAGGCTCTTTGCAAAAAACCTTGCCCTAAATGCAGGAATAGCGTTCGTTATTCAGGACTTCCTGATCCCACTATATTCCAACTACATTTTTGATATTGTTTCAGTTTTATTGACAGTTGGAATTTTATCATTTTTTTACTGGATATTTATTTTCAAAAAGAAAAGTAAAAATTATGCTCACTTTTCACTTCAAATTTCATTAGTATGTTTGATTTTTGCTGTAATGGTTGGTGCGCTTAGTTCAGTTTCAAAGGCTTTTTCTTCTGACGACAGAGGTATTTTAGCGTCCAATGTAGATTTTGTGGCTGATTTACAAGACAATACAAATATATACGATGAGAAGATCAGCTCTTTGGGTAGAGATATTTCAAGAGTATCCAGTCAGTTTTCTGAGCTTCAGTCAGATCTTTCCTCATTATCAGAGCAAATAGCATCTCAGATTTCTGATGATGGATCAGTACTAGATAATGAAGAATTTCTAGAGAAGATATCAACACTGATTGATGAAAAAAATTTACAAGCAAGTGGAGAACCAAATTCAGAAGAATCTGACGAGGTAGTTCAATTAAGAAAAAATCTCGATATTGCCACAGAATTATTGAGGCAAGTAACTTTAGCAAACGTAAATCTTCAGAAAAAAGAAGTAGATAACACCCCAACCTTTGATGATCTTAGTGCTGATAGCATTGTTTTTTATATTGGAGAGCTAAAAAATGACATTAATGATTTAAGAAATTTTTCTCTCCAGCTGCTTGCAAATACAGCACTTGCAGATACTAGATCTGAATTAAATACTTTCAAGAATGAAACAAAAAAAGATTTGGAAGATCTCAAAGAGTTTACTTCTCTTGAAATCGAAGAAATTAAAAAAATTGCTGAGGAAATTTTAAATGTTGAAAGGAAAGGTGGCAATAACAGAGCTAATAATAATTTATCAAAAGAATTAAAAGATCTTTCAAAAGCAATTGAGAAAGGTAATGTAAATCAGACGTATTCATTTGATGATGATTACCTTGAGGAAATAGTTGAAACTTATCAGCAGATTGTTGAAAAAATTGATAATAACCCAATTCAGAATGACATAAAAGAAATTAAAGAAGAATTAGCCAATCTTTCTTCAACTGGTGGATCATCATCTAGTCTTCCTGATCCTTCTAACAACATTAGTGTCCCTACTGGCTCGCAGAATCTTGATAATTCAGGTATATCTGAGCTAAAGTATTACATAGTTGAGTTGATGAAAGATCAAAATGAGATAAGACAGATTGTTAAAGATTTAAGAGATATTCTGGAAGAAAAATCTGATGATTAAGATTTTTTATTTATCATTTTTAATTAATTTATTTTACTTATCATCCTGTAACATAAAAAGTGAAGAGATTGGTAAAAGTCCTATTGAATATTCGGGGCCTCAGTTAGAGGTAAATAATTTAAACACCTCATTTTCAGACTCAGCTATGTTGAGATTTAATCTTAAAGCTAATTTATATCAGGTCTTCAATGATGGTAAAGAACTTTATCCTGATGGGTTAAACATGGATATTTACTCTAGAGAAAAAAAAAATATAACTGCAAAATTTTCTGCAAATTATGTAGTTAGGAATTCAGAGGAAAATTTTTATCGTGCCGAAGGAAATGTAATACTATATAATTTAGTTACTGAAAATGAACTTAGGACAGAGGAGCTTTTCTGGTATCCTAATGAAGAAAAGTTTTCAACAAATAAATTTGTGACAATAAAATCTGATAATGAAATTCATTCAGGAGAAGGCATGGTCTCAAATCAAGATTTTACAAGTTATGAAATATTAAAACCCTCAGGTATTATTGAAATTGATGAAAATTAAATTCTTTAAATTATCACTTGCTATTTTTTTTATAACATTTGGTCTTTTTAAACTCTTTGACGTCGGTATTGTGGAATCATATGTATATTTTATGATAGGTTCAATTTTTTATTTTTTATTTAAGTTATCTAAATAGATGTTAGAATACCAATCCCAAATTTTACTGATAATAACATGTCTTTTATTTTCTGGTTTTTTCTGTGGTCTAGAGATTGCTTACATTTCAAGAGATAAGTTAAATTTTGAAATAAAATCTTCACCCAAAAGTTTTTTTGGAAAAATATTTAATATTTTAAATACAAGGAGTTCAGAGATAATAGCTTCACTCCAGATAGGTATTAACTTATCTTTAGTCATTTATGGAATTGTTATGGCTGATTTTTTGGAGCCACTTTTAATTGCATCTCTGCCAAGTATTGTAAATAACGATTTAACCATTTTATTAGTCCAGACAATTATCTCTACAATCATTGTTTTAGTTACTGCTGAGTATATCCCAAAAAGTATCTTTATGATAAACCCAGACAGGTTAATATCTACTTTTTCAATTCCATTAATTTTAATATATTTTATTTTTTTCCCTATTGTTAAGGTTGTAATTTTTATTATTAAATTTTTAATTGAGGACGTCTTAAAACAACCATATTCTGATGAAAAACCGGTTTTTAAGATAACAGATCTAAATGAATATATTAAAAAAGTAGTTGTTTCAGATGAGGAGATTCAAACAAAAAATGTTTCAGAATTTTTTAATAATGCCTTAAACTTAAAGGCGGTCAAGGTCAGAGATTTTATGGTTCCCAGGACTGAAATAATAGCAATTGATGAAGAAGATTCTATTAATGATTTGAAGAAGATAATTAGTAAAACAGGATATACAAAAGTTATTGTTTACCAATCGTCAATTGATAATGTAATAGGTTATTGTCACGGACTTTCTTTATTTACTAACCCAAATAAAATCAATGACATATTAAAACCAATTCATTATGTAAATGAGACCAACCTAGCTAGCGATCTGCTTCTTAAGTTTATTTCAGATCAAATAAATATTGCAGTTGTGATTGATGAGTACGGAGGAACCTCTGGTATAATAACATTGGAGGATATAATTGAAGAAATTTTTGGAGAAATAATTGATGAATTTGATGAACTTGACTTACTAGAAGACAAGGTTGATGATAATTCATTTAATTTTAGCGCTAGGTTAGAGATTGATTACTTGAATAGTAAATATGACTTAAATATTCCCGAAGGTGAATACGATACCTTAGGTGGATTAATTCTAAATTATACTAGAGAAATACCTAAAAAAAATGAAAAAATCGAATTTGATAACTTTTCAATTAAAATTTTATCGATTAATAACAATAGAGTTGATAACGTATTTTTCAGAAAGAATTAAAATAATTAATAATTAAAATTTAATTTTGCTTCCCTAATAAAATGTTATGGCTATAATTAGTACTTTAAGAGATAAAGGTGGAAAGTTCCTTGTATTTGTTGTGGGGTTCTCTATTGCTGCATTTGTACTTGGTGATATCTTGGGGCCTAACAGCTCCTTAATAGGTCAAAATAGAAATATCGTTGGAAGTATAAACGGTGAAGAAATTGACCTAGTAAGGTTCAACGCAGTTTATGAAGAGCTTACCTATAATTTCTCACTAAACAACGGTCGTTCACCAACTCAACAAGAAGTTTCTGAACTTAGGGATCAGGCCTGGGAAAGGTTAATTAACGACATTAGCTATGTTGAAGAATTCAATAAGATTGGCTTGACAGTAACGGACAAAGAATCTGTTGATATGGTTCAAGGAAATAATATTCATCCAATGATAATTCAAGCTTTTTCAGATCCTTCAACAGGTAGTTTTAATAAAGATAATGTTATAGGGTATCTTCAAAATCTTTCAAACCAACCTGCTAATCAACAACAAGCATGGTTCTCTTTTGAGTCGAACCTTAAACCAATGAGACTTAGAACCAAATATGACAACCTAATTGCACAATCTACCTATTACAACTCATTAGACGCTGAGGCAGAATATTTCAATACCTCCTCACAAATAGATCTTGCATATTTTTATATACCTTTTTTCGCTGTTAGTGATACACTTTTTGATGTTTCAACGAATGAGATGAGGAGTTATCTTAACAAAAACAAATCTGATTATAACCAAGACGAGACAAGATCGATTGACTACGCATTCTTCTCTGTACAACCATCTGCTGAAGATTCAACTTTCTTTGAAAATGAAATAAATGATATTAGATCAAATTTAATGTCTTCAAACATTATTGATGACTCTACCTATGCAGTTATAAATTCAGATAGTTTTAATCCTTATATTAAATTCAATCCTGATGAGTTACCAACTGATTTAGTCGGTAAAGATGTGGGATTTATAACAGAGCCTACATACGAAAATGGATCTATATCTATTAAAAAATTATCTAAAATAGATCAGGATGCACAAGAAAAGGCAAGGGCAAAGCATATTCTATTAAGATTTGACGATTCGAATAAATCTACAGTTAGAACTGAAGCTAACAGAATATTAAATTTATTAAGATCAGGAAGTGATTTTGAAGAGACAGCGAGAACTTACAGTCAGGATGGATCTGCTTCAAATGGCGGTGATTTAGGTTGGTTTACTGATGGAATGATGGTTAAACCATTTCAAGATGCTGTATTTTCAAGAAGAAGATCTGGATTAATTCCGAGAATTATTGAAACAGATTTTGGTTTTCATATAATCAACGTAACTTATCCTAAAACCAGGACTTCATACTTTGTTGCAAATATTTCAAAGGATATATTACCAAGTGATAATACAAGAAATAATATTTATAGATCAGCGGAACTTTTTAAGCTAGACATTAAATCTACTGAGGATGTTTTTTCTGATTACTTGAAAGAAAACAATATAATCGGAGGTAATATTAGCGATATTGACAAAAATTCAACTGAGGTTGGAACTATTCCAAATGCACGAAATGTCATCTTGTGGTCATATTCTGACGATAGATATGTTGGTGAAGTCTCTGATGTACTAGAAACGGATGAGGGATATATTGTTGCTCAGATTAATGAGATGAAAGATGAAGGAACAAAAAAATTAGATGAAGTTGAAAATTCAATTAAAAGAAGAATTATAGACGAGAAGAAATACGAATACCTTAAAGAAATTCTTGTCGACTATAGCTCTCTTCAGGATCTGAAGGATAATTCTGGTCTTGGAGATATTTATAGGTCTTCTGGTATAAGCATGACCGAAAACTCACTCTCTAATGTTGGTTTTTCTCCAGAATCTATAGGGACAGCATTTTCAATGCAAGAAGGTGAGTTGACAAGGCCGTTTAAAATAGATGGTGGTGTCATAGTTTTAGGTCTAGAGTCCAAAGTTCTAGCAGATACTTTATCAAATTATGATGACTATAGAAATACCTTAATTCAAACAAATAGATTTAACGTACCTCTTAAGATTGATGATGCTATCAAACATTTCTCAGATATAGAGGACGACCGCTACAAATTTTTCTAGTTTATGTCTAGACTTGAGAGTTTTAAAAATACCCTAGAGGAGGAGTATCAATTTCCGGCTGAATATAAGTTTAAGTTTATTGTTTCATCTGAATCTATTTCAAAGGTTTTACACCTTATTCCAAATTCTGATTATTCAAAAAGAGAATCAAAGAATGGGAAATATACCTCAATTACAATAACAAAAATGATGAATAATGCTGACGAAATACTTTATATTTACGAAAAAGCATCAAAAATTGATGGTATAATATCTCTTTAAATGTGGAAAGAAAAAAATAATAAACTAGAAAAAGATTTCACTTTTAATAATTTCAAAGATGCTCTTGAATTTATTAATAAAGTTGGTGATTTATCAGAAAGGCTCAATCATCATCCCGAAATTTATAACATTTATAATAAAGTAACTTTAAAGCTATCAACTCACGATATGGGAGATATTGTTACTGACAAAGATTATCAACTTTCTTCAGAAATTGACAAAATAAAATGAGTTCAAATTTATGTCTTTCTATCGTTCCAACACCAATTGGGAACTTGAATGATATAACATACCGAGCGATTAAAGTTTTAAAAGATTCAGATATAATTCTTTGTGAAGATACAAGAATATCTAAGAGACTTCTTGATAAATATAGTATTGATAAGCCACTATATTCATACCATATACATAATGAACATAAGGTTGTTGAAAAATATATTCAGTATATCATATCTGGAAAGAAGGTTTCTTTAATATCAGATGCAGGAACTCCTGGGATATCAGATCCAGGATATCTTATAATAAGAGAGTCTATAAAGAAAAATATTGAGATAGATTGTTTACCTGGACCAACCGCTTTTGTTCCTGCACTAATAAACTCCGGTATTTCCTCAGATAAATTTGTTTTTGAGGGGTTTCTACCTAAAAAAAAAGGTAGAATGAGTAGAATTGAATTCTTAAAAGAAGAGAAAAGGTCAATTATTATATATGAGTCACCACACAGAATTAAAAGGTTAATTGAAGAGCTAAAAGCTGTATTTGGAGGTCAAAGATTGGTATCAATATCAAGAGAGTTATCAAAAATACATCAAGAAAATATCAGAGGAACCTTAGATGAAGTTGACAAAAACCTCGAATCAAAAAATATTAAAGGAGAAGTAATTTTAATAATTAATGGTGTATAAAATTATTTTCACTCATTTATTCATGTTCATTTCATTTTTGAGTTTTTCATCTGTGAACGAGGCAAGTAGATTTTCAATAATTACTATTGGTCCTTACGAAGATGAGCTTTACAGTGCTTTTGGACATAGCGGCATTAGATACTATAACAAGAGTACTGGTGAGGATGTTTTTTACAATTACGGAATTTTTGATTTTGATCAGCCCAACTTCTATTTAAATTTTTTGAATGGTAAGCTTTTATATAAAGTTGGAAAGTACAGCTACCCATCTGCTGAGAGGTTTTATCGTAGTCAGGACAGATACATTAAAGAACAAATTTTAAATTTAAATCCACCTGATCAAATCTTACTTTACAATTATTTAGAACAGAATATAAAGCCAGAGAATGCAAATTATCTTTATAATTATGTTTACGACAATTGTGCGACAAAAATTAGAGATATTTTAGAAGAGGTCATAGGGGATAAACTTTCTTACGCTAAGTATGATGAGGTTATATCTTTCAGAAAGCTTATGGATAAGTATCTTGACAATAATATGTGGGGAGATTTAGGTATTGACATTTGCTTAGGACCTGAAATTGATAGTAATATACCTTATGAATCTAAAATGTTTTTACCAGATTATTTATTTGAATCTTTGCAGAGTGCAAAGATAGGAGATACAGTAGATCTAGTATCAGAGACGAATGAGTACATACCATCACAGAATAAATTATATAAAAATATTTTCTCTCCAAATCTTATTTTCTTTTTGCTGTTTATAGTTGTTCTTTTTATCTCTTTTAGACAGATCAAATACGACATATCTTTTCATAAATTTGATTTTTTAATATTTTTTCTGACTGGTTCCGTGGGTTTGTTGTTATCATATCTGTGGTTGTTTACTGATCACCTATCCACATCAAATTTTAACTTATTTTGGGCATTTCCTGTTAATATAATTTTCTGTTTTTTATTGATAACTAATTTTTCAAGAAGGCTTCTTAATTTTTATTTTATTTTATATTCTTCAATATTAATTGCTCTTTTGATTTTGTGGAATATAATACCTCAAAATTTAAATGAAAGTCTGGTATTTTTAATTTTAGCAATTTTAGTTAGAACAACTACAAATATTATATGTTTGAACAGGGCTAAAGCTTAATACTTTTTGCTACCTCTTCACTTGAAAATCCTTTACTCAATAGATGGGAGATGAGTTTATACTTATCTGGATTGCTATGTTTATTAAGATATATCTCTATATTCTTTTCGAGGACTTTGAAATAGTCCGCTTCATCAATGCTGTCTATGCCTTCATTTATTTCAATTTCGTTTAGACCTTTATGAAAAAGGTGTTGTCTAATTTTTATTTTGCCCCATCTATTACTTCTATTTTTTCCTCTTGCAAATGCTTTAGCGAAACGAAGATTGTCTATAGCTCCTAGATCTTCTAGTCTATTAATAACTTTTTGAATTAATTCTTTTTCGTAATTTTTAGATATTAATTTATCTAAAACTTCTTTTTTTGATCTTTCTCTGTAGCCACAAAACCTTAAACTGTATTCTAATGCTTTTCTGTAATCTGGATCTTCATTACTTAACATATCCTTTTCTACTTAGAATACTTTTAATAAATCTTATTTCATTTTCATTGTTGAAAACTTTAAAAGGAAATATTATGTACTGAACTATATTAAGTTTGAAAAGAAACCCGTCCTTAAGAATTTTTACTTTTTTAATAGTTTCCCACTTAATAGGCATGCCTTGTTTGTTATTAATTTTCATCATTAGTTGATTACTAGATATTTCGTAGGATAATCTTTCAAACATATAGCTGCTCTGTTCTACCTGAGTAACTCCAAAGAATTGAATCAACCAAAAAATAATATAAAGAAAAAGGGCAATACTTGATCCAATTATCCACCATATTGATGGGATAAGAAAATTCATTGAACATAATGAGATGTATATTAAAAATACCCACCACTGTTCTTGTAATAAATTAAAGAATCCTTTTTTTATATAAAGACTCTTATCCATTTTAAATTTTTTAGTTCTTACTATCATTCCTTTTGATCAATTTTTATTTCCCTTATTTTATTACCACTCTTTTTTGTATCCACGAATATAAGAATTTTATAAATTTTTTTATCAGATAAATATTCACCTATCACATATGTTAGGCTTGTTCCAGATTTCCCCTTATGAATCATATTGAAGGAATCAATGTCATTTTTATTAAAAAAATCATCTAATAATATTGAGCTTTTATAGCTATTTTCATTATAGGTCTTCCCATCAATGCTAATTTGAATGGATTCGTTAAAATGAGAAATAATTTCATTAGAGTTCATTAGATTAAATGACTCAATAATTCTTTGAAGATTATTATTTTGATTGGAAGTAAAAAAAGTTAAAAGAACAACTTGTATGAACAACATTTGTAAATCTTTTTATTGTAAATATAAATACTTATTAATCAATAATTAATTTTACACATAATGTCGAATAAAGTTATACTTCTTATTATGGATGGCTGGGGCCTGGGAAAAGAATCTGATGAATCTGCAATCTATAAGGCAAATACACCTTTTTATGATAAAGCAATTAAAGTTTTTCCAAATTCAAAACTATCTGCTTCTGGAAAAGATGTAGGCTTACCTGAGGGACAAATGGGAAATTCTGAGGTAGGTCACATGAATATTGGTGCAGGAAGAATTGTAGATCAGGACCTTGTAAGATTAAATAAATCTTTATCAAACGATGGTATTCAAAATAATAAAGATTTTATTTCAAGTGTTCAATCAGCGATCAAAAATAATTCAACCTATCATTTGATGGGGCTTTTTTCAGACGGTGGCGTTCACTCACACTCTGATCATCTATATTACATACTAGATTATCTTAAGAAAACTGAATTATCTAAAATAAGCTTACATCTTTTTACTGACGGTAGAGATTGTAGTCCTAAAGAAAGTTATAATCAACTGTCACAAATGATTGACTATACGAAAGGATCTAAAATATCAATTTCCACTGTCTCTGGAAGATACTATTCAATGGATAGGGATAACAGATGGGAAAGAATAAAATTAGCTTATGATGCTATGGTAAATGGCATAGGAGATTTATCTCATGATATATTGACATCTATAAAAAAATCATATGATGAAAGTATTACTGATGAATTTATTAAACCAATAGTTTGTGTGGATGATAAGGGAAATCCAAAATCAAGGATAATGGATAATGATATTGTTTTTTGCTTCAATTACAGGTCAGATAGGATGAGACAGATTACAAGTGTTTTAACTCAGGTAGACATGGTTGATTATGGTATGAGTAAAATAAATTTGAATTATTTAACCCTTACTCAATACGATCAATCTTTTCATAATGTATCAGTACTTTTTGGTAAGGAAAATATTAAAAACACTTTAGGTGAAGTATTATCAAAAAAAAATAAAAGACAGCTTAGAATTGCTGAAACAGAAAAGTATCCTCATGTTACTTTCTTCTTTTCTGGGGGTAGGGAGAAAGAATTCGATCTGGAGAAGAGGATACTTTGTCCATCTCCTAAGGTTGCAACCTATGACTTAAAACCAGAGATGAGTGCAATTGAGGTTTCAAATAAATTTATTTTCGAGGTTGAGAATAAGTCTTTTGATTTTGCATGTTTAAACTTTGCTAATCCAGATATGGTAGGTCACACTGGGAATTTTGATGCTGCAGTCAGAGCTTGTGAGGTTGTTGATAAAGAAGTATCTAGAATCGTTGATGCAGCTACCAAAAACGGATACACAATATTACTTACTGCTGATCACGGAAATGCTGAAAAGATGATTAATGATAATGGGTCTCCGCACACTTATCATACAACAAATCTAGTTCCATTCATCATAATCTCTGATAATAAATTTATTCCTAAAGATGGAAAGCTTGGTGATATTGCCCCAACAGTTCTTAAAATTATGGGTGTCGATATACCAAATGAGATGTCTGCAAATGTTCTTATATAAAAACCTTTTTTAAATATATCTTTTATATTCGTGTTGTAAATAAAGCACTAATCTTGTGAGAAATATATCATTTTTTTTATTCGTATTATTATTTATAGGCTGTGACGACGAAGACTCTTCTTCTCCATGTCAAATAAGTGAAAAAGATGAAGATATGGTTTGTATTGAAATATATCAGCCTGTTTGCGGGTGTAATAACGAGACATATTCTAACTCATGTTATGCTGGTAGAGATGGCGTAACATCCTGGTCGGAGGGTGAGTGTTCAGGTTAGTTAACTTTTAATTATCAACTCTTTTTTTACTTATTCAAAATTTAATTTATATTAATCCAATATTTATAATCTAAAAACTATTAAGAGATGAAAAAATTTTATTTAATTATAGCTACTATATTTATTGTAGCTGCATGCTCTGCCCCAACAAATAATTCTGATATGGGAATGAGCATGAGTATGGATGGTGAGCCTGAGGGACCTCACACAAGTGTTGAGTGGCAAATCTGGGCTTATTCGACTGCTGCTCCTGAATTTATTGCTGAGGGTGCTGCTGTTTATGATGGACCTCCTGATATGGGCGGAAAATTATTAAGAGAGGGAACTAATGGATGGACATGTTTGCCAGCAAATCCAAGAGGTATGTCTGACCCAGAAAATGGATGGGTTGATCCCCATGAGGCAATGCCTGCGTGTGGTGATGCTGAATTCTTTAAGTGGGTGACTGCATATTTTGCTGGAGGAATTCCAGAGGAAAAAATGGAGAAAGATGGCTATGCTTGGATGTTGCACGGAGATATGGGTGAGGATAATACAAAACCAATGGTATTAAATAAGGAAGATGCGGCTGAAGGACACTGGATTGAGTCGGGGCCACATTTAATGAGAATGCCAAAAGACCCTTCTTCACTTGATGGTATGACTACTGATTTTAATTCAGGCGAACCGTATGTAATGTTTGCAGGAACACCATATGCACACGTCATGTACCCTGTCGGTGATTATTATAAATACCAAGACATGGTAAAAGAGTAGTAGTTTATTAATTTAAACTTCAAAGAGGGCATATTTATATGCCCTTTTTTTATTGACTACTTTCACCCATTGCAATAAGTAACTCTATAAATAGGTTAATTATGTCAAGATATATGTTAACAGCTATATCAACTGCCGTGCCCCATGAGTTATCACCTGCTGCATTAGCTTGTTTTAGTCTGTCAAAATCATATACTAGATATAGTGTAAAAATTACAATACCAAAATAACTCTGGTATAGCATTTGCTTTGCAGATTTAAATATTAAAGCGTTTAAGAGTCTCATTATTATTAATGCTATTAGTGAAATAAAGAGTATTATTCCTAAAAAATTAAAATTATAAGGAGATATATAAACAACTAGCATCGTTGTAAAAACTGCAATACAAGTTGATAACATAGCCTGGAATACAACATTTTGCCACACTTGGTTGTATGGGTCACTATCAACAGACAAAACATTTTTATTGAATTCGTCCTCAAGTGCGCGCATCTTTTTTGATCTTAGTCCAAAATAATTTTTCGCGTCACCTTTAAAATAATAGACGAAATGCGTATTATTATTTAACCCCCAAAAGCCTGATTTATTACTTATCTGTTTCGTTTTCACTCCTTTATCTTTTAAAAACTTGTTCCATTTAAACTTTTGACCAATGTATCCAATGGTAGGGCCTAAAGACCAACCTACAAACCCTGAAAGAAATGCGCACGCAACTATATTATGAGGATACATATCTCCAAAAACCCATACCATAATTATTGAAGCAAAGGCACCTAAAATTGTAATAAACTTTTCGGTAAATGTTTCATAAGTTTTGTTAAGTCGTGCTGTTATTGTAGATATAATTAACATGCATCCTACAATGCCAAAGGTTCTGACCATCAATAAATCTTCCATGTGCTTTTATATTTTAAATTTAAATAATCTTGGTAACCCCGCTCCCTCGTCTTCAGAAGTAAGCCAGAAAGATGAATCGTCGATTATCTTTACTGCTTCTATCTGAGCTTTTCCTACTGGGATTATATATTTTTTGACTCTGGATTGACTTAAATTATCAATGTCAAAGTTACTTATTGTATAAAGGTATTGATTCTCTGACTCACCACCATCTTCAACAAAATCATATCCTACGAGTGAGACCAATTTTAGGAATTCATTATAATCTGCGCCGGTGATTAATGAATTCACATTATAGGAATAAAAAGGTTCAATTTCATATGAGCCTGGTTTTTTCGGAATTGCATATAATTCTGTTATTAAATTTTTTCTGTCTTTTGAGAAGATAATTAATTTATTACCCACAGATATTAATCCCTCTGAATCATACGGATGCTTACTTTTACTCTCGAAATTTATTTGATTTTTATAATTAAATTCAATTTTCCCATTACATCTAAATTGATTTTTTTTATCAAGAATTAGTATGGATAGATCTTTTCTTTCTCCATAATTGTTACCAGAATTAGCAACATAAAAATTTTCGTTGTCCGATGTTAGGTCTTCCCAGTCATCATTCATTCCACAATTATCTATTTTATGTTTATCAAAAATTTTGCCCTCCTTGTTAAACTCATATAATACAGGTTCACCACCCGAATCGTTATGTGTAAGAAAGTTTTCGTTATAATATTCTAAGCCTGATGTCTCATTTATTTCTAATGGAAGAAATTGCCTTTCAATTGTATTCTCCTTCTTTTGACAAGCGAAAAAAAATAAGGTAAGAAATATGTTTAGTATTGTTTTACTCACAATTATTTATTTTTATAAGATTAGTTCTCAATAAAGTAAAAAATTATTAATTAAATATATTTATGTTATTATGAAAAAATTAATTCTAAAATATCAAAATAAGTGGGCAAATGGAATAGTTGAAATTGGAAAAACTAAAAATAACTTTGAGGAATCGGTATCAGTTACCACTAAATTTATAAATGAACTATATGACTTTGAAAATGGTAATGTTCAGTTCAAACCAACAAAAGCATCTGAAAAGCAATTTAGAAATGATTTCGAATCTGCTCTTTCATATTTTATAGGTAACAATACAGATTTTTCTGAGGATTCTGGTTTTGCTTTGAATCCTTGGGTAAGTGTTGAATTTGAAAATGATAGTCTAAACGTATATGATGATATTGGTATAGCTATGGGAAATTATTTCTTTACTGACCAAAATGGAGATAAAACTAAAGTAGAATATTCTTTTGTCTACAAAAAAGTAGGAAACTCTCTTAAAATCATATTACACCATTCATCACTACCATTTGGTGCATAAAAAAAGTGACCAAAAACTTTGATCACTTTTAATTTTTTTAAATATGAGTACTATATTATTCTTGGAATGAAGCCATAAATCCTCCAAAATCAAAATAATCGCCACCTCCGATAATTTTTCCATCTTTAAAACTCATTGCATGGTATGAACTTAGATTAAATTCTTTTCCTGTTTCAGTGTGAACACCAGTCCATGTACCGTATGTTCTAACTGCTCCGTCTCTCATTCCCGTTTCTGGATCTACTCCTGGTAGCCAATAATCTGCCTCAAATTTGATATTATCAAACATACTTTGATACATTTTCATTGCTTCAATGTGTCCTTCTTTTCCATAATTCTCTGAACCGTAAACCGGTTGAGACCAACTCAGATCATCGTGTATAAGTTCTGCTTGTGCTTCCCAATCCTCAGAAGAGTGAAGACTGATAAACTTTTTAGCAATTTCTAAATTTTTCTCATAGTCAGCATGATTTTCACTGCTAGAACATGAAATCAATGCAAATGAAATTAGCATTATTAAAGTTTTTTTCATAGTAAATAAATTTTGTTAAAAATTTAAATTACAAAATTTAAAATTGAAATGTAAGAATTATAATTTATTTGTGGGTGATACTGGATTCGAACCAGTGACCCCTGCCCTGTCAAGGCAGTGCTCTGAACCAACTGAGCTAATCACCCATATGTTAAAATTACTTAAAAATTATTATGATTTTAACTCAAAAAATTTCTTTAAGTAGATTTGTGTATGGATAAAAACAAATTTTTACTAATTGTTATACTTACAGTTATATCTATGGTTTCAATTCTGCTTGTCCAGTTTTCTTGGATTTCGCAAATAAATGAATTGAATAATGAGAGATTTGAAAAAGATATCAATGATGTTTTGTTCACTGTCAACCAAAAGTTAGAAGAGCGAGAGATTCTTATTCTAACTAGAGAAAATCTTGAAGCAAAGTTTAAAATTAGTAGAAGTAATGAAACAGGAGGTGTTGAGTTAATAGAAAGTATATTCAGTAAGAGAACAATTCAAGATGGTGAATTAGAGACAAAACAAAACTCACTCCAGTTTGATTTAGAATCAAGCAATAAAAATGTAGATTCTGATGATAATATAAACGCTTCGATTCTAGTAGAGGATTTTAATGAGGTTACCGTAGATACTTTAATTCAAAAACAAATAGATAAAGTACTCGATAGATCGGAGATGATTCAGATTATTTTAAATAAGTTACTGACTGGCGATAGAAATATTAAGACAGAACTAAATAAAAAGTCAATTGAAAAACTTATTAAGACTAGTTTAAAACAAAAAAATATAGATATGGATTTTGAATACCTTCTTCTTGATAATGAAAAGAATAATATTTTGTTGTCCAATACCGAGGATGATAAAATTTTAAAATCTAGTTTTTCAATAAGTTTATTTCAAAACGATTTAATTGATTCAAACCTAGTTTTATTCTTAGATTTTCCTTTAAAAAACAGTTACTTAAGGGACAATAATATTTATAGTCTTGCATTTTCCTTTATATTTATTTTATTAATCGCACTTTCATTCTATTATGTTGTAGTTAAAGCTTTTCAACTTAAAAAACTCTCTGAAATTAAAAATGACTTTATAGATAACATGACTCATGAGCTCAAAACACCAATTTCAACTATATCTTTAGCGTGTGAGGCTATGATAGATAATAAAAAAAATAAGAATGATTATGTTAAAATTATTGATGAAGAAAATAAAAGGTTGGGTCATCAGGTTGAGAGAGTTCTCAATATAGCAAGGACTGAGAAGCAGAGTTACAAAATAGACAAATCTTCAGTTAATATTCATGAGATAATTGAGGAGTCAATAAATGTATTTCGATTTAAATTAGAAAAAAAGGGTGGAAAAATAGTTAATAAACTTAACGCAGAGAAACCTATTATTAATGGAAATAAAAACCACCTGGTAAATGTTTTTAATAATTTAATTGAAAATGGAATTAAATACTCAAAAGACAAACCAGTTATAACTATAGAGTCTAGAAACGATGAATTCTCTGTGGAGATATCAATTAAAGATAACGGCATCGGAATTAAAAAAAATAATCTTGACAAAATTTTTGATAAGTTTTATAGGGAACCTCAGGGAAACATACATAATGTTAAAGGGTTCGGATTAGGTCTATCCTATGTTAAAAATATTGTTGATAAATTAAATGCTAAAATATTTGTGAAGAGTAAGTATGGTCACGGATCAGTTTTCACTTTAAAGTTTAATTATGAATAATAGAGTATTAGTTGTTGAGGATGATAAAAATTTAGGTAAAGTCTTAACTGACTACTTAACATCAAAAAATTACCTTGTACAGTTAGCTGAAGATGGCGAGATTGGTTTCGATTTTTTTACTAACAATGATTACGACATTATAATTCTTGATGTAATGATGCCAAAAAAAGATGGTTTTTCTTTAGCTAAGGATATTAGGAAAATGAATAAAGATATTCCTATAATATTTTTAACTGCAAAATCACACAAAGAGAATATAATTAAAGCATTTAATTTAGGTGCAGATGATTATTTAACCAAACCATTTAGTATCGAGGAGCTTCTCCTTAGGATGGACGCTGTTTTAAAGAGAACTGTAAAAATTGATAAAATAGAACTTGATGATAATTTCATAATTGGTTCATATACATTTCAGCATAACCAAAATCTTCTTATAAGTAGCTCTGGAACAAATTATAAACTTACAACAAAGGAGAACGATTTGCTAAAGCTTTTTTGTGAGAATATTAATAGTAAAGTTGATAGAAGCCTTGCCCTTATGAAAATCTGGGGCGACGACTCCTACTATAACGCAAGGAGTATGGATGTTTACATTGCTAAACTCAGAAAATATTTAAGAGAAGATAAAAAAATTGATCTAAAGACAATTCATGGATTTGGGTTTAAGTTATTAATTTTAGATTAATTACTTGTTTGTAAGTTTTTTTTTAGTTAATAATAAGTGTGAACTTAATAGCATCTGTTTATATAAAAGATAATAAAGTAGTAAAAGTCAAATCCGGTGACTTTAGAACTTTAAAATTTTATCATGAGAGTCCAATAGATTTAGTTAAAAGATTTGAAGATCTAGGTGTTAAAGACATCTACTTTGTTGACTTGGGTTCTGCAAAAATGCATGAGAAGAATAACTTTATTCTTCTTGAAATGATTTCACAGTTTTCCAGTATAAAAATTAATTATTCTGGTGGTTTAAGGAATAGTGAGAATGTTAGTTCAGCATTTATTAATGGTGCTAATATGGTTACTTTAGGCAGCATGCCAGTTTACGATAAGAATATTTTTCTAAACTGTTTAACAACATGGGGTTTTAAAAAAATTGTCATGGCGGTAGATATATGGAAGAATAATTTAAGGATAAATGGATGGAAGCATCAAACCAAAATTGACCCACTTGATCATATAGATTATTTTTCAGATAAAGGTCTTAAAAATATTAAAGTAACAGATATATCTAAGGATGGAACACTAGATGGACCACCTTTCTCTCTTTATAAAAAAATTCTCAAGAAATACCCAAAAATGAATATGATTACAGGTGGAGGAATTAGAAATATTAAAGACATAGAAAAGCTTAAGGATATTGGAATTAAAAATGTGATTTTTGGAAGAGCTTTTTATGAGGGTAATATTACACTTAATGATCTAAAAAATTATTTGAAAAAATAATTCATATTAAATTGAATTCCCCTTGGTGTATTGATTCTAACATTAAATATAATTTGATGTATTTTTGCCCATATGAATTCACCGTTATTAAATAAAAAACTTGGAATTATCGGAGGTGGTCAACTAGGCAAGATGCTTTTAGTTGAATGTAATAAGATGAATATTCATACAAGTGTTATTGATCCAAATAAAGATTCTCCATGTAAAAATCAATGTGATAATTTTGTTTTAGGCGACCTAAACAACTTTGACGATATCGTAAAATTTGGTAGTAAATGTGATATAATAACCTTTGAAATCGAGCACATAAATATTGATGCGCTAGTTGAATTGGAAAATTTGGGTAAAGAGGTCTATCCTAAGTCTAAAACTTTGAGGATTATTCAAGATAAAAATTTACAAAAAACTTTTTTTATAGATAATAATATACCTACTGCTCCCTTTAAGTATTTTGAATCAATTAAAGATTTATTAACATCAATCGATAGGGATAAACTAAAATTTCCATTTGTTTGGAAGCAAACTAAGTTTGGATATGATGGATTTGGCGTAAAAGTTATAAATAGCACCTCAGAAGCAGAAAAACTTCCAGATAAACCAATGATTGTTGAAGAATATATACCTTTTGAAAAGGAATTAAGTGTTATTGTATCTAGAAATTCTGATCAAGAAGTAAGCTGTTTTCAAACCGTTGAAATGGAATTTAATAAGAATTCAAATCAGGTTGAGTTTGTGATTAGCCCTGCTAAAATAGATAATGAAATAGATATCAAAGCACAAGAATTAGCAATCAAGTTATCTAAATCTCTTGATTGTGTTGGCGTTATGGCAGTCGAAATGTTTTTAACAAATGATGATAAAATTCTTGTAAATGAATTGGCCCCAAGACCTCATAATAGTGGTCATTTCTCAATTGAAGCCTGCTCAAGTTCTCAATTTCAACAACATATACGATCCATTTTCAATTTGCAATTGGGTGAAACCGCTCACGCCGGAACGGCTATAATGCTTAATTTGGTTGGAGAGGAGGGATATCAGGGGAAAGTCAACTATCAAAATCTGGACTGTGTTTTTAATTCAAAGAATGCTAATCTTCATTTATATGGTAAAGAGGATACAAGACCTAACAGGAAAATGGGGCATGTCACAATAATTTGTGATAAATTTGAAGATGCATACAAAACTGCAAAATTTATTAAAGAGAGAGTTAAAGTTAAATCTAAATAGATATGAATAAGGTAGGTGTTATTATGGGAAGTAAGTCAGATTATCCAGTAATGGAGGAAGCCATATCCATTTTAAAAGATTTAAATATTAAGCATGAAGTTAATATAGTATCGGCTCACAGAACTCCTGATAAGATGATGGATTATTCAAAGAATGCATCAAAAAATGGTATTGGAGTAATTATTGCAGGTGCTGGAGGTGCTGCTCACCTTCCAGGTATGGTTGCCTCAAACACTCACCTTCCAGTTATAGGAGTTCCTATTAAATCTAGAAACTCCATAGACGGATGGGATTCTGTACTATCAATACTTCAAATGCCTTCAGGTGTGCCTGTTGCTACAGTTGCTTTAGATGGTGCAAAAAATGCAGGAATTCTTGCTGCACAAATTCTCAGTGTTTCAAATAAAGAAATTGCTGAAAAATTAAAAAAATTCAAAAATGACCTTTCTGATAAGGTTAAAAAAGATGACAAGACTTTATAATTTCATTTGATGAGCGAGAATGATTCATTAGGGAAAAATGAAAATTTCCTAGAACAAATTATTAAAGACGACTTGGGAAATAGCCACTCTCAAAACCAACTTAGATTTAGATTTCCACCAGAGCCAAATGGTTATTTACATATTGGTCATGCAAAGTCCATATATATTAATTTCGGTTTTGGTCAACAGTTTTCTTCTCCAGTAAATTTGAGGTTTGATGATACAAACCCAGAGAAAGAAAGTGTTGAGTATATAAATTCTATAAAAAATGATATTAGGTGGCTTGGTTATAGTTGGGATAAAGAATGCTATGCCTCTGATTATTTTGATCAGCTTTATGAGTGGGCTGAGGGTCTGATTAAAAAAGGAAAAGCTTATGTTGATGATCAAAATCAAGAGACAATATCCGATCAAAGAGGTATTCCTACAATTCCAGGAAAAGAGAGTCCTTTCAGAGATAGAGATGTTGACACAAACCTTGATCTATTTAGAAAAATGAAGGATAATTATTTTAAGCCTGGGGATTGTGTCCTCAGAGCTAAGATAGATATGTCATCACCTAACATGCATATGCGAGATCCTATCATGTATAGAATAATTGATCACGAACATCACAGAACAAAAGATAATTGGGTCATATATCCCACGTACGATTGGGCTCACGGACAATCTGATTATATTGAAAACATATCTCATTCATTTTGTACCCTTGAGTTTGAAGTTCATAGGGAATTATATGATTGGTTTATATCAAATATATCTGATGAAAAAAAAATAATTCCAAAACAAAGAGAATTTGCAAGATTAAATATTTCATACACAATTATGAGTAAACGAAAATTGCTGGAGTTGGTAGAGTCTAATGAGGTTGATGGTTGGGATGACCCAAGAATGCCAACAATTTCAGGTATGAGGAGAAGAGGGATTCCTCCAGCTGCCATCATAAGTTTTTGTGAAAAAGTAGGTGTAGCAAAAAGAGAAAATATAATTGATTTTGCACTTCTTGATTATTGTACTCGTGAAATTTTAAATAAGAAAGCTTACAGACTTATGGTTGTTATAGATCCTGTAGAACTTGAGATTTTAAATTATCCTGATGAAAAAAATGAGCTGTTAAAAGCAGAAAATAATCCTGAAGATGAATCGTATGGACATAGAGAAATTTCTTTTTCAAAAAATTTATATATAGAAAGAGATGATTTTAAAGAAGAATTCAATAGAAAATATTTTAGACTTTCCATAGGGAAGGAAGTCAGGTTAAAAAATGCTTATATAATTAAAGGTGAAAGGGTTGAAAAGAATGATAGTGGAGAAATTATAAAAATATATTGTACTTATGATCCTAAGTCGAAAAGTGGGTCAGGGACTGAAGAAAGTCTAAGAAAGGTAAAAGGGACTATTCACTGGATTGATAAAAATAATTATGAAAAGATAAGTGTAAATAATTATGATAGATTATTTAAAGTTGAGGCTCCAGATGGAAACAAAGATGACGATTTTAGAATGTACCTTAATGAAAACTCTTTTGTTCAGGTTAAAAATGCTTATGCAGAATCAAATATTAGGGATTCAAAAAAAGAAAATTATTATCAATTCCAGAGAAATGGATATTATAAACTTGAATCAAAAAATAAGGAACTTACCTTTAATAGGACTGTTACTCTCAGAGATACTTGGAAAAGTAAATCTTGAGTCTAAGTAACATTTTTTCACTTTTTAAGTATAATTGATGTATAAATAATTAACTATGGACACAAAAAAAATAGAATTAATAGGTGATAATCATGAGTTTTTTTCTTTAAAAACACCTCTTCGAAAAGATGCATTTGATAAATCTGATAATGAGAAAATTAAAAATATCCAGAAGTATTTTAGAAAGATAGTTGATGAATTAGGGTTAGACCTTGAAGACGACAGTATAAGTGGCACACCATATAGGGTAGCAAAGATGTATGTTAAGGAAATATTTAGTGGTCTGGACCCTGATAATAAACCTAAAATTTCTCTATTTGAAAATAAGTATAACTACAACAAGATGCTTATAGAGAAAAATATTAATTTAAACTCAACTTGTGAACATCACTTTCTTCCAATAACTGGAAAGGCTCATGTTTCTTATATATCAAGTGGTAAGGTAATCGGACTTTCTAAGTTAAATAGAATTGTTAAATACTACTCTCAAAGACCTCAAGTTCAGGAGAGATTAACAACTCAGATATACAATGAACTCAAGGAAGTTCTTGACACTGAGAGTGTCATGGTTGTTGTTGAGGCTAAACATCTATGTGTTTCTTCAAGAGGTATAAAAGATTATACAAGTTCTACCATCACGGAAATGTATGGTGGTGATTTCAATATTTATAATAAAAGAGACGAGTTTTATAAGTTGCTAAATTCAGTCAATATCTAACTTACGTAATCCTTTAGATATCCATACTTTTTTGTAAGATTACCGTTCTTAGCTATCGTAGCATTTTCAATTACTCTATTATTTGGCTCATTAAGGAATGGGATCACATATGTCATAAGTATCTTGCCAAAGTAGTTAGATGAATCTCTAGGTAATTCAGATGGTAGGTTATCAATCGTCATCATAGTCACAGTATTATCATTTTCAAATGCTTTCTTAACTCTTTTGGTTTTTAAACAGTAATCAAAGAATGGTTTTTTAATTGTAGATGCAAACTCTGTAAGAGGTACTGATCCCTTGATATCACAACTAATATCTCCAATAACTTTAATGGAAAATGTATCATCTATTTTATCTTTCTCGAAAAGCCTTGGATATCTAGGATCCCAATAAGATGCGTTTATTAATATATCTGTATTTTTAGATAATTTTAAAAAGTTAGATTTATAGTCTTTGGGGTTATTATAATAATCGGTTTTAGAAAATTTATTTCCAGTTATATTTTCCATATAATCGCTTGTTTTTATAGTACTGAAAACTGGATAGTTATGTGAATTATTTTTGTATTCATTAAGTTTGACATTTTTAAAACCAAAATACTTTAAAATTTCGCTTGCTCCCTTGGCAACTCTTCCATTGCCGACAATTAATGTTCTTATTTTATGTGAGATAGGATTATTTTCTAAAAAAGAGTAAAGTTCCTTTTTGTTCTTAAAGTGAGACAATCGATTTAAATTAAATAAATTAAATTTCTTCCCAAAAGCCATCACTGAGTTATAAGTTCCAGCTATTCCTGCATACTTACCAAAGGCGACTATCCTTTTACCTCTTTTTTTTAAGCACTCATAGTCAATAAGTTTGATTTTCTTTTTTAATATCTGAATTAGAAGATTTCTATTATGAGGTTGTTTTTTTATGGTATGAGAAAACATAAAATATGTTTTATTCTTAATGAGTTTATCTTTATCAGCTTCTTTAATTCCAAAAATTATATCAGAGTTATTTAACTTCTTAACTACTCGAACACCCTCATGTTCAAACTCATTATCTTCAAAGCATCTTAAATTACTACTCTGGACTTCAACATTAAAATTAATATCTGAATTGATCTTTTTAGATTGTCTAGGATTGAACGGACTCCTCACATCTCCAATTTCAATATTTTCTTTTGTTATGCCTATCCTAATCATTAATGATATTCATACTTTTTTTAAGCCTTATTACTATTTTATCTTTACCTAATATTTCTGTCAGAGTAAATAAGTCAGGTCCAGATGTTTTCCCTGTTAAAAGAACTCTAAGTGATTTCATTCCTTGACCAATTTTCACATCATTATTTTTTAACATATCAAAATAAATTTCCTTTAATTTATTTGGGTTTATATTATCTATTTGCTCAAGTTTTTTAATAAAACCTTCTATTATTCCCAAAATGTTTTCAGTCAACTTAATTTCTTTTGAGTTGCTCCTAATCTCTTTTTTATCGTAGCAAATAATTTTTTTACATTCATTTAATATTTCCATCTGAAAGTTTACTCTATCCTTTGCAAGAGATATTAGGTCATCTATTTTTTTTACATTGATTTCTTTAGTTATATCACTTTCATTTAAGGCCCTCACAGTTATTTTATCTGTACTAATTTTTTTAATATGCTCCTGATTAAACCATAGAGCTTTATCGTAATCGTATTTTGCGCCACCTTTTATTATTCTCTCTATACTAAATTGATTAATTAGTTCATCTAATGAGAAAACCTCTTTTTCATCACCAGGGTTCCATCCAATAAGACTAATGAAGTTTACTAGTGCTGTACTTTCAAATCCTATTTCTTTAAAGCCCTTAAACTCTATTCCCGGCTCCTTCCATGAAATTGGATATACTGGAATCCCATACTTTTCTCCATCTCTTTTACTTAATTTTCCTTTTCCACTGGGTTTTAATATCAAAGGTAAGTGTGCAAACTTTGGTGGTTCCCAGTTAAATGATTTATAAAGCAGATAATGTAATGGTAAAGAGGGTAACCACTCTTCGCCTCTTACAACATGTGAAATTTTCATATCGTGGTCATCTACCACATTGGCTAAATGATATGTTGGCATTCCATCCTTTTTGAATATTATTTTATCATCTAATAACTTTAAATTTATTTTGATGTTTCCCCTAATCTCATCACTTACTGTAATCTCACTTCCTTGTTTTTCATCATATGTTTTATATCTAATTACATAATCTCCTTTATCAATATAACTTTTTGACTCATCTTTTGATAGTGTAAGAGAGTTTTTAAAATTCATTCTATTCTCCCAGTTATATATGAATGTTTCTCCGCTTTTTTCACTAGCTTTTCTAAGCTCATCTAATTCATTAGTTTGATCAAATGCATAGTACGCATCACCCTTATCTATCAAATCATCAATCATTTTACTATAGAAATCTTTTCTTTCCGATTGTCTGTAAGGTCCAAAAGGCCCGCCAATTGTAGGGCTTTCATCAGGGAAAATGCCACACCACTCTAATGATTCCATTATGTGTTTTTCTGCATTTTTATTAAATCTATTACTGTCAGTGTCTTCAATTCTTATTATGAAGTCTCCTCCTAGATTTTTTGATATAAGATAGTTATAAAGTGCTGTTCTTAATCCACCAATGTGCAGTGGTCCCGTTGGGCTTGGTGCAAATCTTAACCGAATGTTATTTGACATTTATTTCTTTATTGCGATGCAAGATATCTCTACATTTACATCAAGAGGTAGTTTTGATACCTGAACTGTCTCTCTGGCTGGAGGTGTATTTTTAAAGAACTCTCCGTACGTTTCATTAACATCTTTAAAGTCATCCATATTTTTTAAAAAAATAGAGGTCTTAACAATATCGTCAAAACTCATATTGGCTTCTTTGAGGATTGCGTCAATATTTTTCATTACCATATTTGTTTCATCAACAATCCCACTATCAACTAGTTTGTTTGAAATTGGGTCTAAAGGGATTTGCCCCGAAACAAACAACATATCATTAAAATTAATAGCTTGATTATATGGTCCTATAGGTAAAGGTGCTTTTTTGGTTAGTATTGCTTTTTTCATTTTTTTCTTCTTTAATACAATTTACTATTTTATTTTTTTTGGAGAAAATTTTCTGCTATCATACACCTTGCACTCCCACCCCCTAGTTTTTCTATTTGTTCAAGGTTACTATGAATTACTTTGTTATAACTTAATATTTTTTTTATTTGAAAAGTGTTCAAACATCTATATGCAGAACTACTCATAATCAAGAATTTTTGATCATTTCTATTTGAAACTTGAAGCATATTTCCTGCAAAGCTGTTGCATTGTTTTTCGCTTATCTCAATAATCTCTTTATTAGTTTTTTCAAGACTTGATATTAGAACTTCTCTTTCTTTTTTATCGTGAATGGTCTCCAGGCATACGATTGCATACTGATCAGCAATACACATCATCACATTAGTGTGGTATATTAAATTTATTTTTCCTTCTACCTTCTGATATGATTTAAATGTTACTGGATTATATAATGCTCTATTACAGAAATCATTTAAAGCAATTAAATTAGTTCTATCAGAAAGTGCTGCGTAACAAATTTTATTTTGTCTATCAAGTATCATGCTTCCAGTGCCCTCAAGAAATACAGATTCCTTCTCGAAATAAGATAAGTCAATAACCCTTTTAATTTCAAATTGTTTTTTCAACTTTTCTATGATATCAAATCTTCTTTCTTTCCTCCTATTTTCTGAGAACATAGGATATACATAAACTGAACCATCCTGATGGAGACTGATCCAATTATTTGGAAATACACTGTCAGTAGTCCTTACCTTTTTTCTATCATTGAAAACATTAACATTAATTTTATTCTTTATTAGTTTATTATATAAGTTATCGAACTCATTTTTAGCATTCCTTAGAATTTTTTCTTTTGACAACTTCTTTTCCTTTTTCTGAAAGTGGTTATTCTCTGCGGTTTCATAATTAAAATCAAAGTGTTCAGGTCTAACCATTATAAGATTATTTGTTATTTGTTTTTTTATTTTCTTCATCACTTTATATGAGTTTTTACATGATTTAGACACATATTTTATAATGTATCCTATAATGTATCCTTTTTATATGATAATAAATTCCCTTTTTTAAATAATATTTTGTTAATAAATTTTCTCTCTTGTATTTTATTGGGAGCTATAATCTCATTTTTAATAAGATAATCTTCTTCATTCATGTTTTTGTATTTCTTCTTAGTATGATCAATTGACTTGTCACCAAGATAAGCTGAGACTAAATATATATTTTTAGTTTCTCTGTAAAGATTATTTGCAAATGTGTGAACAGCATCAGCCATCTTTATATCCTTGTTCAGTTTTGCTTCTACAATCATTTTACTAAATAATTTAGATCTGGATGATTCATTTTCTGGACTTTTAAATATTTGTATATCTTCATCTCCTCTTTTTCCCATAATATTTCTAGTCTCATTGTTAATTTTCACATTCCTTTTTTTAATTTTTAGTGTAAAATTTTCCTCACTTTCCTTCTTAAGATCACCCCATTTAACTTCTGAAAGTTGTCCGACCTTTATTCCTGTCCTAGTTGAAATAATAAACATGTCCTTAATTCCTTTAAATTTTTTTTTGGATATTGAGTTTAGGGCTTCAATATCCTTACTTGATATAGTAATTGGCCTTCTTTTCTTTTGATTTACTTTTATTGAACCAAGTTTAGGGTAATCACATAAATTTTTTTTATTAAGTTGTTTTAACCCCTTTTTAAAATCACTCCAATATTTTGAAGCTGTTGTATTTTTGATTGTTTTCTCTTTAATATTATTCTCTATAGTTTTTTTAATACTTACCAGGTATTCTGAATTTATATCTGAAGTTAATTTATTATTTATTTCAGTGTCTTGTACTGATATAAATTTATATATAGCCTCTTTATTTTTAATTTTTGTATGAGTCAAGAAGTCATCTTTTAGATATGTTTTTTTCTTATTTTCAAAACTTATACTAACTCTATCATTTTCAATGTCGTCTTTTACTCTTCTTATAATCTCCTCAGATGCTTTTTTAACACTGTCGTTGTGCTCCTCTTGAATCTTATTACTTGGATTTATCCACTCCCAGAGTCTCATCGACTCAACTTTTGCTTTGTTTTGATTAATTCTATATCGTAGGTAGAGGTTATATTTAGTGTTGTCTTTGGTTCTTCTTTTCCAAATCTGAATTTGCATATGTATCCTATAAAGTATCCTCTAAAATACATGATTTTAGAGTATCTGTATAATTATTTATATTTTTTTTTATTTTCTTTCAATAGGGAGAGTGGAACAACGAAATAATCCACCAAATTTTGATATCTCACGGTAATACACTTCCTCCACAACATATCTGTATCCCCTCAGAGTATCATTTAGTCTTTTAAAAGTTTTATCAGACACTATTACATTTTCATTTATAGAAAAAATATTTGAGCATCCATCAAACATCTCATCCCTTGTTATATTAATTAAGTTTTCCTCACCAAAAATCTCATCTAAAAGTTTTTTGTCTGAACTTTTTCTAAAACCGTCTTTGAAAATTATGACTCTATTATTTCCTATTGGCTGCATTGTACAATCGAGATGAAGTATATTATCATAAGGATTATCGTCACTTTTAAATAATTCCAATCCAATAACTCTTTTTTCTGGAAATACATCTTTAATAAATTCTACGGCTTTAATCTGAGACCTGGAAACCCTAAGATTACTATCTTCTTTACTACTTATACCAATAAAAATAAATTCATCATGAACAACAACATCACCTCCCTCTACTTTAATGTCTTCTGGAATCGTAATTAAATTATTTATGCCAACCTCATTCAAATAATTTTTAATTCCTTCTTTCTCCTTTCCTCTCTGTTCAATTGTATTTGATATAAAAAATTTATTTTCAATCACAAAACCTATATCCCTTGTAAATATTTGATTTAACCCATCTATATTTTTTGGTCTTAAAACTTTAACTCCATTTTTAACTAATACCTCATTAAAGTTTTTTATTTCAGATTTGCAGTCACTTTCCAATGGAAATTTTCCTTTTTTAACAAAATATTTTGTTTTTGGGTCTATGCAATTTTCTAGACTTGGTTCAGATCCAAAACTGTTGGCGATTCCCAAAATTACAGATTGAAGTTGGTTTACTTCATTCGTAATATTCAATTTTAATCTATTCATGTAATTATCTGGTATAAATAAAAATAGATTTTTTATTTGTTGTTTCTTGTTTACCGTAATAAATATATATGTATTATTTTACTAATGAATTATGAGAGCTTTTTATTTTTTATTTGCATTAATAATAACATCCTGTAACTCATCGAAGTACCTAGTTTCTAATACTGGTTTTCCAAAAGCCCCAGATTACAACTATATGAAAAATTGGATTGCCTCACCCAAGGAGGAGATACCCTTACCAGTAAATTATTATGACACTTTAAAAGATTTTAAAGCTAATGTTGATGTCTTTTATTTATATCCAACAGTTTACAATTCTGGATATAACGGTAATTTTTGGAATGCAAACCCAGAGGATCCTGAACATATAAGAAGTGTAAGAGACTTAGCATTGGGAAATCAAGCCAGTATTTTTTCTGGTATTACTAATATTTATTCTCCTTTGTACAGACAAATTTTTTATGATGGCCTTGTGTACCATAACTCAAGTAATATTTTAACGGAAATAGCACTTGATCCAATTCTTCAAAAAGACTTTAAGAAGTACCAGGATGATATCTTTTCAAATAAGTCCTTGCAATATTTTACTTATGAAAATAACAAGCTTAGGTCATACTCAAAAGAGTCTTATGATGTAGCTTACTCTGATATAAAAAGAGCATTCTTAAAGTACCTTGAACTTGAAAATAATGGAAAGTACTTCATAATAGCTGCTCATAGTCAAGGGAGTATGCACGCTTCAAGATTAATTAACGATATTATTATGCCAAATAAGGAAATAAAAGATAAACTTCTACTAGCGTACCTAGTTGGTGTTCCTATAGCTGATAATTTTTCTGATTTACCCCCTTGTTCATCCCCTGATCAGATGAAATGTTTTCTTTCATGGAATACTTTTGGAGACAATATAAACCCTTATGATAATGAATATTACAAAGATATAGTTGCATCGAATCCTGTCTCCTTCGATGAAAGTAATGTTAGCACAGATATCTATAATCATAAAGGCATTTTAATGCCAAATATTGTTCAAATGTTTAAGTACCAAGTGTTAAAGCTACCAGTGAAAAACTTTAAGCTAAAAAAACCTAATAAAATATCAGTTAAATCTGAAAGTGGATCACTTCAGATTAAAGAGATTAACATACCGTGGATAAAACTATTTAATATGGAAAGCTATCATTCAGGGGACTACAATTTATTCTGGCTTAATATTAGAGAAAACCTGCATTATAGATTATCTAATTTTTTCAAGTAGAGACTATTCTCTATATTTTCCGTCTGGCAGATTATTTGGGAATTTAAATACTGGATCAGTTAATAACTCATATACTTTAGCGTCATTATTTTTAACCTTTTCTCTTGTATTCAGCTTCCACTCATGCTGTATTTCTTCTAGTCTTCCAGGAAACTCCTGTGCCCCCAGTATTGATGTCAAAGCCCAATACGTATACTCTGTAATCTGACAAGAGTAGTTACATGTTTTATCATCATAAGTATACCAGGCACTTGATGGATATGAATTTGGAACATTTTTAAAATAGCCTCCTCTAGCCTTATCCATTGCTTTTGCGATATCAGAGTTTTTGTTTTCTCCAAATTTATTAGGATACACTTTAGCATAACCATATTGTGTTATCAGATGTAATATCTCTTCAAGACTCGCATCAAATCTTGGAGATCCATTAATTATTGAAACTTCTTCATCATATAATTCTAAAAAAAACCTATTCCCAATAGGAAACCTAATTGCAGCTCCAGCCTCATCCTCATTATCAGCCATCAGAAGCCATGCTTTCTTGTCAATTAGCTTATCTACTATTAACTGATTATCTGCAATTCCATCTTCATCATTATCCAAATATTGCGCCAATATAGAGGCTGCATGAAGAATTTTATCATTGTCTACGTTTTCTGTTGCATAAATTTTAATGCCAAAGACCTCTGATGTCTTACAGAAATACTTAAAGTAATTTTTATCAGATTCACTAACTCCAGTTATTTTAATGTATTCAGTTCCATATTCTAAATCCAAACAATTTTGATAATTATCTTGGCATGAATTGATAGCAAAAAATAGGATTAAGTAATTTATATTAGTTAAATAACCTTTTATCCTTTTTGTATTTGATTTGAGCATTATAATATTGAGATGTTGTATTATCACTATTCAGTCTTTTTAAATCAAATCCCTCGGGTATTTTATTATCGTAAACTAAAATATTTTTAACCATTTCCCCCAGGCCAGGACCCAGCTTGAAGCCGTGACCTGAGCTACCAGATAAGACAAGAACATTTTCATTTTTTTTATGAAAGTTCATTATAAAATTCCCATCTAAACTGTTTTCATATTGACATACACGTGTCTCAGCAATGGGTAAACCTTTGAGATTTGGAAATCTGTGATAAAGATATGATTTTGTCCTTTCTACTAACTCTGGAAGCGGTATTCTATCAGAAGTATCAGGATCAAATATTGTTGACCTCTCGTCATATGCTATTTTAAATCCCTTATTTAAGTGAAAAGGTATCCCATAATAGGATGGATTATCTGCATTTAAATCTAGCCAACAAGGAATTTTATTTAGATTAAATTCAGAAGCTTTACTATTTGGTACTCCAAAATAATATACTTCCTGCCTAGAAATATAAGTTGTGCTCTCTAACATCTCTGGAAACAACTTTCTATTCCACGGACCACAGGCAATTATAAATTTGTCAGCATCTATTTTTTTACCATTAAAACTTATTGAATTTTCTTTATCTAAATTTTTTTCATCAATTTTTACTTCACCTAAAAAAACTTTACCACCATTCTTTTTAAACTTTCTTACAACATTTTTACAACATCTGCTTGCCATTAAAGCTCCAGCTTTTTTCTCATAATAAACTTTGTTTATATCTTCATAATTGATGAGAGGATATTTCTCTTTTGCATCTTTTATTGAAATTTCTTCTATATTATGACCTACACTTTCGATATGTTTTTTTGATTTGGTTATGTAGCTATTATCGTCTTGACTTACTAACCACAACATACCACACTCATCGTACAGTTTTCTTTCACTCTCGTTTGAAAGTTCTTCCCAAAAGTTAAACGAGTTATTAGTTAACTCCGTGTATATTTTATCATCACCATATGCTAACCTTATTATTCTTGAGGCACCTCCTGAACCAGATCTTGAATTACCAGCTCCCCACATATCGAAAAGTTCAACATCAACTCCAGCTTTGTTAAGCTGATACGCTGAACATGCGCCCCAAATACCAGATCCTACAACCGCTACTTTCATTTTACGTTTATTCTTTATTAGATTATATAAATATAAATTTATTATTTCTATCAATGGAGAAAATATTTATAAAACAGGGATATCTAGGTATATTTCTTTTTGCATCATTTAATTTAATAGCATTTCACTTTTATCCTGGTGGCACCATAATTGATCCTTCAACAGAGGGTTATCTTTTTTTCTATAACTTTTTTAGTAATCTTGGTGAATGGGTAGCAAAAAATGGAGAGGATAATGCTATTTCTGCATATCTATTTAATTCATCAATGCTTATCCTAGCCATTTCATATGGTCTTTTTTATTTTATGTTTTTAAAAATACAATTTAGAATATCAGATAATAATATTATTAAAACTCTGTTGATGGTTACGATATTACTATCACTTATTTCATTTGTTTTAGTTGCTGTGTTTCCTTCTGAGAGTCCAACTTTTAATCTTCACATATTCTTTGTTAAAGCTGCATTTAGACTTCTTTTTGTACATAGTTTGATTCAGGTATACAACTTATTTGATAGCCAAGTATTTGGTAATAAAATTAGAACAGTTTCATCCGTTTTTTCATTTGTTCTATTTCTATTCATATTAGTAATGGAATTTGGGCCTAGTCCTTTCGAAAACAATAGATCTCTATTTATACAGGTCACCTCACAAAAGCTGATTGTATTTTCAATTATTGTCTACTTTTACTTTCAGGTTAAAGAAGCCCTGAAAGTCAGAAATTCTTAATTTTTGTATTAATTAGTCTTGCCTCTTCAATAGAAAATTTTCCATTTATGTAACAAGATGAATGGAAATCCCTTATTCTGTTATTTTTAAGAAATAGTTCTATGTTGGACGATCTGAGTTTGGATCCTGGCATAATCGATATCATGTCATCACTTTTATCTACTAATTTTTCAATAAATTCTATTCCATCCATAACATTATTCTTTCCACCACTTGTTAAGATTCTATCAAAACCCAGGTCAATAATTTTTCTCATAGATTCAATAGGATTTTTACATTTATCGAATGCCATATGAAAAGTTGTTGATAACCCATCACACAGTGACATAAGCTTTTTACATTTTTTAATATCAACTGAGAATGTATCATCTAATATTCCAAAAACTACACCTTTGCAATTTTTTTCTTTGCAGATCTCTATGTCCTCAATCATTTTATCTATTTCTTCTCTACTGTAAATGAAATTTCCTTCTCGAGGTCTAATAATTGGGTGAATTGAAATTCCTGTTGATACTGCATGATCTAAATCATTAAGATTTGGTGTAAGTCCACCAACACTTTTATTTTGACAAAATTCTATTCTTGCCGGTTTAAGGGACGCAACTTTAACTATATCATTGATATTAAAACTACAAACCTCAAAATTTCGAGTCAATTTAATCTTGATTGAATTTTGTGTAGAAGACTTTTAGATAAAATTTATTTTTATCTATAATTAATTTCTCGAAAGAATTGGAATTCTCTGGGTACACAACTAGTTTTTGAGCGTCAAGATTTTTAGATGCGAGTTCTTGAAAAAAGACTGTTGATTCCCCCTTGTAAGTAAAAGTGATATTATTATCAAAGACATATTCTCCAGGGTCATTATCATCTGTAAAATATGAATTGTCTTTCATTACAATATTTTCGTTAGGGTTTGAAATAATTCCAATTGGATTGATATTATTGTTTTCGTTTGCAATGTAATAATATGATTTGCTTGGAGTCACATCTTTATATAATGGATCAATTGGGCCAATAATAATTTGTGCTTTGTTAAGAATTATATTTTCGGCTGTATCAACAAAATTTTTGAAGTTTTCAAGATCAATTATTGGGTATATTCCACTCGCAGATTGCCAATAAATTTTTTCATTAATTGAAAATTCTTCATTTTTTTTAAGGCTCTCTACTAAAGACAATTCACTTGATGACCTATCAATATTGTAATAACTATAATTTTTAGTTAACGGAGAATTAAATCGAAATACATATTGAAGTGAGTCCATCTTAGGGCTATTAACTTCTGGAAATTCAAATGGATTATTAAAATACATAACCAGCTTAGATTCAGGGCGATCCAGATCAAATGAAATCAATTGGTTATTCAAATCTCCAGGAACTAAAGCTAACCCCCTCATCTTATCTAGCAGCATAAAGTTTTTGGTTTTATTTTGAATTTCACGCAAAATAAATTTCCCGTAGTTATCTCTTAGTGGAATAGAAAGTACATTATTTTTTATATTAATTGTTTTAAATCTTGTAAATCCTATTATACCTCTTTCGTCAGATACTGGAGTGGTATATTTGTTGGATGTATAAAGTGCAGATGAAAAAAGAGTATCAGTAATTTGAGTTATTGATAATTCTTGTTCATCACTTATATTATCACCAAATACCTTAGATATATAAAGATAAAGTACAGCAGAATCTAACTTTGATGAATCATTAGGAATGTAATAATTTTCTGAATATTCTCCTGGTATAGGTGGTATCTCGGACCCCTCCTCGTAAATAGTTTGACCGAATCCTATCGAAGTTTTTTTTCCAAAAACTGGATCATCAATCTTTCCAAAGTATACATCTCCATCATCTGTTCTTACACTGTCGTAAAAGATATTTTTAACTTCAAGAGGGATCTCTACATAATGAACTTTTACCTTTTCTTTTTGTTCATTCAAGAGTTCATCAATACCAATTTCACTTGATTCGTCGCATGAGTATAGAAAAAAAGTAATTATAAATGATAATCTAGTTAAGAATTTCATTATATAATTTATAATGGGATTCAACCGACTTTTCATTCTCAGGAATTTTATGAACTTTATTCTTTGGAGATATACTTGATATTGATTCCTCAAGTGATTTATTAAGGTCTTTATCAGGTCTAATGATAGCATCTGAATACTCAGAAGCAATCTTTATCAATCCACTATAATCGTTTGATTTAAGAGATGAAAGCATGTCTTTGTCTATGTCTTCGTCAACAATCTTATCAATCATTTTTTTGTCGAGTTTTTCTTTAAAACTATTTTCGTAGATAGAAAAAATACACTTTGTGTTTTCAAATATATGTCTGTCACTGTATGAAGTTTTAATAAGTAATGGTATAAGTGAACTCATCCAATCATTGCAATGAATTATATCGGGTGACCATCCCAATTTTATAACAGTTTCTAAAACTCCCTTACAGAAAAATAAACACCTTTCGTCATTGTCCTTATGAAACTTTCCGGCTTTGTTATTGAAAACAGTTTTTCTTTTGAAATAATCTTCATTATCAATGAAATACACTTGAAGCTTAGCAGTTGGGATTGATGCTACTTTAATTATTAAAGGTTTGTCATCGTCTCCAATTGGTATATTCATTCCAGATAGTCTTACAACTTCGTGTAGTCTATTTTTTCTCTCATTAATCAATCCAAATTTTGGAACTAAAATCCTAATTTCAACTCCTTTTTCTTGCATCCCCTGAGGTAATTTCCTTACAATATCTGCAACATAGGTGTCATTGAGAAATGGTTTAATTTCAGTAGCTACATAAAGGACTTTAAAGCTTTTTGCCATCTTGGGTTATGATATTTATATAAGATTTAACCACAAATTTACACAAAATAAGTCAACTTTCTACCCTAAAATATATTCAATGTCAATGTAGAGATCAGTATAATTTTCGCATTAGATTTGTAAAAAATAAAATTGAATAAAAAATCTGTTATAATAAACTCTTTATTATCACTCACTTTTGGTGGAGTGTTATTTTATCTTGTTTTCAAGTCGATAGATTTCTCTGATTTCTATAATAGGTTAACTGAATTAGATTTTTTTTGGATATATCTGTCAATGTTTATTTCAATTTTTGAACATGTGATTAGAGGATACAGGTGGAATCTTATGATGGAAGTTGGTCAAAGTAAAAAGTTCTCAACATTTGTTACAACTAACGTAATCATAATATCCTATTTTTTCGCATTGATTATTCCTAGATTTAATGATGTGGTAAGGTGTTATTTGATATCCAAGACTGATGAAATCAATTTTTCTAAATCACTAGGCTCTGTAGTATCTGAGAGGTTTGTTGACATCATATCATTGTTAATACTAATAATCTTTTTTTTGGTATTGGAGTTTCAAACTTTCATTTTATTTATCAAATCTTATATAATTGACTACACCACTCTTGATAATAAATCAATAATAATATTTATTTCATTTTTAATTTTATCTATAATTATTTCAAGATTAATTATAAAGAAATCAAAGTATTTAGAAAATAAGTTTAATGAATTTAAGGATGGTCTAATTTCCGTCAAGTTCATTTATAACGATAAAAGATTCTTACTATCAACGCTATTTCTGTGGGTTACTTACTTTCTTATGGGATACTTGATATTTTTCTCTTTTTCTCAAACAACAGATTTAGGTATTAATGCTGGAATTGCTGTTTTGGTTGCAGGATCTATAGGTATGGTAGTGCCTGTAAATGCTGGAATAGGAGCCTACCATTTTCTAGTTGCTAGTATACTACTAGGTTACAATTTAGATTATGAAAGTGGGTTGTTCTTTGCGACTGTTTTACATACATCACAGATAGTGTGTCTACTTGTTGTGGGAACAATGAGTTCTATTTATATTTTTTTTAAGATACGTTCAAAATCATGAATAACGTTTTAAAAAACAGTTCTTTAGATATTTTTTTTAGTAAAATTAGATCTGAAAATAAAAAAATAGTATTTACTAATGGATGCTTTGATATTATCCACCCTGGCCATATTCATGTTCTATCTCAGGCAAAGTTATTAGGTGATATATTGGTTGTAGGTTTAAATTCTGATAAATCAGTAAAAAATTTAAAAGGGAAAGAAAGGCCTCTTGTAAATGAATCCGATAGAGCAAAAATTCTATTATCGATTAAGTATGTTGATTATGTAACAATATTTGACGAATCAACACCTAAAGATATTATTAAAAAAATCAAGCCTGATACACTTGTAAAGGGAGGTGATTATATTGTTGATGATATTGTTGGATCTAAATTTGTTATTGATTCAGGAGGAAGAGTTGAAATAGTAAAATTTTTAGATGGATATTCTTCTTCAAATTACATAGATAATTTAAATTAGTCCTTTAATATCAGTTATCTGATAATTCATAATTAACAATTCTAATTAAAATTTTTTTTAATGAGTAAAATTTTACATGATGTCATTTCAGAGAATCTATCTATATCTGTAAAGAGATGTAATATAATTAGTCTTAAAAAATCTTTCACAATAGCAAATTTTTATGATATTGAGAACACAATTATTTTTCCCTTAAACGGTAAGCTCAGATATGGAAAAAACAAAAGAAAATTAGAAAAAAATTCAGCTTTTTTTATATCCTCTCACAGTACGCAGTCACTTTCTTTCGGTTCCTCAAGAGCCAAAACTCTAGCGTACGAAGATTTTATTGATAAAAAATCAAAATATATTTTTGATGATTCTGATTCAAATTCAAACTCAACATATGAAAGCTTTTTAATTATCAGTGTGGATGTGAAGGCATTTGATTTAATAAACATATTTCACAGTAAGTATGTTGATGTAAGTGAATTTTGTGATAGGTCAATTTTATCAGTTCTTAAGCTGATTGAGAATGAATTAAGAAATAAACCCATAGGATATAAGAAAGTAATTAGCCTTATGTCTGACAGATTAATTTATGAAATTATGAGATCTTTAATTGCTATTCAGCCATTATTCTCAGGAGTTGAAGAAAACTATAAATTTTTTAGTGATCAAAAAATACTTGGTTTACTTTCTTTTCTTCAGGAAAATTTAGATCAAGAATTGTCAAATAAGGTTATATCAAATCATCTTAATATTTCTGAGGATTACGTCGGTCAATTTTTCAAAAATAGCATTGGATTCTCTCCACAAGATTATATTGAACATAAAAGGATGGAGAGAGCAATTGAATTGCTGAGGGAGGATGAAAATGCAGTTAAGGTTATAAGTAATGAGGTTGGTTACAAAGACACTGCCTATTTTTGTAGAAGGTTCAAACTAATGTTTGGCGTCCAAGCTGGGAAGATGAGAAAAAGGCTAGGTGAAATTTGACTATTTCAAGCCTTTTAAAAACTCTGACTCTATTCTTTCTTTTAATTTGCCTGTTTTAGAGTATCTATATAATCCCACAAATATTAATAGGTAGAAACCACCAACAGCTAAATATCCAATATAGCTATTTTGAGTAAAATCATTTATCAAGTTAGCAGCAGCAATACTTAAAAACCCAATTAAAAACATCAGGATAAGAAATAGAATAAAAAATGTTATGAGCCTTGAAATGATTGATGATATTCTCTCAATAATATCTCCTTTCATTACATCAAATTTCTCTTTAAGAAATTTAGAAATTGACTCTATTAATTTATCCATCTTTATCATAATACTTACAAAGTTAAATTGTTTTTTTTATTAAAATCTTTTAAAGAATTAACATTTATTTAATTTAAATTGATTTAATAACTTACTGATAAACATTATAATCTAAAAATGAGATTTAAAAAAGCCGATTTAACTATACCATTAATTCTCACGATTATTTGTTATGTGGTATACCCATATCCTCAAATTGCGATGTGGTGTGTTTTCTTCTTTGCATCATATTCAGCTATAGCAAACGATAGTATTCAGACAATTGGTACATTCATTGCGTCAAATTCAGATAAGAAATGGTATTACTTGTGGATTTATATGGGTGGCATATTTTTAATTACTGTTACATACAGCTGGATTTACTATGGAGGAGATATAAGCTATGGTAGACTAGCATCAAAGGGATTAAATGAGGCACCGACAAATTTTCAATTTTTACAAGTATTTGCTCCTGTTGCATTATTGATTATGACACGGTTTAGAATGCCAGTTTCTACTTCTATATTACTTTTAAGTGCATTTGCTACTCAGGCAAGTTCAATTACTAGTATACTTTCAAAAAGTTTTTTTGGTTATTTCATAGCCTTCACACTGGCAGTGATTGTATGGATTTTTACGACAAATTTATTTGAGAAATATAAAAATACTAAGCCCTCAAAATTATGGCTTCCATTACAGTGGGTCTCTAGTGGAGCCTTGTGGTCAGCTTGGATTATGCAAGATATGGCTAACGTAGCTGTAGTTCTTCCAAGATCTTTAAATTTTGATCAATTTATAGTTGTTGCATCCTTCATTTTTTTTGGTTTAGGATTACTTTTTTATTTGAGGGGTGATAGGATTCAACAAATTGTTCTAGAAAAATCAGACATAATTGATGTTCGTGCAGCAACTGTAGTAGATTTTATTTACGCTTGTTTACTATTTTATCTTAAAGAAATAAGTACAATTCCTATTAGTACAACGTGGGTATTTATAGGATTGCTTGGTGGTAGAGAGTTAGCAATAAATCTCAGAAAGAAAAACGGAAATTATAAAGATGCATTAAGTATGATAGGTAAAGATACTTTAAGTGCAGGTATTGGTTTAATTATATCATTGATTCTTGCAATGTCAATTAATGAAAATATGAGACAGGAATTTTTTAATTTATTTTGATTTTTTCTGGTATTATTATTGCATTAGGAAATGCTTTTTTTAACTTTTTAAACTCAAAATTAGCTTTAAATCTATCTTCAAATGTTCCCGTCTTTACTCTGTAGTTTGGTTGTGTAAAGATTGTGTTGCTCTTGATTAGACTATCATACTCAAATAATTTTTCAACAGTATTTTCAGCTTCTTCTCTTTTGTCTCCAAGATATATTTGAATTGTATAACCATCAGTAAATATTTCCTCATCAACTTCACTTTTAATAATTTTCAAAATACTGTCTAGTTCAATATCTATTCCTAGATTATTTTTGTCACCTACTATGTTCTCTTCATCATTATTTGAATTTGATACGTTTTCTGACTCTCTTATAAAGGATAGGTCTTCAAAATATTTTCTGGAATCATTATTTGATGAAATACTTATTTTTTGATTAACGCAGCTAAGTACAAAGAATAATGAAAGAATACTGATAAAAGTTAGTCTTCTAGAATAACACATTTTTCAGAATTAATATCGTTCTCAACTTTTTTGTATTTTATATCTTTTTTAACAGTTCCGTCCTCATACCTGACAGATACTTTTGTGTTTCTTCCAAAAACTTTTTCTGACCTAATGGGCTTTGTTTTTTCAACTTGTTGAGTTTTGTTACCCGTAAGTAGGGATCGTGATTCTTCTTTGTTTGTATCGTATTTATTTGATTCTTTTCTTTTTCTAGCCTCTTCAACCTGATTAGCATTCTGAATAGGAATCAAACACTTTGTTAAGAATGATACCGTATCCTGATTTACTTTGGCAATAAATTTTTTGAAAAGTTCAAACCCTTCAAATTTATATATAACTAAGGGATCTTTCTGTTCATAAACAGCACTCTGAACGGATTGTTTTAAATCATCCATCTCCCTCAGGTGTTCTTTCCAATTTAGATCAATCATTCCCAGAGAAACTATCTTTTGCATCTCTTTAATTATATTTTCTCCGTTATTTTCTAATGATTCATCCAGATTGACAGATACACCAATCTGCCTATTGCCGTCAGTAAATGGAATTAAAATATCTTTTACTACACCACCTCTTTCTTTTTTTATCTTTTTGAGAATAGGATATGCGGCTTCGGAAATACTTTTATTTTTATTGCTGTAATTTTCGTTTACTGCCTTGAATAATTCTCTAGTTATATCTTCAGGTTGTTTTTGTTTAAACTCCTCTTCATTAAGTTTATCAAAATCTAAACCTAAAACTGTCAAAACATTTAATCTAAAATCTTTATAATTATCATTTTGCTTTGAAGTTAAAACTATGTCTTCACACGTATCAAATACAGTATTTAAAATATCTACCTCTAGTCTTTCTCCTATTATAGCATTTCTTCTTTTTTTGTAGATTACCTCTCTTTGTGAATTCATTACATTATCATACTCGAGGAGTCTTTTTCTTATTGCAAAATTATTTTCTTCAACCTTTTTTTGAGCTCTTTCTATTGATTTGGTGATCATGCTGTGCTGTATTACCTCATCCTCATCCATGTTCATTTTATCCATGACTTTTATCATTCTGTCTGACCCAAATAGTCTCATTAGGTTATCTTCTAATGAAACAAAAAATTGAGAAGATCCCACATCACCTTGTCTTCCGGACCTACCTCTAAGTTGTCTATCAACCCTCCTAGATTCATGTCTTTCAGTACCAATAATTGCTAAACCACCACTATCTCTTGAGCTTTCCGTGAGCTTTATGTCAGTTCCTCTACCAGCCATATTTGTGGCTATTGTTACAGTACCAGGCTTTCCAGCTTCTGCAACAATATCAGCTTCCTTTGCATGCTGCTTTGCATTAAGGACTTGATGATTAATTTTTTTCATATTTAACATCCTACTTAAAAGTTCAGAAATTTCAACGGATGTTGTTCCTACCAAGATTGGTCTTCCATTATTTTTTAGCTCTATTATCTCATCTATAACTGCGTTAAATTTTGCCTTTAGTGTCTTATATACTTTATCTTCCATGTCAGACCTTGCAATGTCTCTGTTTGTTGGGATAACTACACAATCAAGGTTATATATTTCCCAAAACTCACCTGCCTCAGTCTCAGCTGTACCAGTCATACCTGATAGCTTATTATACATTCTAAAATAATTTTGAAGAGTAATAGTTGCGTATGTCTGTGAGGCATCTTCAATTTTTACATTTTCTTTTGCTTCAATTGCTTGGTGAAGGCCATCAGAATACCTTCTGCCTTCCATTATTCTTCCTGTTTGTTCATCTACAATCTTAACTTTTGAATCCATAACAACATATTCCTGATCTTTTTCGAAGAGTGAGTATGCTTTGAGAAGTTGATTCAGACTATGAATTCTCTTTGTCTTTATGCTGAAGTCTTGAATTAATTTTTCTTTCTCTTTTGCAACTTCTTCAATTGGTTTTTGTGATTTCTCTATCTGATCAATTTCAACTCCTATATCAGGAACTATAAAAAAATTTTTATCGTCTCCTGAACTTGTTATCGTGTCTGTTCCCTTCTCGGTTAACTGTATACTATTACTTTTTTCTTCTATCGTGAAGTAAAGAGGTTTATCTGCCTCAGGCATCAGTTTCGAATTATCTTGTAGATATATGTTTTCTGTTTTTTGCATTATAGCCTTTGTCCCTATTTCACTTAAGTATTTAATTAGAGGCTTATATTTTGGTAGACCTCTATACGCTCTGAATAATGAGAGTCCTCCTTCCTCTTCATTCCCTTCACCAATTAATTTTTTGGCTTCTGCCAGATAATTTGTTACTAACTTCTTTTGCAAGTCAAAAAGTTTTTGAATCCTTGGTTTGAGTTCAAAAAACTCATGATCATCACCTCTTGGAACTGGCCCGGAGATAATTAATGGTGTTCTGGCCTCATCTATAAGAACTGAATCTACCTCATCAACCATTGCAAAATTATGCTTTCTTTGAACTAGTTCAGACTTCTCTCTGACCATGTTGTCTCTCAAGTAATCAAAACCAAATTCGTTATTTGTACCGTAAGTGATGTCAGCATTGTAGGCGTTTATTCTTTCTTTGGAATTGGATTCATGTTTATCTATACAGTCAACTCTAAGTCCATGAAATTCAAAAATAGGTGCATTCCACTCGGCGTCCCTTTTAGCTAGATAATCATTAACGGTTACGATATGTACACCCCTACCAGGTAAAGCATTAAGGTATGCAGGAAGTGTAGCTACTAAGGTTTTTCCCTCTCCTGTTGCCATTTCAGAAATTTTTCCTTGGTGTAATACAACACCTCCAATTAGCTGTACATCATAGTGAATCATATTCCATTCGATAGATACACCTGCAGCTTCCCATTTATTTAACCATAAGGCTTTGGAACCTTTTATTTTAATATTCTCCTTATTTTCTGATAGGGCTTTATCATAATCTGTTGCCATGACTTCTAAAGAGCCATTTTCTGAAAATCTTCTTGCTGTTTCTTTCACAACTGCGAATGCCTCTGGCAATATTTCATTTAATACATTTTCTATCGTTTTGTTTTGATCTTCTAGAATCTTATCAATTGAGTTTAGTATTTCCTCCTTTTCATCTAGAGAGCCTTCGCTTACTTCGTACTTATTTTTTAAGGATTTAATTTCATCATCAGTCTCTTTAAGGGACTCTTTAATTTTGAGTTTAAATGATTCTGTTTTCCCTCTTAAATCTTCATCACTGATACCTTTTAACTTATCAAATTCAGTATTTATCTTGTCTACAAGAGGGTATATTTCTTTTAAATCTTTATCTGATTTAGAACCTAATATTTTCTTAAGAAAACCAAACATTATAAAATTTTACACAAATTTAATAATAACATTATAAGAATCTCTTATTACTATTATTATCATTGCAAAATTAAATTTTAAAGTTGATGAAAAAGCTTATTTTATTTTTTCTTTTATGTATATCATGTACGAAAAAGAATCACGAAAATATTAACAGACTTGTAATTTCTTCTTTAATTCAAACTGAGAAAGTTCAAATAGATATTGATGATCCCGCCATCTGGTACAATAAATCAAATCCTGCTAATAGTCTAATAATTGGAACTCAAAAAGATGAAAACGGTGCTCTAATAGTATATGATCTGGAGGGTAAAATTGATAAGGATAAATCCATATATAATATATCAAGACCTAATAATGTTGACATAATCCATGAAGTTAATTTCGGGGAGTCTAAGGTTGATATTATGGTAACAACTGAAAGGTATAAAAATAGGATAAGGATTTTTTCACTACCTGATATGAAAGAGTTAGATGCGGGAGGTTTAAGAGTTTTCTCTAATGAGGAAAATCCAGAGCCGATGGGAGTTGCTTTGTGGAAAGATGAAGATGGTTTCGCTCATGCAATTGTTGGTAAAAAATATGGTCTCTCGGGTGAATATATTAATCAGTATAAGTTGTCATTTGACAATGATAAGTTTACCCTTGAATACCAAAGAAGTTTTGGTGCATTTTCAGGTTTAAATGAGATTGAAGCAATAGCTGTAGACAATAATAATGATATCATATACTATTCTGACGAAGGTTTTGGGGTCAGAGCATATCCTGCTAATCCAAGCGAAGGTGATGAGGAAATAACAAATTTTGGAAAAAATTTCGTTGGTGACCAAGAGGGTATAAGTATAGTTAAGAAAGATAAAAATTACGTTGTTGTCTCAGACCAACAAAAAATAAATCAGTTTAGAATTTTTACACCTTCTTCTAATTATGAGGAAGTAGGTAGTTTTTATGTTAATTGTATTGATTCTGATGGTTCTGAATTCCACCCAGGCCCATTTCCAGAACCGTTTGAAAATGGCATATTTGTCGCTATGAGCGATGATTTATCTTTTCACTACTACTCTTGGGATCAATTAAGTAAGTATTTTGAGGACTAAATAAATTCTAAGCAGAAAATTTTAAAAAATTAAAAATAGAGTATATTTGCAAACCAAAATTAAAAATTATGGCATCTGCGGATTTCAAACTTACAAAAGAGAATACTGAGATTTTAAAATCTTTTCCCGATTTTGCTGCTGGAGATACAATAAATGTACATATCAAGATCAAAGAGGGAAATAAAGAAAGGATTCAGCAGTTTCAGGGTACCGTTTTACAAAGAAAAAATCCTGGAACTAATGGTGAGACATTTACACTGAGAAAAATTTCTGACTCTATAGCAGTTGAAAAGATCATGCCAATATTTTCTCCCTCTATAGATAAGATCGAGTTGGTAAGGAAAGGAAAAGTTCGAAGAGCTAGAATATTCTATTTAAGAGATAGAAAAGGTAAGAGTGCTAAAATCAAAGAGAGATTATAATTATAATCTCATATGCTAGATGGATTTAAAATATTTCAAATTAGAATCCTCAGGTAATAACTTCATTTTACTAGACTTCATAAACACAGAAATAAATCAATTTGATAAAATTTCTAATTTTATATTCAAGGAAAAAGCGGTAAAGAGTTCAGATGGTTTACTCGTTATAAACAATTCTCAATCATTTGATTTTGATTTAAATTTTTATAACCCAGACTCCTCACAAAGTTTTTGTGGGAATGGGTCAGTTTGTGCTGTAAAATACATGACTAGGATAAATTTAAAGAAAGAATATAATTTTTTATCTAATGGATTGCATTGTGTGGCTCAAGTAAATAAAAGTGACATTGCTATAAAAATTCCAAAAATTAATAAATACAGAGAGTTTATTAATGGATTCCTAATTAATACAGGAACCCTCCATTATGTGGAGTTTTCTAAAAGTTTACATGATAGCTTTTTTAATAAAAGAGTTCTCGAATTGACTTCATCTAAGGAATTTCTAAAGGCCCCATTCAATATTAATATTGTTAAAAAAGAAAATGATCATATTCAAGTTAGAACTTTTGAGAAGGGAGTTAATAGAGAAACCCTAAGTTGTGGCTCTGGTTCTATAGCTTCTATTTTGGCTGTCTTTCTTGCCTTTGAAAAAAAATATAGTTTAGTAAAAGCTAGGGGGGGTAATTTAAATGTTGACTTTCACTTTAATAATAAATTCTTTGAAAAAATCAGGTTAATTTCTAAGCCAACAATTATTAACTCGGGCAATTTAAGCATCGAAGTTTAACAATCTGATAACATAGAATTTATTATGCAGCAACATTACAGATTTAGTTTTGTCGAAAACTATAACATATGAAAAATCTTTTTTTATTATTAATTACTTTTTTATCATATAATCTCTACTCCCAAAATGGAGCAATTGTAGGTACCATAAAGGATGCTGATAATAGGATACCACTTCCTGGTGCTAATATAATTTTAGATGGTACTGATTATGGCACGGTCTCTGACATCAAAGGAAATTTTATAATTCCAAACGTTATATCCAATGATTATATATTAAAAGTATCATATATTGGATACAATGATTTTGAAATTGAGGTTAATGTGTCAAGCACTAATCTAGAAGTTAACATTGAATTAGAATCTGGAGTTTTAGTAGGTGACGAAATAATTATTACTGGAAATAGTTTGCAAGGACAAGCTAGAGCAATAAATGAACAAAAAAATAATGTTAATGTAACAAATATAATTTCATCAGATCAAGCAGGTAAGTTTCCAGACTCAAATATGGGAGATGCCTTGAAAAGAGTACCAGGAATTACAATGCAAGGAGATCAAGGTGAGGCAAGGAATATAGTTGTTAGGGGATTAGCTTCTGCCCTAAACTCAGTACAAATTGATGGCTCAAGGATTCCTTCCGCTGAAGGAGACAATAGAAACGTTCAGTTAGATTTAATTCCAGCAGATATGATCCAAACAATTGAGGTCAATAAAGCTGTACTTCCATACATGGATGGGGATGCAGTAGGTGGTGTAGTAAATTTAGTAACGAGGTCTGCTCCTGATGCATTGAGATTCTCAGCTGATATAGGTTCTGGGTTCAGCCCAATAACATCAAAACCAATTTATAATGGATCTTTTGTTTTAGGTAATAGGTTAGGAAATTTTGGTTTCCTTTTATCAGGATCTTATAATAATAGAGATTATGGTTCTGATAATATTGAGGCAGAATGGAGAGAAGTTGATGGCATAAGGTATATGAAGGAGATGGATATAAGAACGTATTATGTAAAAAGAGAAAGAAAAAGTTTATCGTTAAACTTAGATTATGAATTTTCTGCCTCAAGTAAAATTTATTTTAATTCATTGTATAATCACAGAGACGATTGGGAAAATAGGTTCAGGTTAAGATTTAAGAATATGGATGATACAATGGGTGAAGGTGATTATACATCACTTGGAAACAATACTTATCAGATGGAGGCTAGGGTAGAGAGGCAAACAAAAGGAGGAATTGATGATAAAAGAAATAAAGCAACCAGGCTAGAAGATCAAAAAGCTCTCAATATGACTTTAGGGGGGGATCATTTAGTGTCTAGTAAGCTAAAAATTGATTGGATGGTCAATTATTCGAGGGCTTCAGAGGAGAGACCTAACGAGAGATACTTAACATTCAGAAACGACCCTGTATCTATAATAATGGATTTATCTGACACAAGAAAACCATTTATATCGTATGCAGATCCTAATGTTATCAGTCAGTCTAAGGTAAGAGATCCAGAGCAGGCTCAGAAATGGACATATGAGAATGAGGCAAACGCTAAAGTAGATTTTACGCTTCCAGTAAGTACCTCAGGAATATTAAAATTTGGATTAAAAAATAGGGGAAAATCAAAAAAGAGAAATAATACCTGGTCAGAATTTGAGGGTTCAATGGCTGGTGACGTATTATCTCAATTTCCACTTGAAGATCAGTCTGATCCTAACTACTTAGCTGGAGGAAAATACCTTGCTGGAAATTTTGTAACTAGAGAATATCTAGGTGGTCTAGATTTATTAGGAAGTAATTTTGAGTCTTCACTTGTATTGGATGAATTTGCGGCAGGAAATTATGAGGCTAACGAAAATATTTTTGCTGCTTATCTTATGTATGATGTTGCTTTGACATCCGATCTCTCTCTAATAATAGGAGGTAGGCTTGAGGCAACAAATATTTCCTACACAGGAAGAAATGTAGATTATGATAATGAAACGGTAACTGTAACAGACGAGGTAGAAGATAATTATTCAAACTTTTTACCTGCAGTATTATTTAAATATAATTTATCAGAAAACTCAGCGCTTAGATTTTCTTGGACAAATACTATTGCAAGACCTAATTATTACGACTTGGTTCCATACCAAGAGTATGTTGAAGAAGATGATGAATTAAGCCTTGGAAATTCACTTTTAGATCCTATGAGGGCACTTAATTTAGACTTAAATTTTGAGTCATATTTCTCAAATATTGGACTTGTATCAGCTGGTTTGTTTTATAAAAACTTAAATGATTTTATCTATAATACAGAGTTTGAAGGAACCTATACTGGATATACTGGAGAGCTTACTATAACTCAACCTCAAAATGGTGCAAATGCATCTGTTTTTGGTTTTGAAGTTGCCTTACAAAGACAAATATTAAAGAATTTGGGACTTTATCTTAATTACACTTATGCAGATACTGATACTGAAGGAGTACTCGATAGGTCTGACCTAGATAAAATACCTTTACCTGGTGCCGCTAAAAATACATTTAATGCATCACTTGATTATGAGACAGATAAGTTTAATGTTAGAGTTTCTTATAACTACACTGATGGATATATCGATGAATTTGGAAGTAAGCCAACAAGGGATAGGTATTACGACTCTCAAGGATTTTTAGACATTAATGCTTCAGTTTCTCTATCAAAAAACCTTATTCTATATGCTGAAGCTAAAAACCTTACAAATCAAGCTTTGAGATATTATCAGGGAGAAGAACAGTACGTGATGCAAGAAGAATTTTATGGTTCAAGATATACTGCGGGTATAAAATTTGACTTGTTTAAATAAATATAAAATTAGTTAGTAGTAATAGGGACTAAATTTTTAGTCCCTTTTTTATTAGAAATTTATTAGCTTAACATAACTATGTTAAGATATAATTATTTAACCCCTTTAATTTTTTTATTCTTTTTTTATTCTTTCAATCTAAAATCTCAATCACACTCGCAAGTTTGGCCAACTATTGAAATGACAGGTAAAGTAAATAAAGATCTCGATCTGAAATTTAAATATAGAAATAAATATGATTTTGAGGAAGGAGAGTCCACTGCCTCATGGGTAAACTTCGGGATTAGTTATGACATAAATGATTTAACTCTTGGACTTTATTACAGAGAATTAAGTAAAACAAATAGGAGAGGTAGGTATTTAGAGAGAAGACCTTATGTGGACATTTCATATGAGATATTTAAAAACTTTAAAGTTCGCTTAAGAAATGCATTTAGATTTAGGGAAAATTATGAAGAAAACTTAATAAGAAATAGATTTAGAGTTCAATATAGCACCAAAGTAATTGGATTATCTCCTTTTATTTTAAATGAAATATTTATGTCTAATATGAGTTTTAATAGAAATAGGGTCGGAATAGGATTTAAGAAAAAGATTAAAAAAACCCCTATTACCCTTAAGCCATCATACATAATTGAGTTTTTTAGGAATGATGAAACTCGTGGGGCATTACTCTTAAGTTTAGAGGTAAAATTCTAGTTTTTATTTTAATAGATCTGGTCTATTTGACTTCGTCTTCTCATAAGATTTCTTTTCTCTCCATTTTGTAATTTCCTCTTTATTACCAGATAATAAAACTTCAGGAACTTTCCATCCATTAAAAACTGAAGGTCTGGTATAATTTGGGTGTCCCAGAAGGTTGTCTTGAAAAGAGTCAAATAATGCAGCAGATTCATTTGATATTACTCCTGGGATTAGTCTTGAAATCGAATCAATTAAAACAGCTGCAGGAAGTTCGCCTCCAGTTAGTACATAGTCTCCGATACTAATTTCGCTTGTTATTATATTTTCCCTAATTCTCTCGTCTACCCCATTATAGTGACCACATAAGATAATTATATTTTTAAGCATGGATAATTTATTAGCTTTTTTTTGATTAAGTTTTTTTCCATCAGGACTCATATAAATGATCTCATCTATCTTTTTATTTTTTTTAATTTTTTCTATGCATTTATATATAGGCTCAATTTGAAGAATCATTCCGCCCCCACCTCCAAATGAATAATCATCAACTTTTTTATGTTTATCAGTACTATAATCTCTTAGGTTGTGGATATTTATTTCAATTAGCTTTTTTTCTTGGGCCCTTTTGACAATACTTTCATTTAGAGGTCCATCTAAAATTTCAGGTAAACATGTGATGACATCAATACTAATCATTCTAATTCAAATTAATTAATTCTTTTGGTATTAGAACATCAACTAATTTATTCTTATGGTCAACATTTAGAAAATATTCTTTAACGTATGGAACCATAACTTCTTTCCCATCAAAATCACATATGATAATGGGCTGTTTATTATTTATAAAGTCTACTATTTTTCCAACTTTAGACTTCTCTTGTAATAGGCTATATCCAATTATTTTGAATTCTTCATTAAGAAACTTTGCAGCAACTTTATCAGGTATATAAATATCTGATTTTATTAGTTTCTCGTTGTCCTCTCTAGAATTTTGATTTTCTAGTAATATAGTAGATTTTTTATCATTTATTTTTTTGGTTTCTTTGATGGAAAAAGGCACATAATTACCATCGATATGAATATATATTGATTCAATATCGTTGAAGTTTATGTTATGAGTTTGATTTGTAATTATTACTAACTCTCCTTTAAGCCCCCTGTGGTTAGATATCTTTCCTAGTTGGGTATATCCCATAGGTTGAATTAATCCTTTTTGGAAGTGTCTTCTTTATTCTCCTCTTTAGCTTCTTCTGCAGCTGGTGCCTCTTCTTTAGCTTCTTCTGCAGCTGGTGCTTCTTCTTTAGCTTCTTCTGC